>OIXR01002051.1_pt1 | contig 11960 bp, 9 predicted proteins | sample 1587831 | NCBI WGS metagenome assembly OIXR01 (sample SAMN03283263) | human gut metagenome | biome: human-associated habitat; material: feces | host: Homo sapiens | place: USA | collected 2013
GGAACGGTAATACAGATGCTATACAGGCTGCAAAAGATAAAATGGATGCAGGTTTTGAATTCATGCAGAAAATGGGTATTGAATACTATTGTTTTCACGATGTAGACTTGGTTTCAGAAGGTGCTAGCATTGAAGAATATGAAACTAACTTAAAAGAAATCGTAGCATACGCAAAACAGAAACAAGCAGAAACAGGTATCAAACTGTTATGGGGTACTGCCAACGTATTCGGCCATGCCCGTTATATGAATGGTGCTGCAACAAATCCTGATTTTGACGTAGTGGCCCGTGCTGCTGTACAAATCAAGAATGCAATTGACGCAACTATCGAATTGGGCGGTCAGAACTATGTGTTTTGGGGTGGTCGTGAAGGTTATATGTCTCTTTTAAATACAGATCAAAAACGTGAAAAAGAACACCTTGCACAGATGTTGACTATTGCTCGTGATTATGCTCGTGCCCGTGGTTTTAAAGGTACTTTCCTGATTGAACCGAAACCTATGGAACCGACTAAGCATCAGTATGATGTAGATACGGAAACTGTGATCGGCTTCCTGAAAGCTCATGGTTTGGATAAAGATTTCAAAGTTAACATCGAAGTAAACCATGCTACTTTGGCTGGCCACACTTTCGAACATGAGTTGGCAGTAGCAGTGGATAACGGTATGTTAGGTTCTATCGACGCTAACCGTGGCGACTATCAGAATGGTTGGGATACAGACCAATTCCCGATTGACAACTATGAACTGACTCAGGCGATGATGCAAATCATCCGTAATGGCGGTTTGGGTAATGGCGGAACTAATTTCGATGCCAAAACTCGCCGTAATTCTACTGATTTGGAAGACATTTTTATTGCTCACATTGCAGGTATGGACGCTATGGCCCGTGCACTTGAAAGTGCAGCGGCTCTGCTTAACGAATCTCCCTATAAGAAGATGCTGGCTGACCGTTATGCTTCATTCGATGGCGGCAAAGGTAAAGAATTTGAAGACGGCAAGCTGACTCTGGAGGATGTGGTTGCTTATGCAAAAACAAAAGGCGAACCGAAACAGACTAGCGGCAAGCAAGAACTTTATGAAGCAATTCTGAATATGTATTGCTAATTAACCCCACCACAGATTACACGGATTATCACAGATTGATTTTCTTCTCTCTTATTTTGAATTTTATCTGTGTTAATCTGTGAAATCTGTGGTGATATAAATCCAACTACTACAACACTACTTTATCTACTTATAACCATGATTAATACAACGAACGAGGGTAGTAAACTCTACCTATATTCGATAACCTCTGTCGCCATTTTGGGAGGACTGCTTTTCGGATACGATACAGCGGTTATTTCCGGTGCAGAGAAAGGCTTGGAGGCTTTTTTCCTTTCGGCCTCTGATTTTCAATACAATAAAGTAATGCATGGAATCACATCTTCCAGTGCATTAATTGGCTGTGTACTGGGTGGTGCGATCTCCGGTATATTTGCTTCCCGTTTGGGACGTCGTAATTCTCTAAGGCTTGCTGCCGTACTCTTTTTCCTTTCAGCATTAGGTTCCTATTATCCGGAAGTCTTGTTTTTCGAATATGGAAAGCCGAACATGGATTTGCTGATTGCTTTTAATTTGTATCGTGTTTTGGGCGGTATCGGTGTTGGACTGGCTTCTGCAGTCTGTCCGATGTATATTGCTGAAATTGCTCCTTCTAATATTCGTGGAACGCTTGTATCGTGTAACCAGTTTGCTATCATCTTCGGTATGTTGGTAGTATACTTCGTGAATTTCCTGATTATGGGCGACCATCAAAATCCTGTAATTTTGAAAGATGCAGCCGGTGTACTGTCTGTTAGTTCTGAATCTGATATGTGGACTGTGTATGAAGGATGGCGTTACATGTTCGGTTCGGAAGCTTTCCCTGCCGCTTTCTTCGGTCTGTTATTGTTCTTTGTTCCCAAGACTCCTCGTTATCTTGTATTGATACAGCAAGATGAAAAGGCTTATTCGATCCTTGAAAAGATCAATGGTAAGACAAAAGCACAGGAAATTCTTAATGATATTAAAGCTACTGCTCATGAAAAGACAGAGAAAATCTTTACTTATGGAGTGGCAGTAATTGTGATCGGTATTTTGCTTTCTGTATTCCAACAGGCTATCGGTATTAATGCGGTACTTTATTATGCTCCTCGTATTTTCGAAAATGCAGGTGCAGAAGGAGGTGGCATGATGCAGACAGTTATTATGGGTATTGTAAACATTGTCTTTACATTGGTTGCAATCTTCACTGTAGACCGCTTCGGACGTAAACCACTGTTGATAATCGGTTCTATTGGTATGGCTGTAGGTGCATTTGCGGTAGCAATGTGTGATAGCATGGCAATAAAGGGTGTTCTCCCGGTACTTTCAGTGATTGTGTATGCAGCATTCTTTATGATGTCTTGGGGACCGATTTGCTGGGTGTTGATCTCGGAAATATTCCCGAACACCATCCGTGGTAAAGCGGTGGCAATCGCTGTAGCTTTCCAATGGATATTCAATTATATTGTATCTTCTACTTTCCCAGCACTGTATGACTTCAGCCCGATGTTTGCATATAGTTTATATGGCATAATCTGTGTGGCTGCTGCTATCTTCGTTTGGCGTTGGGTACCTGAAACGAAAGGTAAGACACTGGAAGATATGAGCAAACTTTGGAAGAAAAATAAATAAATTAGGTTAGTGTAATTTCATCATGTCATTATGACTTCGGCCTCTTGGCATGGTTCTATTAAGATTATGACATCGTACCAATGGTATGGTGTCATAATTGTTTATATACATATCATTCAGTAAATCAATATTTTATTTTGCATTAATTGTTTTATCGTTGGTGTTACAATTAGTGTTTTTGCATTTTTGAGTAAATATGTTCTCCAATGATACGCTTATCTTTGCATTATAAAAATTGAAGTATGATAACAGAGCAATATAAAGATACTGTTTATTTTTCGAACCTTTTTGTACGTCACTACCCTAAAGTTTATGAAGAATTATCTAATATTCTTTCTCGCCATCATATAGCGCATGGGACTTTGATGCACACTAAAGATTATTGGTGCCGAGATTATATGCCAATACAGTGGGGAGTTAATACTTATATTCAATTTCGCTATGAACCTGATTATTTGACGGATAAACCACAGTATAAAACTAATATTATTCCCGTACTTAAAGCCACGAGTATCAAGATAGATATTATTCAATCGCCACTTATAGTTGATGGAGGGAATGTTGTTGTGTGTGAGGGAAATTCTAAGTGGGTGGGATCATGTATAAGAGAACGGAAACCAATTATTATCATGACAGAAAAGGTGTTCCAAGAAAATTCGCAGATTGATCAAGGAGAAGTACTGGCAATATTAAAGGCAAACTTTTATGGAGCAGATATTATATTTCTACCATGGGATAGATATGATATCTGTGGTCATACAGATGGAATTGTTCACAATATTGGCGATGGTAAGATTTTGGTCAACTTGAAAGTGTATCCTCAAAAGATAGAACGGGAGATGAGACGTAGATTGAATGACGTTTTTGTAGTTGTGGATTTGAAACTTAGTAAGTATTATGAGAATAGTTGGGCATACATAAATATGCTTCAGACACGTGATATAATCATTGTTCCCGGACTTGGATTATCTACAGATGGAGAGGCTTTAGAACAGATAAAAGAGTTATATCCTTCCTATGAGGGACGAATTTACCAAGTTAATATAGCTCCGATTGTAAAGAAATGGGGAGGTGCATTGAATTGTTTGTCTTGGACTGTGAGTAAATTATAGAAATTATATGATATCAGCATTACCGATTTCCAAACCTATACTTTATATTGATATGGATAATGTTCTGGTTGACTTTCAATCAGGTATTAACAACTTGAGTGAATACGAAAAGAGAGAATATGAAGGACGATATGATGAGGTACCTAATATTTTTGCAAGAATGAGTCCGTATGAAGGAGCAATTAATGCCTACCATCATTTAGTGCGTTTTTATGATGTATATATTCTTTCCACGGCACCTTGGAATAATCCTTCTGCCTGGTCAGATAAACTAATATGGGTGAGAAAATGGTTAGGTACAGATGGTTATAAACGATTAATTCTTAGTCATCATAAAAATTTGAACAAAGGAGACTTTTTGATAGATGATCGCCTCAAAAATGGTGCTGAAAATTTTGGTGGTGAATTAATCTTATTTGGTTCGGAACTGTATCCGAATTGGGACTCTGTTGTTGACTATTTGATATCATCTAAGTGAGAAATAAAAAAGTTGATATATTCGGAACAACTCTTTACTAAAAAGATTATCTTTACCCAAAGAAATATTAATACTATAATAATTATGGATACTTTGAAAAAGGAAATTGCAGTTTTAATGCAATGTATTGATTTTAAGGAAATAGAGAAACAGCTTCAAGTAATTAATAAGCTAATAGTCACAAACTATATGTTTGAACTAAGTAATGGGCTACGAATTTACCCTATTGAAGTAGAAGCTTATTTTAAAGATGCAAAATTTAATGATGAGTTTGTGCATGGAAATGAACTGCAAAAAAATAATTATGGAAGATTTTATGTTCATCGTACAGGTATAACAAAGAATTCAAAATTTAAAGGTGGAACAAGAGGAGGTATTGATATTTGTTTATCTGATGACGTTAATGCATATTATGGCATCTTAATAAGAAGTGCTAAGTTTGATGATGGCACAATTAAATTTGGACCGAATAATGTTTTAAAATTTATTGTTGAGGATAAGAATGTAGATTATGATACTTTGGAAAAAGAATCTGTTTTAAAAGAAGCTGTTAAAGATTGCCGTGATGGAGAAAGTAAATCAATCATCATGCATTCTACACGTGTTGGTCTAAGTGACAAGCAAAGTGACGATTTTAAAAACTTGCAATTACGAACGATCATAGGGCCGCTGCTTTCATCTTATGCATATAAAGAAAAGGAAAAGGTATTTAGGAACTATATCGTTAGTGATAACATCTCAAAAGAAGAAGCCGAGAAAATTTCTATTGACATCCTCGGATATTGTCCTAAGTCTTTGATAGAAAGTGTATATCAGGCATGATAGCTACTAATTTTGTATAAGGGTGCAATATCGCCCTTATACAAAATTATTTAACGATTGGAATCCAAACTTCAGTAAGAAGCTCTTTCACATCTGTGTCAGTGGGAGAGTTCAAGTAATGTTCCAGGATTGGAGTTTCTCCTAAGCTATAAAATTGCGGTAATTGTTTCAATATTGTCTCATAAAAGGCATCTAACAATGCATAATCTCCTTGATGGACATAAACTGCGTATGTACCTTGAGGTAAATCCATGTGTTTTATTGGACTAGTAAGAGGGGGATTGGTTCCTATTCCTTTTTGAATAGCTATACAAGCGTAAAAACGGCATTTTTCTAATGAGGTAATGTCCGTATCATCATAAGCTATCCCCCAATAATCTTCTTTATCTGGCAATAAAGAGTTTTCTTTTGCATATTCATATAGGCAGTCCCAAGTGTATGTCTCAAAAGCAACTGTGCTACAAGTGTCATAATTGCCAATATAAGATAAAAATAAGACAGGTATTGTTTCTGATTCCACTATGCGGTAAGGAGAAATATATGAAGGATAAGTATGACTTGTTTCCAATAATTTCTTTTGTAGTTCTCGAGGAGTGAGATTGTATTTTTTTTGAAGTGTATTATTTAAAGCTGACTGGTTAGCAAATCCAATATATTCATATATTTCAGCTATACTTTTTTTATTATCTTTGAGTAATTGCTGGGCGTATTCCATGCGTGTACGAATGATATATTGATGTAATGTTTCGCTAGTGTAAGCTTTAAACATCAGCTGAAGATTACGAACAGACATGCATGCCATTTTAGCTAATTCAGGTATGGATATCAAACGATTGAACTCATCGGCAGTTTTACCTGTCCAATTCTTTTGTATCATGGAATTTAGATAATGAAGAATTGTCTCGATTTGTCCTTGATAGGAGGATTTGTTGGAATTCATATATTTTCTTTACCTTTTGGGGTACTCTTTTATTTATGATTGATATTCGCAAAGATAGTATTTATATACGCATCCTATATGAAAATGATTCAAAAGTTGATTCTATGACTTCTCATATCGGTTTCTGGCTTAAAAAAAATCCTTTGGAAAATCTAATTGTTTTGCCTTTAGAATTTTCCAGACTAGAGAGAAGTGGATAGAAGAAGCAGAATCAAATAAAAGCAGCTATTTTCCGCAGCTAAAGCATTGCTTTAGCCTACTTAAAGCACCGCTTTCCTTCTCTTAAAACACTGCTTTTTCTCTTTCTGTTTAAGCAGCATTCTCTATATATAAGAAACGTTTTTTTCTACTCCTTCATCTTTCTTCTGAATTATCTGTGAGTAAGAATTTTGTGGGTGAAGGAGTGCTTCTTCACCTTTGGAATTTGCAGAAAAAGAATGCATAAAATAGATAGTATTGTTAATTATTTCTTGGTTTGAAAACACAATTAAAGGAATAGCTATACCTTTGCATTATCTTTTATAAAACACATATTGTTATGGAACAACATCCGATTAAAATTAATAAAGTGCAGATACGTAATCTGCAAATAGAAGATTATGTACAACTATCCCAATCGTTTACCCGTGTTTATTCTGACGGCAGCGATGTGTTTTGGACTCGTGAGCAGATACAAAAGTTAATAAAGATTTTTCCGGAAGGTCAGATCGTCACAGTAGTTGACGATAAAATCGTTGGTTGTGCCCTTTCTATCATTGTTGATTATGATAAAGTAAAGAATGACCATACGTATGCACAGGTTACAGGTAAGGAAACATTCAATACACATAATCCCAAAGGAAATATCCTGTATGGCATTGAAGTGTTTATCCACCCGGGGTATCGTGGTTTGCGTCTCGCACGTCGTATGTATGAATATCGTAAGGAGCTTTGCGAAACATTGAACCTGAAAGCGATCATGTTTGGCGGACGTATCCCGAATTATCATAAATATGCTGACAAAATGCGTCCGAAAGAATATATCGAACGGGTACGTCAACGCGAGATTTATGATCCGGTACTTACTTTCCAGTTGTCGAATGACTTTCACGTTCGTAAGGTAATGACTAATTATCTGCCAAATGATGAAGAATCAAAACATTATGCTTGTTTGCTGCAGTGGGATAACATCTATTATCAGCCACCTACACAGGAATATATCAGTCCCAAAACTACGGTTCGCGTAGGACTGGTGCAGTGGCAGATGCGTAGTTATAAAACGTTGGACGACCTGTTCGAGCAAGTAGAATTCTTTGTGGATGCAGTATCTGATTATAAAAGTGATTTCGTTCTTTTCCCGGAATATTTCAATGCTCCTTTGATGTCGAAGTATAATGATAAAGGGGAATCACAAGCTATTCGCGGGTTGGCAAAGTACACAGAAGAAATCCGTGACAGGTTTATAAACTTGGCTATTAGTTATAATATTAATATTATTACCGGGAGTATGCCGTATGTCAAGGAAGACGGACTTCTCTATAATGTAGGGTTTCTTTGTCGTCGTGATGGTACCTATGAGATGTATGAAAAAATGCATGTCACTCCGGATGAGATCAAGAGTTGGGGATTGAGCGGGGGCAGGTTATTACAGACATTTGATACCGATTGTGCGAAGATTGGCGTTTTAATTTGCTATGACGTGGAATTTCCGGAACTTTCTCGTTTGATGGCAGATCAGGGGATGCAGATTTTATTTGTGCCTTTTTTGACTGATACGCAGAATGCCTATTCCCGTGTTCGTGTCTGCGCACAGGCACGTGCTATTGAAAATGAATGTTTTGTGGTCATTGCAGGAAGTGTCGGAAATCTTCCCCGTGTACACAATATGGATATTCAATATGCACAATCGGGTGTGTTTACGCCATGCGATTTTGCTTTTCCAACAGATGGAAAACGGGCGGAGGCAACTCCAAATACTGAAATGATTCTAGTGTCGGATGTGGACTTGGACTTATTGAATGAGCTTCATACCTATGGTAGTGTGCGGAATTTGAAAGATCGTAGAAACGATGTTTATGAAGTTAGATTCAAAAAATAAAAGAGTGACGCTATGCCGTCCGGATAGCGTCACTATATGCCTTGGATAGCGTCACTATCCGGGGCATATAGTGACGCCCTTTTTAGGGAATACCTTTTTATTTGGAAGATGTGCCGCTTTCTAATATGCTAACGATAGAAAACAGCGTAAAGCAAATAGCTCCAAGACCTACCAAAACACGTGCCGGAATGAAATAATCAGCATGTATAGTAGCAAGCTCGAATACGAAAGCTGCCAGGAACAGGCAAGCCAATGCTGTTAATACCGGAATCATGGGAATACGGTTGGCCAATTTGAATTCTTGTCTCCATATCTTGGCCAGCAGGATGACTTTGCTGGAAATGCTGTAACATACCAACCCCAACCCGAGCATAATATATCCGGTGGTACCGTTTGCACTTCCGGAATCTGCCAAAATCACGAATAATCCCCATACAAAAGAGATAGATCCCATTAATAAAACTAGTTTCGGCCATTTATTCCGTTCTTTTTCTGAATAATCATTACGTATCTGACGTGCTATGGTAGCTACCAGTGCAATCAAACTGGTACAAATACATGCCAGACCGACCATTACATGCCCCGCGACAAAATAAGCAGGATGAGAATGACTGTTGCCTAATAATACAAATGCCCATATCCATGCGATCAGCGAAACGATGACGGCAACAATGACCAATGCCCGTCTCTGATTAAGGGAAAAAGCTCCTTCCGGAACTTCATTACTTGTCGCTTTTGAATTCCTCGGAATTAAAGAGAAGCGGGTAGAAGAGGTGGCGGCGGTGGCTACACAAGTGGTAATAAATCCAATGCCGGTGATAACGTGCCCGGCTACAAATGCAGAGGTGGAAGTGGCATTACTGAAAATGCAGATACCTCCAATAATAGTAATGATGGCTGCCAGATAGCCTATAACCGGCAAAGCGTATTTGGCCGGTTTATTATAAGTATGTATGATTTGCCGGATGATAGTGGCAGCCGTGCAAAACAGTGCAATGCATATCATACCGAGTGAAAACACGACAGGACCCGCCACAACACGACTCCCGTCATCTCCATAACCATAAATGAACGCTCCGTATCCGAAGCAAAAAATAGCCATCGCCAAAGGGATTGCCCTGAATAAAATGCTAATACCGTAATTCATAAGTTAAAGTGTTTTTAGGTTTCTCACTAAAACAAGGAGATACCTGTTTTGTTTAGGCTGTAGGCGGTTTATAATCGTTAACTTCACACGAATCCGATTAAAAGTCCTAGCTTTTTGCTCAACTAAACAAATGTTTTTGTAAATTTGCACCCTTAAAAATGGGGATACCCCTCAAATTGTAAATTGTAAATAGTAAAATCGTAGATACAGCTATGGGTAAGAGATTTACTGAATATTCGCAGTTTGACCTTTCGCAGGTGAACAAAGATGTGCTGAAGAAATGGGACGAGAACCAGGTTTTCGCCAAGAGTATGACAGAACGTGATGGCTGTCCTTCGTTCGTGTTTTTCGAAGGACCTCCCTCGGCTAATGGTATGCCGGGTATTCACCATGTAATGGCTCGTACCATTAAGGACATTTTCTGTCGCTACAAAACGATGAAGGGTTATCAGGTGAAGCGTAAAGCCGGATGGGATACGCACGGACTGCCTGTGGAACTAAGTGTGGAAAAGGCATTAGGTATCACAAAAGAAGATATTGGTAAGAAAATCTCTGTTGCCGATTACAATGCGGCTTGTCGGAAAGACGTGATGAAATATACCAAGGAGTGGGAAGACCTGACTCATCGGATGGGATATTGGGTGGATATGAAGCACCCTTATATCACGTATGATAATCGCTATATTGAAACATTATGGTGGCTATTGAAGCAACTGCATAAAAAAGGATTGTTGTATAAAGGATATACGATCCAACCGTATTCACCGGCTGCAGGAACAGGATTGAGCTCACATGAGTTGAATCAACCTGGCTGTTATCGGGACGTAAAAGATACAACAGCCGTTGCCCAATTTAAAATGAAGAATCCTAAACCGGAAATGACGGAATGGGGAACTCCTTATTTTATCGCCTGGACAACTACTCCGTGGACATTGCCTTCAAATACGGCTCTTTGTGTGGGACCCAAAATTGACTATGTGGCTGTACAGTCTTACAACGCTTATACCGGAGAACCTATCACGGTTGTTCTGGCAAAAGCTTTATTGAATGTACACTTCAATGCAAAAGCTGCTGATCTGAAATTGGAGGACTACAAAGCCGGAGATAAACTTGTACCATTTAAAGTGATTGCCGAATATAAAGGTACTGATCTTGTCGGTATGGAATATGAGCAGCTGATTCCTTGGGTGAAACCGGTTGAAGTATCCGAAGATGGCAACTGGAAGCCTAGTGATAAGGCTTTCCGTGTGATACCGGGTGATTATGTTACTACAGAAGATGGTACAGGTATTGTTCACATTGCACCTACATTTGGTGCGGATGATGCGAATGTGGCACGTGCTGCAGGAATCCCGTCACTTTTCATGATTAATAAGAAAGGCGAAACTCGTCCGATGGTGGATTTAACTGGTAAATTCTATCTGTTGAATGAGCTGGATGAGAATTTCGTAAAAGAATGTGTTGATGTAGATAAATACAAAGAATATCAGGGTGCATGGGTGAAAAATGCTTATGATCCTCAATTTATGGTGGATGGTAAATACGATGAGAAAGCTGCGCAAGCTGCCGAATCTTTGGATATTGTCATTGCCATGATGATGAAAGCAGACAACAAGGCTTTCAAGATAGAAAAGCATGTTCACAACTATCCGCACTGTTGGCGTACAGACAAACCGGTACTTTATTATCCGTTGGATAGCTGGTTTATCCGTTCTACCGCTTGCAAGGAGCGAATGATGGAATTGAATAAAACCATCAACTGGAAACCGGAATCTACCGGAACCGGCCGTTTCGGCAAGTGGCTGGAAAATCTGAATGACTGGAACCTTAGCCGTTCTCGTTATTGGGGTACTCCATTACCTATCTGGCGTACAGAAGATAATACGGATGAGATATGCATCGAATCTGTAGAAGAACTTTATAATGAAATCGAGAAATCGGTAGCTGCCGGATTTATGAAATCCAATCCATACAAGGATAAAGGTTTCGTGCCGGGTCAATATTCGGAAGAAAATTATGATAAGATTGATCTTCACCGTCCTTATGTAGACGACGTCATATTGGTATCGAAAGACGGCAAACCGATGAAGCGTGAATCAGACTTGATTGATGTATGGTTCGATTCGGGTGCTATGCCTTATGCGCAGATACACTATCCTTTCGAGAATAAAGAAGTATTCGATCTGTACTGCGGAACGGGAACGATCACACAGGTGCTGGCTCGCAAAGCGAAAGAGGTCATCGGTATCGAACTGGTGGAGGAGGCAGTGGAGGCTGCAAAGGCTAATGCGGCTCTCAATGGACTGGACAACTGCCGCTTTCTGGCAGGTGATGTGTTTGAGGTACTGGACAGCCTTCCTGACAAGCCGGAGGTGATCGTGGTGGATCCGCCTCGTGTCGGCATTTCTTCCAACGCCCTGGAAAAGATCATCGGATACGGTGTGAAGCAGATCGTGTATATCTCCTGCAATCCGAAAAGTCTTGCAGACAACCTGTATTATATGCAGTACTATGGGTATGAGATCAAATCGGTCAAGCCTTTTGATAACTTCCCGGGCACAAAGCACGTTGAGACGGTAGTATTGATGTCAAAGGTTGAGGGTAAATAGCCCTGAAAAGCCTTGATTTCAAGCCATTCTTTGAATTTGGCATCAGGAGTAAGAGCCGATGCAGACCGCTCTATGA
>OIXR01002054.1_pt1 | contig 11951 bp, 8 predicted proteins | sample 1587831 | NCBI WGS metagenome assembly OIXR01 (sample SAMN03283263) | human gut metagenome | biome: human-associated habitat; material: feces | host: Homo sapiens | place: USA | collected 2013
TGAACAAAGGAAATTTCGGCACTGTAGACGATGCAGATAAAAGCTTCGCACAGGCTTTCTCACTGTCCTCTTCCAGTCCGTTTGGCACATAGGTTCTTGCCTTATCGATATTTACATGGTCAAACAGATTTGTGTTCATAAAATAACGATAGCTCTGATCGTTATCTCCGGAAAGTCCTTTGTATTCATCAAGATTTACGGATGTGATCTGCGAAAAGTCCAGATCTCCTTTTTTGTACCACTCGATCAGCTGCTTGTACATTCCCACCGGTGTGGAGCCTGTAGCAAGTCCGAGAACAGCATTTGGCTTCATGATGATCTGTGCAGACATGATGTTTGCCGCTTTTCTGCTTACGTCATAGTAATCTTTTCCTGTATAAATGATCATAATCTTTTCCCTTCTCCTTATGGTAAAAAAGAACAACCGGATAACTGAGATTCGCATATCTCCTGCTTTTCCTGTTGTTCTTTTTTATTATTGATTCGTCTTTTTTACTCAGCCATCTCTACTTCGAGAACATAGTCTACCGGGTCAGGAAGTACCGGGTCAGGTCCCAGATCAACGAATGCGATATCCGGGTAATCGCTGTGCATCCATGCGTTGGAGATCGGCACCTCATGTCCGTCATCCAGCGCACGCACCTTCACGATCTTATCCTTATCGAATCCCAGAAGCGGAAGTGGTCCCAGTGTATTCTCATAAATATGCACATAGTATTTGTTTCCGTTTCTGGTGATACGTCCGTAATCCGGCTTCGGAATGTTTTCAGCCGGTACACAGCCGTAGATACTGTCATGATTCTTATCCATCCAGCGACCGATCTCAGCCAGGATCGCAGAAGATTCCTTCGGGAATTTACCTTTGGCATCCGGTCCTACGTTCAGGATCATATTTCCACCCTTGGAAACGCACTCTACCAGCTTCTTGATCAGCATGGAAGCCGGTTTGTAATAATGGTCATTTGCACAGTATCCCCAGTTGTTGTTCATGGTGAAGCATGCTTCCCAGACCATCGGATTGCCTTCCTTATCGCAGATTCCTTCCGGCGGGATGATCTGCTCAGGGCTTACGAAATCGCCATGGTACGGTGTCGGATCACACTCATACAGGGATCCTCTTCCCTCTCCGCTGGCTTCCAGACGGTTATCGATGATAACCTGCGGCTGTAAGCTGCGCACCATGTTGATCAGCTTGGTTGCGCCCCATTTTTCCCCTCTCATATCGTCGTAGGAGAAATCAAACCAGATGATATCGATCTGTCCGTAGTTTGTACAGATCTCTTCTACCTGATTATACAGATATTCTGTATAACGTGAGAAATCACGGTTCTCATTTCCGCACTCTTTGTGGTTTCTCATCGGATGGATACGATCTCCGTAATGCGGATAATCCGGATGATGCCAGTCAAGCAGTGTGAAATAGATTCCAACCTTAAGGCCTTCCTCACGAAGTGCCTCTACATACTCCTTGATCAGGTCTCTTCCTGCCGGTGTGTTTGTTACCTTGTAATCTGTGTATTTACTGTCAAATAAGCAGAAGCCGTCGTGATGCTTCGCTGTCAGGACTACATATTTCATACCTGCAGCCTTGGCCTCTTTTGCCCACTGCTTCGGATTGTAGTCTCTTGCATCAAATTCTTTCATAAACGGAAGATATTCTTCCTCAGGTATTTCCTCTACGCTTCGCACCCACTCGCCTCTTGCAGGGATAGAATATAATCCCCAGTGGATAAACATTCCAAAACGGGCATCCTGGTACCACTCCATACGTTTTTCATATTCTTTTCTGTCAAACTGATACATGATTTTTTCCTCCTGTTTAGATTAAAAGCATCAGCCTTTGATAGCTCCGGAAAGCATACCTTTTTCAATCTGTTTATGGAACACGATGTAAATGATAAGCATCGGAATTACGGACATTACTACATATGCAAACTGACTTCCGATCTCCTGTGTATGTGCGGAAGAGAAGTTCAGCATCGCACGTGAAACTGTGAAATATTTGGTATCTGTCATCAGGATCATGGAGAATACAAGTTCACTGTATCCATAGATGAATACGAAGATCGCCTCTGTTGCGATGATCGGCTTGCAGACAGGGAAAAGGATCTTCCACAGCAGCTGCCAGTTGTTACATCCATCAATGATCGCCGCCTCATCCAGGTTCCTGGAGATTCCATCCATGAATCCTGTATAAAGGAAGATCGCCTGGGACATACCAAACGCAACATAGATCAGGATCAGGAAGAACAGGTTGTTCTTTGCATTTAATGCTGTTGCAATGTTGTTGATCGGGATCAGTGTACAGTGAACCGGAACCATTACTCCGATCATGAAGAATACATATACCCATTTCAGGAATTTGTAATCTTTTCTTGATAAGATGTATGCTGCCATCATTCCGACTACAGTATTAAATACAGTTGTCAGAGTCGCTACAACCAGGGAGTTCTTGATGGTATTCAATGCATCCGCTGTTTTGTTTGCGCTGATATAGTTCTGGAACATAATCTTCTTAGGGAAGCTTAACAGGTTCAGGTAAATCTCTGAGTTTGTTTTGAAGGAAGCCATTACGGTCACTACTACCGGAAACAGTGTAACAACTGTCCACAGGATCGCGATAACGTACAGCGCTATCTTTCCTCCGTGCATTTTCTGTTTATTAGCTGTTTTTTCCATATCGTCTCTTCTCCTTCCGCCTACATTGCAAGATCTTTATCTTCACGGAACAAATGATTGGTCACAAGACTCAGTGCAACACCCAGCACTAACAGAATAACACCGTATGCACTGCTTCGTCCGAACAGCTTATAGGAGAATCCCTGTGTATAAAGCATAATTGAAGGCGTGGAGCTGATATCGTTCGGGCCTCCTCTTGTCATCGCCCAGATAATATCGAATACTTTCAGACATCCTGTGATACACAAAATAGAGAATACCTTGAAGGAGTTTTTCATCAGAGGCAGGGTAATGTAACGAACTCTCTGCCATCCGGTAGCTCCATCCAGTGCTGCTGCCTCATTTAACTCATCCGGGATCGCTACCAGACCAGCTGCAAAGATCAGCATGTTATATCCGGCATACATCCACTCATTTACCAGGATAACGATCCAGACGTTTACAGTCTTTATCGTCAGCACATCAGGGATCGCACCATGAAGGCCGAAAATATTTTCAATGGTATTAAAGATACCAAAGTTCGGATTTAACATAAATGTCCACATCAGGGCTACTGCTGTTGTTCCTAACATATTCGGAAGGAAGTAGCAGGTTCTGAAGAATCCGGTTCCCTTGATCTTTGTAGTTACCAGCATTGCGAGACCAAATGAAAGCGGCATCAGGATAACGAAACCACCGATCATAAAGTACACACTGTTGAGCATTGCATTCCAGAACAGATTATCTGAAAAAATCTTCTGATAGTTCTCAAGTCCTACCCATTGCTTTACCGCACCAAACATACCGTTCCATTTACGGAATGATAAGCCTACGGTATCAAAAACAGGGTAGATGACAAAAATAACAGTTATTAAAATTGCCGGAAGAAGGAACGCTAAAGAAAGCGCAAGATCTTTTTTGTCCAGCTTCTGTTTTACCTTTGGTACAGATTTACCTGCCATATGTATACCTCCGTAATAAACAAGGGGAAGCAGATGATGCTTCCCCCTGTTTCTCTTATCCACACATCATGCGTTCAGTCAAAATTCTCTTTATTCGTAAGCAGACATTTTGTCAACGATATCGTCTCCAACTTCCTGTGCACTTGCGCCTGTCGCTAATGCCTGAAGAGAATTACGGATTGTGTCCATAGCTGCTGTGTTGCTGTCATATGTAGGAATCTCAAGTTTAGACTCTGTATTCTCAGCCATGATCGCATTTACATCGTCAAGCAGATAGTTACCTGTATCGATCGTAACCTTCTCAGCATATGTTGTCGGGCTGGATTTGCACATTTCGTTGATGGAATCTACACTTGTAAGGTATTTGATGAATTTAACAGTTGCTGCGATTTCCTCATCGCTCTTGTTTAATGTAGTGATGTAGTATGTATCAGAACCGCCGCCCATCTCTACAGTCTTGTTTGCTTCATCGATATAAGGAATTCTTGTAACACCGATCTTCTGAGCATCGAAGAGAGTTGTATCGGAGTCATTCTGGAAGTTACCGCAGTTCCATGTTCCGTCAACTGTGAATGCAGCTTTTCCTGCCTCGAACATATTTCTCTCTGTGTTGAAATCTGTGCTGAGGATTCCGTCTCCCCAGTATCCTGCATCGATCATATCTTTCATCTTCTGATAGATTGCAACCATCTTCTCGCCGTTGTAAGCTTCTTTGTCGCTTGCAAGATCATCTGCGATGCTTGTTCCGTAAGCTTTCAGAGCAAGAGCACTCATCAGATGCTCGAAGTGATAGTTATCTTTGTCAGAGTAGTTGAATGGCTGGATTCCTGCATCTTTTAATTTCGCGCAGGCATCAACAAGATCATCCCAGGACTCCGGAACATCTACGCCAACCTGATCAAGGTAATCTTTGTTGTAGTAGAGGCAGAGCTGATAAGCGGACCACGGAATACCATAGGTTCCTTCAATGCCGTCAAACTGTGTTGTCTCCCATGCAAAATCCTGAACTCCCTCTTTCCATTCCGGATACTGTTCAAAGTATGGTGTCAGATCCAGTATATATCCTGCATCTACATACTCTCTTGTACGGCTTCCGCCATACTGAAGGAATGCGTTCGGTACATTACCGGAAGCGAAATCTGTTGTAAGCTTCTCTTCGTAATCAGACTCTGTAGAAATACTCTCATCTGTTACATGGATCTTTCCTTCGTTCTCTTTGTTGAACTCATCAAGTGCTTTGTAATACCATTTAGCCTGTCCGTCTGTATCAGATCCGTTGTTAAATCTGAATGCTACACGAAGCTCAACGTTTTCAAAATCCATATTGTCTACATCGTAGTTTGTGTCACCCTTTGCAAATACGGCGCTTCCTGTTACGCCTACTGTTGACATTGCTGTTACACCGGCGAGACACAGTGTTGCAACTTTTTTCATTCGTTTCTTCATGAATAAATCCTCCCTTAATATGATTTTTTATTATATAGTTTTCCCATTGATGTTCATAAATTGATCAATCGATGATCGCCTCAAAGATCGGCTCTTCTTCCTCAAGCTCCAGGCATACACAGTAGTTCTTTGCCCCCTGAAGCTTCTCCGGAAGCTCTACCTCTATCATCGAGTTTCCTTCACAGCACTTTAATGCGCGGCACGGAAGCTTTTCTCCTGTGCTTACCACATATGCACCCTTTAACTGATTACCGATGTTCAGCAGTTCAACTCGATATCTCGGTGCAAGGACGTGTACGTAAAGCTTATGTGGTCTCTTTGTAAATTCAATGCTCGGGATCTCATACGGATAGATACCAACATTCTTGGTTCCGTAAATTGCTTCCGCATTCTCAGTCACGTATTTACCAACCTCATTCATAACCTCGACACAAGCTTCCGGAACAGTTCCGTCTGCCATTGGTCCTACGTTCAGCAGGTAATTTCCGCCTCTGCCGACGATCTTGAGAAGAAGGTTCAGGATATCATCCGGATTCTTCCAGTTTGTATCGTATTTATTATAACCCCATGTATCATTTACAGTTGCCGGTACTTCCCAGTCACCGTCGTATGGAAGACGTGGGATAAAGTTATCACCGGTGGTCATGTAATCGCCCTTCTGGTGTCCGATACGTCCGCTGATGATGCAATCAGGCTTAATACCCTTAACCCAGTCTCTTAATTCCTGAGCTTCGTCTGCGGTCATTCCCATCGGAGTATCAAACCAGATCAGGGAAATATTATCGTAATTCTCAAGAAGCTCTTTTAACTGCGGTTTGCATTTCTCATCGAAGTATGTACGGAATTCCGGCTTCCATTCGTTCTTGTCTTCGTAATCCTTCTTATAGGCATTGTCATCATCCCAGTCCTGAGCCTGTGAATAATAGATACCCATTGTCATGTCATATTTCTTACAAGCATCGGAAAGCTCTCTTAAGATATCTCTTCCTGCAGCCTTCACTACATTAAAATCACTGACCTTGGAATCGTACATTGCGAATCCCTCGTGATGCTTGGAAGTAAGAACGATATATTTAACACCCCACTGTTCTTTCGCTCTTTTCACAAACATGTCCGCGTCAAATTTGTCCGGATGGAACTCATCTTTCAGCTTTCTGTAATCTTCCTTGTCAATGTTGAGATTGTTCTCGATCCACTCTGCGATACGGTCTGTCTTGGTGACCTCACCGGTCTTCGGATCTTTCCACTCTCCTGCAAGGATGGAATAAAGTCCCCAATGGATGAATAATCCGTATTTGGCATCTTTATACCACTGCTGCTTTGTGTCTGCCATAACCTTCTCCTTGTTTCGTATAGCTGATTTTCTTGTTACGTAAAACGTTTCGTTTTTTGTTAAGACTATCTTACCGCATCCGAAGCAGCTTTTCAAGTAAAATCATAGGGCAAAAATCATTTTTCCTATTTTTTACAATTATTCTGTCTTGTTTTTGTGTACTTTTTCGTATCAGGTTTTGTTAAACGTTTCATTTTTATCAATTTTCTGTACAATATGCTCGTTTTTTCTGATACTTTATGTGTAAAAAATGCCATGTGTATTGAGGCATTTTCTTTTTCATGATATAATATGAAAATACTATATTATCTGTAAATGCATCAGAACCGGAGGCTTTACATGAACGTTACGATCAATGATATCGCCCGTGCGACAGGCCTGTCCACCGCAACGATCTCCAAATATATAAACCACAAAAAAATACGGGAAGAAAATCGTATCCTTATAGAAAAGGCAATTCAGGAGCTTGGATATACCCCAAACCGGAATGCCCAGCTTCTTCGTGCCAAAAACACACATACCATCGGTATCCTGATCTCAGATCTTGGTAATTATTTCTGGGGCGAGCTTGTCAATTCCATTATCAAGCATTTCACGGATCATGGCTATACAGTTATTGTCTGTTCTTTCTTTTTTGAACATCAGAAGGAGATCGACATCAATGGAAGAACAGAGAAAAATAGGAGACTATTTGGATTCTCTCGACCACCTCATCACTCTTCACCAGCGCAAGTGCGACGAGACAAAAAAACTAAAAAAATATATGCTTCAAAAAATGTTTCCACAAAATGGCAGTAAAGTTCCGGAAATCAGATTCAAAGGATTTACTGACGAGTGGGAACAGCGTAAGTTGGGAGATGTAATTGAAAAGTTGACAGGTGGAGCATCAATTGCACCAGATGATTACGTAGATGTGGGATATAGAACTATTCCTAAAGGTGCAGTTAACAGTTCTGGTGTTGCTGACATGTCAGGATGTAAAAATGTATCAGAAGATTTTTTTGAGAAAAATATTTCTAGCAAAACTTCATCTGGCGAATTGGTAACATCATTAAGAGATCTAGTTCCAACAGCGCCAAATATGGGAAGAATTGTACGTATTTGTGGAGAAACCGAAGATTTTCTAATGCCACAAGGTGTATATAGTATAATTGTAAAAGAAAAAAATTCGGAAGATTTTTTAATTACTTATTCAAATAGTCCAGAATATCGAAAGATCATTATGGCTGAAAAGAATGGCTCTACTCAAGTACATATACGAAACGGTGAGTTTTTAAATATTGATATTCCATTACCTTCATATGAAGAACAAATGAAAATTGGTGAGCATTTCAAAACTCTCGACCACGTCATCACTCTTCACCAGCGCAAGCCGCCATTCACCCGAATACTACGAAAATACACCAAAATCACAAAGGAGACAGCGCAAATGTCTGAATTAGAGAGAATATTAGAAGAAAAACTGATCGAACAACTTGTTTATGGAGATTCTCAGTGGACATATCGTAAGGATCTGAAAACAGAGGAGGATCTGTGGGAAAATTTCAAATATATCCTGGAACAGAACAATAAGGATCGATTAAACGGAGAACCGTTGTCTGATACAGAATTTGAGCAGGTAAAAAATCAGCTGCAGTTTTCTTCTTTTTATAAGGCTGGTGAGTGGCTTGTCGGTGAAAATGGTAAAGTTCAGGTTCATGTGCAGAGAGATACCGAGCGTTTGCATCTGGTAGTTATGAATCATGAGCATATTGCGGGAGGCAGCAGTGTTTATGAGGTCATCAATCAGTATGAAGCGTTGAAAAGTGATGAAGATGCAGGCATTTCGGAGCGTGACAGAAGATTTGATGTGACTTTGCTTATCAACGGTCTTCCCATGATACATATTGAGCTGAAAAACAAGCAGCATTCCTATATGGAGGCATTTCGTCAGATAAAAAAATATATCGGAGAAGGCAAGTTCACCGGTATTTTTTCAGCAGTACAGATGTTTGTGGTAAGTAACGGAGTAGACACCAGATATTTTGCGGCAGCCAGTGATACAGAGCTGAACGAGAAGTTTATGAGCGGATGGGTAGATAGGGAAAATAAGCCGGTATCGGATTATCTTGATTTTGCAAAAAGTGTACTTCGTATTCCGGAAGCTCATGAGATGATCGCAAGATATACTGTTTTGGATAAAGATGCGAAACGACTGATTCTTCTTCGACCATATCAGATTCATGCGATTGAATCCATACGGGAAGCATCCAAAACTACAAAATCCGGCTATGTATGGCATACAACCGGCTCCGGAAAAACGTTGACTTCATACAAAGCAACAAGGAATCTTCTTATGGATATTCCTTCTATTGATAAAGCAATCTTTCTCATTGACCGAAGAGATTTGGACACACAGACAACCATGGCATTTCAGGCTTATGCCAACAATGATTCCATTGATGTTGATGAAACCAGCAATGTAACAGATCTGAAAAATAAACTGAAATCCGGTGACCGGCAGGTAATTGTAACAACGATACAGAAGCTGCAGATACTGATCAGTAAGCGAATTACAGAAGATACACCAGAATACAGAAAAATTAAAAATCTTAAAATCGCTTTTGTAGTGGATGAATGTCACAGGGCTGTCACACCAAAAACCAAAAGAGAACTGGAACATTTTTTTGGAAGATCTTTATGGTATGGATTTACCGGCACGCCAAGATTTCCGGAGAATCCATATCCACAGCTGGGAGATCTGCCACGTACAACGAAGGATCTGTATGGGGAATGTCTTCACAAATACACAATACAGAATGCGATTCATGATAATGCTGTACTGGGCTTTCAGGTGGAGCATAATGGACCGAAACAGATTACATATGAAACCGATACCAGTGCATATGATAATGAAGCTCATATGTTGAAAGTGCTGGATGTTATTTTGAATAAATCTTATTATAAGCTGGGATTTCAGAACGGAAAAGGAGAAACCTATGAGGGACTTCTTACAACAAGTTCCATTCAGTTGGCACAGAAGTATTATGATCTTCTTTTAAGAGTAAAAAAGGGAGAAACGTCGCTGAAGATCGATGAGAGAATCCGACAGGTGCTTCCGGATTTTCCGAAATTTGCCATTACCTATTCAGTAACAGAAAATGAAGAAGGTTCCCACGTAAATCAGCAGAAGATGCAAAGATCATTAGATGAATACAATAGGATGTTTGGAACAAAATATGAGCTTTCTCAGATCCAGAGCTACAACGGAAATCTGAATAAGCGTCTTGCGCGCAAAGATGCAAAATTCAAAAGCCGAAACGAACAGCTGGATCTGGTTATTGTTGTAGATCGATTGCTGACGGGATTTGATGCTCCGTGTCTGTCCACAATTTTTATTGACAGACAACCCATGGGACCCCATGATCTGATCCAGGCATTTTCCAGAACAAACCGTATTTTTAACAGAAATAAAACCTATGGACAGATCGTAACCTTTCAGGCACCGAAATTATTCCGGAAAAGTGTGGATGATGCCGTAAAATTATATTCTGCCGGCAGTACAGGCTCGACATTTGTAGCAGATTGGGAAGAAGTGGAACCGGCCTTTCGTAAGGCACTGGCAGCTTTACGTATTTCAGCAGAAACACCGGATGAAATAGCGGATATGTCACTGAAAGAGAAGAAGGTGTTTGTAAAAATATTCCAGAATTTTGACCGACTGTTTGCACAGCTGAAATCTTTTACAAAATATGAGGATAGTATGCTGGAGGAATATTGTATTACTCAGAAAGAATACGAGGATTATGCCGGGTATTATCAGAATGCAATGGAAGAAATCCGAATCGCAAACGGAGATGGAAAAGACCAGCCAGGGGATGATGAGACGCAACCAGCAGATTTGGATTATGAGTTAATGGCGTACAGTAACACCAAAATTGATTATGAATATATCATTAATCTGATCCAGAATATTGTTACACCGGATGAAGACTCAGAAGATAGTTCACCGGAAGAACGTCAAAAGCGTATAGATGAGGTTAAGCAGTATGTCTGTGAATTGCAGAAAACAAACCCTAAGGTAGCAAAAATCATGACAGATCTGATCTATGAAATTGAAATGGATGACAGAAAATTCAGGGGAAAATCTATTCTTAATATAATGGAAAAAATGAAATATGACTGCATTGATAAAGTGGTTTCGGATTTTTGTACAACCTGGTATGCATCAAAAGAAGATGTGATGTATGCAGCTATACATTACAGAAACGGAAAGATACCCAATGAAAGTGTGATCAAGGATACTATTAATTATGCAGGGTACAAGGCAGCACAGGAAAAACCTTTGCCAAAATTTAAGTATAATCGACGCTGTATAGAAGAATTAGGTAAGATCCTGGATGAGGAAATAAAGCCACTGATCAATATTGCATAATATACTGTAATTGCTTATATCAGCGTAAGTGATTTCTGGAAAGGAATAACCTATGCAGAATGATGTAAACAAAAAACAGCTGTTTTACGAGTATTATCATCAATGGATAGAAGTATACAAAAGAGGTGCGATCAGAGAAGCGACAATGGCAAAATATCTGATGACGCTGAAATGGGTAAAAAAACTTGCTCCGGACCTGCAGGTGGCAGAACTTACCCGTACAACGTATCAGAAACTGCTTAATGACTATGCCAGGGAACATGAAAGACAAACAACACTGGATTTTCATCATCAGCTGAAAGGTGCGGTTCTGGATGCGGTAGACGAAGGTCTCATTGAACGTGATCCAACCAGAAAGGCGATTATCAAAGGAAAATCACCAGGCGCAAAGAAGATAAAATATCTTAATCAATTTGAACTTCATACCCTGATCGCACATCTGGACATTGGGGAGCAGGTAAATTGGGATTGCTTTATCCTTCTGGTTGCAAAGACTGGCATGCGTTTTTCGGAGGCACTTGCCATCACACCGGCAGATTTTGATTTTGCACGACAGACTTTATCTGTAAGTAAAACCTGGGATTATAAAGGTGATGGTGGATTTCTACCAACAAAAAATAAATCATCTGTAAGAAAAATCCAGATTGACTGGCAGATCGTAGTTAAGTTTTCGGAATTGATAAAGGGACTTCCCCAGGACGAACCGATTTTTGTAGGCGAAACAAAGATATATAATTCTACAGTAAATGATGCACTGACCAGACATTGCAAAGAATGTGGAATATCAGAAATATCGATTCATGGACTCAGACATACCCATGCATCATTATTGTTGTTTGCCGGAGTATCCATTGCCAGTGTGGCCAGAAGATTGGGACATGCCAGTATGACAACAACACAGAAAACATATCTGCACATTATTCAGGAACTGGAAAATAAAGATGTGGACCTGGTTATGCGAACTTTATCCGGTTTGTAAACCAGACAAAGTTAACATATTAAAGAAACATTTACGCTGATAATAATAAAAAGGATCTGTAAAAGGCGAGATTTCACAAATAGTTCTGCCTTTTTCAGATCCTTTTTTTTGTGTGCGCCCGGCGGCGCACGTTTCTAACGGGGGCAAGTCCCGAATCCG
>OIXR01002058.1_pt1 | contig 11919 bp, 10 predicted proteins | sample 1587831 | NCBI WGS metagenome assembly OIXR01 (sample SAMN03283263) | human gut metagenome | biome: human-associated habitat; material: feces | host: Homo sapiens | place: USA | collected 2013
CCAGCGTTAAAGGCTGCATGGCAATTAAACCTGCAGGATATGCGATCTGGGAAAATATCCAGCACGAACTGGACAGAAGATTTAAAGAGACAGGCGTACAGAACGTGTATATGCCAATCTTTATTCCGGAATCTCTTCTTCAGAAAGAGAAAGATCATGTAGAAGGATTTGCACCTGAGGTTGCATGGGTAACTCATGGTGGTCTGGATCCGCTTCAGGAGCGTCTGTGTGTACGTCCTACATCAGAGACATTATTCTGTGACTTCTATGCAAAAGAAATCCAGTCCCACAGAGACCTGCCGAAGGTATACAATCAGTGGTGTTCTGTAGTGCGTTGGGAAAAGACAACACGTCCGTTCCTTCGTTCACGTGAGTTCTTATGGCAGGAAGGCCATACAGCTCATGCTACAGCCGAGGAAGCAGAAGAGCGTACTATCCAGATGCTGAATCTGTATGCAGATTTCTGTGAGGAAGTACTTGCAATCCCGGTTATCAAGGGACAGAAAACAGACAAGGAGAAATTCTCCGGTGCAGAAGCTACTTATACAATTGAATCCCTGATGCATGATGGAAAAGCTCTTCAGTCCGGTACAAGCCATAACTTTGGCGATGGATTTGCAAGAGCATTCGGCATCCAGTATACAGATAAAGAAAATAAACTTCAGTATGTACATCAGACATCCTGGGGCATGACAACACGTATGATCGGTGCAATCATCATGGTACATGGTGATAACAGCGGTCTGGTGCTGCCTCCGAGAATCGCTCCTGTACAGGCAGTGATCATCCCGATCCAGCAGAGAAAAGAGGGCGTTCTTGAGAAAGCAGATGAGATGTTTGCAGCATTAAAGGCAGCAGGAGTCCGCGTAAAAGTAGACGACACAGACAAGAGCCCGGGATTCAAATTCGCAGAGCAGGAAATGCGTGGTATCCCGATCCGTATCGAGTGCGGTCCGAAGGATATCGAGAATGGTCAGGCTGTGATCTGCCGTCGTGATACAAGAGAGAAATATACTGTTACATTTGATGAGCTTGTGGAAAAAGTACAGGAAATCCTGGAAACAATCCAGAAAGATATGCTGGAGCGTGCACGTAAGCACAGAGATTCCCATACTTATGTTGCTACAAACTATGAAGAATTCAAAGATACTATTGTTAACAAACCAGGCTTCGTAAAAGCTATGTGGTGCGGTGACCGCGCATGTGAGGACAAGATCAAAGAAGATGTTCAGGCTACATCCAGATGTATGCCGTTTGAGCAGGAACATTTAAGTGATGTCTGCGTATGCTGTGGAAAACCTGCCAAGAAGATGGTTTACTGGGGAAGAGCATACTAATCAATAAGAAAATAAAGAAAACCGGCAGCAGAGATATCTGAGTGCCGGTTTTCGGGGTTAAGAATAAATAGAAGAAGATAAGGATGGTCATATGATTCTGGAAATACCGAAAAACGCGGAAACAATTTTGCATATACTGGAAAAAGCAGGCTATGAAGCCTATGTGGTAGGCGGCTGTGTGCGTGATTCCATTCTGGGACGGAGCCCGGATGACTGGGACATCACCACATCCGCAAAGCCGGAGCAGGTCAAGGCTTTGTTTCACAGAACAGTGGATACAGGTCTGCAGCATGGAACAGTGACTGTTCTTATGGAAAAAGAAGGATATGAGGTCACGACTTATCGTGTAGATGGTGAGTACGAGGACGGCAGACATCCCAAAGAGGTCACCTTTACAGCAAGCCTTGAGGAAGATCTGAAACGCCGGGATTTCACCATCAATGCAATGGCATACAATCCTTCTTCAGGACTGGTGGACCTTTTCGGCGGACTGGAGGATATTGAAAGAAAAATCATCCGCTGTGTGGGAAACCCGCTGGAGCGTTTTACAGAGGATGCACTGCGGATCATGCGTGCAGTCCGTTTCAGTGCGCAGTTGGGCTTTACTATTGAAGAAGAGACTCGTAAGGCACTGAAGGTTCTGGCACCGAATCTGAAGCATGTCAGCGCAGAGCGGATTCAGGTAGAGCTTGTGAAGCTCCTGATGTCTCCTCATCCGGATTATCTCAGGGTGGCTTATGAAGCCGGGATCACAGCTGAATTTCTTCCGGAGTTTGATGCATGTATGACAACATCCCAGAATACGCCGCACCACTGTTACACAGTAGGGGAGCATATCCTGCACAGTCTCTGTCATGTACGCGCAGATAAAGTTCTCAGGATTACCATGCTGCTTCATGATATTGGAAAGCCGGTTGTCCGGAAAACAGATGAGAATGGAAGAGATCATTTCAAGATGCATGGGATTGCGGGAGAAAAGATGGCTTCACAGATCCTGCGCAGGCTGAAATTCGATAATGATACGATCCGCAAGGTAACCCGTCTGGTAAAATGGCATGATGACAGACCGGATGGAACGACAAAGGCAGTGCGCAGGGCAGTGAACCGTATCGGTGAGGAACTCTTTCCATATTATCTGGAAGTGCAGCAGGCAGATATGCTGGCACAGAGTGATTACAGACGCGCAGAGAAGCAGGAACGTCTGGATAAGGTGAAAGAGGCTTATGAGACGATCATTAATGAACATCAGTGTGTATCTTTAAAAACTCTGGCAGTGACAGGGAAAGATCTGATTGAAGCCGGTTATAAGCCGGGTCGTGAGATAGGAGAAACGTTGAACCGTCTTCTGGAAGTAGTACTTGCCGATCCACAGAAGAATCAGAAAGAGATATTATTGGGTCTGCTTGATGAGAAATAGTGCAGTTTTATGGAATTGTCAGTATATCAGAATATAGTAAATAACTAAAATCCGGGGGTATATCCACCGGATTTTCTTCATATGTATAGAAAGAATTAAGATGATTAAGAGGGGGATATGTCATTGTATGATTACGGACTTGGTACCTTGGCTCAGTATGAGCTGACAGCAGACCGTTCTGCAAGGACAAGGGGGGCTTTACTCTGCTATACATCCCGGGGAGTTCTGATCTTGAGGGAGTTTCATGGTTCAGAAAAAAAGCTGGAAAAACAGCAGGAGCTTTTGATGAAACTTCAGGAAAATGGTATAAATACCGATTATTTTCTGCGGAATAATCAGGAAAGTCTGGTCAGTAAAGATAAGACTGAACAAAGGTTTACACTCCAGCACTGGTATGAAGGAAAAGAGTGTGACACAAAATCCCGGGAAGATATTTTAAAAAGTGTCCGGACACTGGCAAGGTTACATATTTTAATGAAAATGGAACCTGTGGAGGAATACAGGGAAAGATCTCTCAGGGAGGAATATCTCCGGCACAATCAGGAGCTTCGTAAGATACGCAAATTTATACGGAACAAAGGAGCATCCAATGTATTTGAGAAAAATTATCTGGCAAGTGTGGAGCAGTTTCTTGAAAGGGCACAGTATGCAGTAAAGCTTCTGGACGAGACGGACTATGATGATCTCAGGGAAAGGGCATGGCGGGAAGGACAGGTATGTCATGGAGAATATAATCAGCATAATATTCTGATGCTGAAAGGTGATCATTTGGGGACAGCAGTCACAAATTTTGGTCACTGGAGTTTTGATATTCAGGTAGCAGATTTGTATCGTTTTATGAGAAAAATACTGGAGAAATATAACTGGAATCTGGAACTGGCAGGGGAAATGCTCAGGGAATATCATAAAATCCGTCCAATCTCGGCAGAAGAGTGGAAAAATCTGCGTGTACGTTTCACTTATCCTGAAAAATACTGGAAACTGGCAAATTATTATTATTCACACAAAAAGGTGTGGATTTCAGAGAAAAATGTGGAAAAGCTTCAGAATCTTATCAGACAGAGAGAAATCTGGGAGAATTTTGCAGAGGAATGTTTCAGGGATTATCCTCAGTAACACAGAGCTGAACAGTTACGAAAAACCTTGACAATATGGGGAAAAAGGTATATATATAGAGGATAGAGCTCTGTCGCTTTTGGCAGATGCCACCAAACAAGAAAGAGATCATTAGAGGAGGAAACACCATGAATAAAACAGAATTAGTAGCAGCTATGGCGAAAGAGACAAACTTATCCAAGAAGGACGTAGAAGACGTTCTGAAATCTTTCGTTGATGTCGTTTCTAAAGAACTGAAAAATGGCGGAAAAATCCAGTTAGTAGGATTTGGTACATTTGAAGTAAGTGAAAGAGCTGCTCGCGAGGGAAGAAATCCTCAGACTGGTGAAACTATGAAAATCGAAGCTTCTAAATCACCGAAATTCAAAGCTGGAAAAGCATTAAAAGATATGGTTAACGGTAAATAATAAAGGCGATAACCGGGGGAACGAAAGTTCCCCTTTTTTGATACTCTGGCGGAGTAATTCGTGAGTATCCATTTACAGGACATTTACAGGAGTAGAATATGAGATTAGATAAATACTTAAAGGTGTCACGTCTGATCAAACGCCGTACAGTGGCAAACGAAGCATGTGATGCAGGAAGAGTTCTTGTCAACGATAAGCCTGCCAAGGCATCTGTACAGGTAAAGACGGGAGATACTATTGAAATCCAGTTCGGAAGTAAGAATGTCAAAGTAGAAGTACTGGATGTAAAAGAAACTGTCAAAAAAGAAGATGTAGAGAGTATGTACAAATATCTTTGATTCCGGATGGTAATTTGCAGCTTTTTGCATTTGTGCAGTGAGAACATATAAATTTTTAACATTTTATTGTCTATTTCCATTTTCCGGCACATAAACTACTGATAAGTAACAGATTGGCAGGTCATAGTTTCCGGAGGCTGTGACCGGGAGGCGTCTGTGGAAGAGAAGAAGATACTTTCAACTCACAGCCTGATGCTGGAAAACCGTCAGAACGGGAGAATTACCGGGGTAAAGGATATTAAATCCTTTGATGAAAAAGAAATCCTGCTTTTTACACAGGCAGGGAAACTTGTAATAAAGGGAGAACAGCTTCATGTGAAGCAGCTTGATCTGGAAAAGGGAGAAGTAGATCTGGAAGGAAAAGTGGACAGTCTTACCTATCTGTCAAAGAATACAGATAACAGGGATGAATCCTTATTTAGAAGGATGTTCCGGTGAGAGATGAGTGCATTTATTCATCATGAATTACTTCTGCTGCTCCGGACAATAGCTGTGGGTGCTGTTCTCCTTTTGTGTTATGATCTGCTGGCTGCATTCAGGAATGTTTTTGCACATTCGGATAAAGCTGTCGGGACGGAAGACATTCTATACTGGCTTTGTTGTGCCTTTTTTGTTTTTTCGGAGATTTACAGAAGCAATGAAGGGATCCTGCGTTTTTTTTTGGTTTTAGGCTTTTTATCCGGAGCGTATATCTGCCACAGGATTCTAGGAGATATTTTTGTAAAATGCTGTACGAAATTTATGGAGATTCCTGTAATAATTATTAAATTTTTGATAAAATGGTTGCTATTTCCGGTCAAAAGATGTAAACTTCTGTGGTATAAAGCGTATAAATGTGCTAAAAAAGGAAGGCTGGCAAATTGGGTAATTCTAAGAAAAGGAAGAAAAAAAAGAAAGTAGGGTATAACTCTCTTGGAATGATTGCGATTGCGCTGGTTGTTTTAGTCCTTCTGGGAGGACTGATGCTAGAAAGTAATGACCTTAAGGAACGCCTCACAGGATATGATGCTAAGGCCGCCACTCTTCAGCAACAGATTGAAGATGAGCAGACACGTACAGAAGAAATTGATAAATTAAAGAAATATATGGAGACAGACGAATATGCAGAAGAGGTTGCCAGAGAGAAACTGGGACTTGTGAAGGACAATGAGACTGTTTTTAAGAAACAGCAGTAACAAATGTCGAAAACTTTTACGAAGGATTCGTCTGCGTTTGACAGATATTTCAGAAACCCTTCCATATAATATCTGTAACTGTTTAGTACTTTGTGAAAGAGAGGACTGTTGAACAGTTATAGAGATTCTCTGATAAAAATGCAGTAGTCTGCTATATACAGGGAATGAATAAGGGGAGGGGAGAATATGCAGGAATGGATGATTGCCATGCTCGTTATCAGCATTATGCTGATCATACGGGACATGGCAAAAACTATTTTAGCAGAAAATCTGCCGGATACAGAAGAACTGCCGTCTCTGCAGGAGGGCCATCCTCAGAAAGAGAGGGTGGAGAAGTATGCGGCATCTTTTCAGAAACTGGCAGATACTTTCTACGGGATGCCTTATCGGAAAGATTATCTGAGCAGCAGGCAGGTTGAGCAGATCATTGAGGATACAAATGCAAAGGTATGCAGCAGATGCTATCAGAGGGAAATCTGCTGGGGAGAACACAGTCAGGAACTGGTGAAAGGAGTGGAGGCACTGGTACGTTCTATGGAGAGTGGAAACGAGGAAAATGTCAGAGGCATCCGCGCTGACTGGACAGGCATATGTCCCCGTTCCGTACAATATTATGAGACGGTTGCAGAGAATTTTCAGAAAGAAAGGCAGAACTTGATGTGGGATAACCGTATGATCGAGAATCGGCTGGCAGTAGCACAGCAGCTTATGGAAGTCTCACATATCATGGAGAACGTAGCCAGTGATTTGTATGACCTGGAGCGAGTAACGCCGCAGTTTGAAGAAGAACTTCGCAAGGGACTGAGAAAGAGCCATGTGATCCTTCGCAGGGCATGGATGATGAATAAGGTGAAAGGACGTAAACAGATTTTTCTCACCATGCGTGCCAGAAGCGGTCAGTGTATTTCCATGACAGAGATCGCACAGCTTCTTTCAAAATACTGTGAAATTTCCATGGTACCTGTAAATGGGAGCAGATGTATTGTAAACGGAGAATATCACACTGTACATTTTGCTGAGGATGTAAGCTATCAGGTTCTCTATGGAACGGCCAGGCTTACCAGAGAAGAAGAGAAGGTTTCCGGAGATAATTATATATGCAGACAGGAGGATGGCGGCAGGTTTGTTATGTGCCTTTCGGATGGCATGGGCTCAGGGATGGAAGCATGCAGGGAGAGCGAGACAGTTGTGGAACTTCTGGAACAGTTTATGGAGTCAGGATTTTCCCAGGAAACGGCAGCAAAGATGGTAAATTCTGCTCTGGTACTCAAAGGAGAGGAGGGTATGTTTTCTACAGTGGATATCTGCGCAGTGGACCTGTATACAGGAATCTGCAATTTTCTGAAGGCGGGGGCAGCGTCTACATTTATCAAAAGAGATCACTGGGTGGAATCTATTACTTCTGAAAGTCTGGCCGCAGGGCTTGTACAGCAGATTGATTTTGAGACAGCTACCAGAAAGCTGTACCATGGGGATTACCTGATCATGATGACAGATGGAGTCCTGGATGCATTGCCTGACCAGAAAGAGGAGGAAACCATGAAAGAAATCATTATGGATGTTCACGAGGAATCACCGAAAGATTTCGGCAGGGGAATACTGGAACGGGTGCTGGGATACAGCGATTATCATGCACGGGATGATATGACAGTGCTGGTGGCAGGCGTGTGGAAAAAATAATGCTGCGGATACTAAGATAGAAAAGGAAATCAGGATAAAAATGGAAAGAGAAATTCTTGCTTATATAAAGCAAAACAGGATGATCGGAAAAAATGATGTGGTCCTGGCAGGAGTGTCCGGCGGAAGTGACTCTATGGCAATGCTCCGCATTTTAAAGGAGCTTCAGGAAAAACTGGATTTTACATTGAGAGTGGTCCATATACATCATGGAATACGTGGAAAGGAAGCGGACAGGGACCAAAGCTTTGTGGAAAACATATGCCGGAAGTGGCAGATTCCATGTACTGTTTATTGTTATGATGTTCCGGGACTGAGCCGGGAGTGGAAGCTGGGCGAGGAAGAGACGGGAAGGATTGTAAGAAAAGAAGCTTTTCAGAGGGAAGCTGCCGTCTGTGGTAGAAAGGACCGCAAGATAAAAATCGCATTAGCACATAATCAGGAGGATCTTGCAGAAACTATGCTTCATAATCTGTGCAGAGGAACAGGACTGCGGGGACTATGCACCATGCGTCCTGTAGACGGAGAGATTATCCGCCCGATTTTGTGTTTAAGCCGGGATAAAATTGCAGAGTATCTGAAAGAAAAGAAGATTTCTCACATTCAGGACAGCACCAATCTGTCAGATGAATATACCAGAAACCGAATCCGACATAATATTCTTCCTATGTTGGAACAGCAGGTCAATGGAAAGGCAGCGGCACATATGGCAGAGACTGCGGCAAGGATTTCCCAGGCAGAGGAATATCTTACGCAGCAGAGCTGTCAGGTATTAAGCGAGTTTCAGAAAGGTAAGGGCTATTACTTTACTGAAAAATTTTTCATGGAACCTCAGATCATTCAGGTTTATGCATTACAACAGGCGATGGAACAGCTGGCAGGCAGACGGAAAGATCTGGCAGCTGTTCACTATGAGAAGGTTCTGGAACTTTATGAAATGCAGACCGGAAGACGGATCAGCCTTCCTTATCATATGGAAGCCAGAAGAGATTATGAGGGAGTAAGACTTTGCCGGTACGTAGAGGAGAATTCAGCAGGGATGATCGGTGAAAAGCATGAAGGTTCAGATATTCAAAACGGAAAAACAGTTTGCGGAAAAGATATATCAGACAGGGAATGGAAAATCAGAATTCCGGGGACTGTGACCAGTCCGCTGGGGATTTTTTCGGCAGAAATATTTTTGTATGAAGGTCAGAAGATTGAAGAAAAAAAGTATACGAAATGGCTGGATTATGATAAAATAGAAAAGAATCCGTATATTCGCACCAGACGGACAGGAGATTATATGGTTATCAATGCGCAGGGGAACACAAAGAAGCTGAACCGCTGTATGATCGATGAGAAAATCCCGTCGGAATACAGAGACAGCATTCCGCTGATCGCATGTGGAAAAGAAATCCTCTGGATGGTGGGAAGCAGGATGAATGAGAGGTATAAAATTAACCCCCAAACCAGGAAGGTGTTAGTATTAAATTACCAAGGAGGAAACGAAAATGAGTGAGAAAATCAAAGTTTTACTCAGCGAAGAGGAAGTAGATTCCCGTATTAAGCAGATCGCAGCAAAGGTCAGCAAGGATTATGCAGGCAAGGAAATCCATTTAATCTGTGTATTAAAAGGTGGTGTATTCTTTACCTGTGAACTTGCAAAGAGAATCACAGTGCCGGTTTCTCTTGACTTTATGTCTGTATCCAGTTATGGTGATGACACCAAGTCCAGCGGTGTTGTAAAGATCGTCAAAGACCTTGACCAGCCACTGGAAGGAAAGGACGTTCTGATTGTAGAGGATATCATTGACTCAGGAAGAACATTAAGTTATCTCATCGAAATTCTGAAGCAGAGAAATCCAAACAGCATCCGTCTGTGTACATTGCTGGACAAACCGGAGCGAAGAGTCAGAGATGTAAGAGTTGATTATTGCTGCTTTAACATCCCGGATGAGTTTGTAGTTGGCTATGGTCTGGACTATGCACAGAAATACAGGAATCTTCCATTCATAGGAGTAGTGGAACTGGGGGAAGACTGAAAGGAGATTTAAGTAAGTGAATAAACAGCCAAGCAGAATTGGTCTGTATCTGGTGCTGATCATTGCACTGGTAGCCGGTTATTTTTATCTGAATAACCAGGTGGTTTCCCAGAGTAATTACACACAGAAGCAACTGGAGCAGGCTCTTGAAGACAACAAAGTGGTTGATGCGACAATTCAACAGAACAGAGAAGTGCCTACAGGTTCTGTGATCGTAGATACTACTGACTCCGGTCAGAAGAAGGTTTATGTGACAGATGTCAATCAGGCAATCGAACTGTTGAATAAATACGATATTGATATTACAACTCAGGATGTACCCAGAGACAATGTATTTCTGACAACCTTGCTTCCGGTTCTTCTCACAGGTGCCCTTGTGATCTTTCTGATCATGATGATGAACCGCCAGATGGCAGGTGGCGGTGGCGGCGGAAATGCCAAGATGATGAATTTCGGCAAGAGCCGCGCAAGAATGTCATCTCCGGATGATAATAAGAAAGTTACTTTTGACAAGGTAGCAGGTCTGCAGGAGGAGAAGGAAGATCTGGTAGAGGTGGTAGATTTCCTGAAATCTCCACAGAAATATACAAAAGTAGGCGCAAGGATTCCGAAAGGCGTGCTGCTTGTAGGCCCTCCCGGAACTGGTAAGACACTTCTGGCAAAGGCAGTGGCAGGAGAAGCGGGAGTTCCGTTTTTCTCCATTTCCGGTTCTGACTTTGTGGAAATGTTTGTCGGTGTAGGTGCATCACGTGTACGTGATTTGTTCCGCCAAGCCAAAGAAAAAGCCCCCTGTATCGTGTTCATTGATGAAATTGACGCCGTAGGTCGTGCCCGCGCCAAAGCTGCCGCAATGGGTGGAAATGATGAACGCGAAAACACATTGAACCAGTTATTGACAGAAATGGACGGTTTCGGTTCCAACAGCGGTGTAATCATCCTGGCTGCTACCAACCGTGTAGACGTTTTGGACAAAGCCTTGCTGCGTGCCGGACGTTTTGACCGCCAGATTCATGTAGACCTTCCCGACCTCAACGAACGTAAGGAAGTATTCGGCGTACACTTACGCCCCATCAAAATAGATAATACAGTAGACGTAGACCTGTTGGCACGCCAAACCCCGGGCTTCTCCGGTGCCGATATCGCCAATGTCTGCAATGAGGCTGCACTGATCGCTGCCCGCCACGGCAAAAAGTTCGTAGGCAAACAAGATTTCCTCGATGCTGTAGACCGTATTGTTGGTGGTCTGGAAAAGAAGACGAAAATCACCACGGAAGCGGAACGTCGTTCCATCGCTATCCACGAGGCAGGACATGCTTCCATCTCCTGGTTACTGGAATATGCCAATCCGTTGATTAAAGTAACGATTGTTCCACGCGGACGTGCACTGGGCGCTGCCTGGTATTTGCCCGAAGAACGCCAGATTACCACCAAAGAACAAATGCTTGATGAGATGTGCGCCACATTGGGTGGACGTGCCGCTGAGGATTTGTTCCTGGGACGTATTTCGACCGGTGCCATGAATGACCTGGAACGTGTTACGAAACAGGCTTTCGGCATGATTGCCTACCTCGGAATGAGTGAAAAGTTGCCCAACCTCTGTTATTACAGTAACGATGAATATTCTTTCAATCGTCCGTACAGCGAAAAAACTGCTGAACTGATTGACGAAGAAGTGAAGAATATGGTGAACGAACAGTACGAACGTGCAAAGAAAATACTTTCCGAACATAGGGATGGGCACGCCAAACTGTCACAGTTGCTGATAGATAAAGAAGTTATCTTTGCAGAAGATGTGGAAGAAATCTTCGGAAAACGTCCTTGGGCTTCTCGTTCTGAAGAAATCAGTGCAAACAAGATTTCGGAAGAACTTAAGAAAGCTGAAGACGCAGCTGCCAAAGAAGCTGTGGAGAGCGAAAAAGAAGTAAAAGCGGAAGAAGAAAACAATGTTGAAGGCGGAACAGAAACCGGCAAAACAAAGGTTTCAGCAGAAGGTACCAAAGTTTCTGTAGAACGCCCCGCAAAAGAATAAAGAACTAAAAAACGGAATTACCGTGAAAAGCAATTTCTTAAAACGCGCCATCACAGGTGTGTTATTCGTAGTAGTATTGGTGGGCTGTATCCTATACAGCCCCCTTTCATTCGGTATCCTGTTCACCATTATCGGTGCACTGAGCGTACACGAATTTGCCCATCTGATAAACCAAAACGGTGAAGTACAAATCAATAAAACAATTACCGCTTTGGGAGGCGCTTATCTCTTCTTGGCCGTAATGGGCTTTTGTCAATCTACTATCGGAGCCCAGGTATTTCTGCCTTATCTGGCATTACTGCTTTACCTGATAATTACAGAACTGTATCTGAAAAAGAAGAATCCCATTGGCAACTGGGCCTTTTCCATGTTAAGCCAGCTGTATGTAGCATTACCGTT
>OIXR01002062.1_pt1 | contig 11907 bp, 8 predicted proteins | sample 1587831 | NCBI WGS metagenome assembly OIXR01 (sample SAMN03283263) | human gut metagenome | biome: human-associated habitat; material: feces | host: Homo sapiens | place: USA | collected 2013
TATTTTCCGGCAATGCACTCATTGCCGGCCAGTCTTTGATGTTTGGTCCAAACTGGATTTCAACGGAAGGATCTGCTACACCCTTGCTGTCAAAGACACGGTTTGCGTAAATATTTTTATCGAAGAAGTACTTCGGTTTGCTAAAGTTCACATCCACATCGGTTGCGGCTGTCAAAAATCCCTTGTTTGCGGCTGTTGCTGCGATCGAACGTGCATCCATCAGCGCAACGGAGGCAACCTGTCCCTTCTGTACCTTGGAGCCTTCACGGTTCGGGAAGTTTCTGGTGGAGTGGCGGATGGAAAATGCGTTGTTTGCCGGTGTATCGCCAGCGCCAAAGCACGGTCCGCAGAATGCCGTCTTAACGATCGCACCTGTCTCCATCAGGGATGCAACTGCACCATTCTTTACTAACTCCATATAGATCGGCGTACTTGCCGGATATACGCTTAACGTAAACTCATCCGGTCCGATGCTCGCACCCTTTAAGATGTCTGCTGCATCACAGATATTCTCAAATCCACCGCCTGCGCAGCCTGCGATGATACCCTGATCTACATAGAGTTTTCCATCTCTTACTTTGCTCTTTAAGTCCAGTTTGACCGCACCGTCAAAACTTACCTCTGCACGTTTCTCACAGTCATCTAAGATGTCCATCAGGTTTGCGTTTAACTCTTCGATCGTGTAAGTGTTGCTCGGATGGAATGGCATTGCGATCATCGGTTTGATCTTTGAAAGGTCGATCTCGATCATTCCGTCATAATATGCCACGCTGCCCGGATTCAACTCTTTGTAATCCTGTGGTCTGCCGTGGATCGCATAAAACTCTTTTACTTTGTCATCTGTTTTCCAGATGGAAGAAAGACATGTCGTCTCTGTCGTCATAACGTCCACACCGATTCGGAAATCAACGCTTAAGTTTGCAATGCCCGGTCCGACGAACTCCATGACTTTATTCTTTACATAACCTTTATCAAATACTTCCCCGATAATGGCAAGTGCAATATCCTGCGGTCCGACACCTTTCATCGGTGTGCCTGTCAGATAAACGCCGATCACACCCGGCATATCGATATCATAAGTCTTGTTTAAAAGCTGTTTTACAAGCTCCGGTCCACCCTCGCCGACTGCCATGGTACCAAGTGCGCCATAACGTGTGTGGGAATCAGAACCAAGGATCATCGCTCCGCCTGCCGCAAGCATCTCGCGTGCAAACTGATGGATGACTGCCTGATGAGGCGGTACATAAACCCCGCCGTATTTCTTTGCACAGGTTAAACCAAACATGTGATCATCCTCGTTGATCGTACCTCCGACTGCACACAGGCTGTTGTGACAGTTCGTCAGCACATATGGGATCGGGAACTTCTCTAATCCTGATGCTCTTGCTGTCTGGATGATCCCGACAAATGTGATATCGTGGGATGTCAGCTTGTCAAACTTGATCTGAAGTTTGTCCATATTGCCGGATGTATTATGATTTTTTAAGATACCGTAAGCAATCGTATTTTCTGCCGCCTGCTCTTTGGTCACTGCTGCCCCGGTCTTTTTTACGACCTCTTCGATGGCATTTACACCGTCCGGTACCAGTTCATTTCCATTTACGAGATATACACCGCTATCGTATAATTTCATGGTTTCCTCCATTCTTTTGCCCATTTTCTATTAGATCCATTGTTTAAAATTATATAGACAGCATCAGCAAAAATCAAGTACTTTTACACGTTAAACCGAAAGCATTGGAAAGCGCATGCCCTATCTGCTGAAAACAGCCGTAAATTTACTCTCTTATTCATCCGTATCTATTGTTTCCCTGTACATCGGGAATGTGATCGAAGCCTTAAACAGATCTCCGTCCACCCCGATGAAAAAGATGCCGCCCATAAGCTGTGTCAGACTCTTTGCAATGGAAAGCCCCAGTCCGCTTCCCTCGGTCGTTCTTGAGGCATCCCCACGGATAAAACGCTCTGTCAGATCTCCCGCATTACTGTTTTCCAACGCAAGGGAACGCTCAGAAACATTTTTGATGGAAAATGTCACTTTTTCCTCCAGTACATGCACATCCACATAAACTCTTGTTTTTTCCAGCGCATATTTTGCAACATTATTATAAAGGTTTTCGATGACACGGTAGAGCTGTCTGCCGTCCGCAAGGATCATCACTTCCGTTTTCGGGAGTTTGGTGACGATTGTAAGCTCTTTCGCCTCAAATTTTTCATTAAACTCGCCTGCCGTCTGATAGATCAGCTCCACTAAGTCAATCTTTTGCATATCCAGTTTGACATTTCCGGATGTAATACGCGATGTCTCAACCAGATCCTCCGTCAGCTGCTTTAACCGCTGTGACTTGGCATCCAGGATTCGGATATAACCATTCACCCGTTCATTATCAATATGTTCCAGTTTGATCAGATTGACATAATTAATGATCGAGGTCAGCGGTGTTTTGATGTCATGTGAAACATTCGTGATCAGGTCTGCCTTCATGCGCTCATTTTTCGTACTGTCATCCACCGCATGCAAAAGACCGCTGCCAATATTATTGATCGCTTCGGCAAGTTTTTTATCCTCACCATGCAGTCCTTCTGTGTCGATCTTGTTGCTTAGCACACCTTCCGTAATTTTTTCCACGCCTTCATATACCTGATAATGTTCCACTGCAGAACGCAGCAGGAGATATGCCTCCATGCCGCTGAAGATTAAAAGCAGTACCAGACAGATTACCCGGTGGTAATAAAAAGCTCCCATCGCAAGCACGAAACAGACGATCATGTGGACTGCAAAGACAACCAGCACGCTCACCGTCACCGTCCGTTTTTCAAAAAACTTGTCCATCCCTTTTACAAACCAGCAGACAAGGCTGTTTTCCCACATCACTTCCGCCTTCATCCGGCGCACCATGCTCAGATAAAAAATGAGAAACAGTACATCAATCAATAGACTGACCGTTCCCGATGCGACCAACAGTCCCGACACGTTCCACGTTTTATTATTTACATGGGACAAAAGCATGATGAGCTCACTGGTTGCTGCAATAAATACGGCGGTCACGATCTCTGTTTTTATCCGGTCCACAAAATTAAGATGAACTCCTTCTTCCCCATCTCTGTGTCCGGTTGCAAGTGTCAGATATACAAGACTTAATACCCATCCCATCAGACTGACCAGCGCAGCAACAATACTGACTTTGATCCACGGATGCAGTCTTACATACTCCATCTCGGCATCATACAGATCGTCTTTTGCCGTCAGATCCGTATCCACTCCGATCACAAGCACCACATTTTCCAGTGGCAGATACATCTGGTTATTATAACTGTCAAAAAAGTAATTCTCCATGCCGCGGATATCCGTTCCAAATTCCTTTTTCTCCATATCATAGATCAGATAATCCCCCATGGTCTTTGCCTCCATGAGAACAGTCTGTGTATCAAACTCCTGGCCTTCCACCGAATCCGGCTGATTGGTATACCACACCCCATTCTGTTTATACCAGTAACAGAAATTGGTGTCTTCACGCTTAAACTCATTTGTATACTGCAGATAACGCTTATCGTCCTCCGCACTCCGCTTATTGCCTTTTTGTAACAGATGCAGATAATCGGTCAGTTCACTGCATTTCTGCTCCATGCATTTGGTATAGTAGCCCGAATTAAAAAAATCATCTGTACCGATATCCGTTACCTGCAGAATATTTTTGCTGATCAGTGATGCCAAAAGATAGACAGCGATGGTAAGTATTACCGTAAAAAACAGGTGCAGGATCATCCCTGCCAGCTTACTGCCGTATGTGTATGATTTCTTTTCCATATGAAGTCTCCATCCCCGTGCCGGACATTATCCTGTATGCCGGCGTACGGAATCCCTCCCAGAATCAGTTCTTGTCGATCTTGTATCCAACGCCCCACACAACCTTTAAATAGCGCGGCTCCTTCGGATTGATCTCGATTTTTTCACGGATGTGGCGGATATGTACTGCCACCGTATTGTCCGCTCCGATCGCATCCTCATTCCAGATGCTCTCATAGATCTGATTAATGGAAAATACCTTTCCCTGATTTTTGACCAATAATAAAAGGATGTTGTACTCGATCGGTGTCAGCTTTACCACTTCTCCATCCACGGTCACTTCTTTTAAATCATCATTGATCGACAATCCACCGACTGTATACACCGATGCGCTGTTCTCTGCCGCATTTCCAAGCTGGGTATAACGCCTTAACTGTGATTTGACCCTCGCTACCAGTTCAAGCGGATTAAACGGTTTCTCCACATAGTCATCCGCCCCGATGTTAAGTCCTAAAATTTTATCCGCATCCTCCGTCTTTGCAGACAAAATAATGATCGGAATGCTGCTCTCCTCACGGATTTTTAAGGTCGCACGGATTCCGTCCAGACGCGGCATCATCACATCCATGATCAGAAGATGAACCTCATTTTCTTTTAAGACCTCCAGTGCTTCTTCGCCGTCATATGCCTTTAAAATATGATACCCTTCCTGCTGTAAATATATTTCGATCGCTTCCACGATTTCCTTATCATCATCACACACTAAAATTGTCTGCATAAGTTCCTCCATTCTTTTTGTGTCTTACTTCAAGTATTACACCAGATCTTACATTTATTTTAACAGGAAAGTTTAAATTGTTATAGAGCGGATTTCTTAATATTCCTTTAAATTCCCACTGCATATACAACATTTTCCACATTTCTTAATTTAATTTAAGAAATTGGCCTTAAATTTAAGAAATACTTTATTGCATCCTATTCATCCCCGCCTTATGATATCTTTCGTACCCGTACTGGTACACACAGGAATTCCGTAGATTTTCCACAGTTTTCCCGTAAATAAAATAAGTTTTACACAAAACGGAGGATTCTTATGAAAAAAAATGTGCACACTGCAGGCAAAAGCAGAAAGCAGAAAAAAATCATGCTCCTTATTCTGGAGTTTGTGATCATTCTGCTCCTCGCCATTGCCCTTTTTATCACAACCAAATTATCTAAAATTGAAAAAAATAAGCTGGACATGAACGATGTCTCCATCAATGACGATCTCTCCGATGAGACAAAAGAAGCGATGGCTCATTACAAAACGATCGCACTCTTCGGACTCGACAACCGTTCCAACGGCAGCCTCTCCAAAGGAAACAGCGACGTTATCATGTTGGCAAACATCGATACGAAACAGCATACCATCAATCTGGTATCTGTTTACCGTGATTCTTATTTAGATACCGGAAACGGCACTTACCAGAAATGCAACGCAGCCTACGCAAAGGGCGGACCGGAACAGGCACTGTCCATGTTAAATACCAATCTTGATCTTGCAATCACCGACTATGTAACCGTCGACTTCAATGCGATCATTGAATGTGTCGACCTGTTAGGCGGTGTCGACATCACGATCACCGATGATGAGGCAAGTCTGATGATCGGTTATATGAAAGAATTAAATGAACTGACCGGACACAATTCCACACCACCTGCCTCCGGCGGAACTTACACCTTAGACGGCGTACAAGCATGCGCCTACGCACGAATCCGTTATGGCGGCGGTGATGACTACCGCAGAACCGAACGCCAGCGTACTGTTTTGACCGCAATGATGCAGAAAGCGCAGAAATCCAACATTCTGACACTCAACAAACTGATCAACGCAGCTTTTGGGGACATTCAGACCAGTTTTTCCAACACGGATCTCCTTGCCCTTGCCACAAAAGTTTTCAGTTATGACATTGGAGATACAACCGGTTTTCCATATGAAAAAACAACGCACAAATATGATAAGATCGGCGATGTTGTCATTCCGTGCGATCTTGCTTCTAACGTTACACAATTACATCAGTTTTTATTTAATGATGAAAATTATACCCCATCTGCAACAGTTCTTTCAAACAGCCAGCAGATCATCTCTAATACAGGATATAAACAGGGAGACGGCCATTAAGGCTGTCTCCCTGTTTTGTCAGTTAATTTCCCAGTTCATTTATTTTTTCCCTGATGGTGTCCATTTGTCCGGCCACATCCTGTATGGACTGCTCTATCTTTCTTTTCCGTCTTTTTACCAGCAGTCCCCATTGTAAAAACAATACTCCATCGATGATAAGATACAACACCGGCAGACTGATCCGTTTCCCTGCTACATACCCGATAAAGACATACAGGATCATTGGATTTATGACCGCAATGGAAATCATCGTTGTCAGGTCACTTCTGCGTCCCGTAAAAACATACAGGCTTTCCCATTTTTTGTGAAACTCTTTTTCCTCCGGCTTCTCTAACATCACATTCTCCTTTTACTCTTTATGATGTCTGGAGAAGAAAGAATGTTTCTCCGGTTTCTTCTCGCCGGAAGCTTCCCCGCCCTCTTTCCAGTGGAAATATTCCGCATCCAGATTGACATTGACATTTACCTCTGCTTTTGGCGCAGCTTCCTCTGGCGTATCTTCGGGAATTTCTTCGGGCAGTTCATTTTCCGGCACGATTCCTGCCTTTTCAAAATATTCCTGGTTGATCTTAATCTCGGGTTTGATCGCTGAATAAGGAGATGGCTTCACCTCACCCTTTTCCTTTGCTCTTTCCTTTTCAATCTCACGGTTACGATCCTCGATCAGATTCAGATATTTGTCCGTATCAGCAAGATTCTGCAGATGTCCTTTCAGGTCTGACTGGTCTCTCCTTACAACATCTTTTTCTTTCTGAAGTTTTTCATTGGCATCCTTATAAATCTCCTGCATGGCATCCGTTGCCCTCTGCATGATTTCCTGTACATGCCGCAGTGCCTCATTGGTATACATAACAGACGCAGCATACACATCCTCCGCTTTCCCGCTGGCATCTTTTAAGATATCTTCTCCGATTTTTGCCGCCTCACGTCTTGCACGCTCCTTGCCCCGCGTTGTCAGTTCATACTCATCCAGCATCGCGTAAATGGCCTTATTTAGCTCTGCAAGCAGCTCTAACATTCTTTTTTTATCAAGGATAATTTTACTGCCAATACTGTCATAAGCTTCACTGCCTGCAAGCAATATATGCATTTGTCTTAAAATTTCTTCCGTTTTGTCCTGCGCGCTCATGGTTATTCTCCTGCTTTACTTCCGCTGCGTCTTTTTCCTGTCTGGTATTTTACTAATTTTAACACTAACCGTATCAGCAAAACAACCAGTAAAATAGCGATCAATACTATTCCTGCGATCATGACGGCATATTTGTTCGGATTTTTTATTAATTTTATGAGATTGGCCGAATCATCTACCACTTTTCTTTCATGCAATCCGGCATAATATTGTGGAATATCCGCAATTCCATCTCCATTTTCATCCGGGAACGACTCCATATAATGTGCGATCGCCGTCCATGCCTTTAATTCCCCGCCATTATCTGTCAAAATCACATCTTCAAAATTTTCAATCGGTGTTCCGTCTGCCTTTTTCGGCACAACAGACAACAGTCCATACGATGTTTTCGTCACCGCAGACAGCATCTGCCCACTGTAAAGATCTGCCACCACGCGATACAATTTATCGTCCTCTAACTCCCTGCGATTGCCATCTGCATCCAGCAGATACACGTCGGTAACACGGTTTAAGATCATACGGTGCGGATTATAAGTAAACTGCAGGCCGTACATATACAAACGTGCGGATGTCATCAGATCCGACACGGATGCGTCGATCTCTGCCACGGTTTTTAACTCTTTTCCTGTCAGATATGCCTCGATCAGCGGATAACCCGGCACACCGTCTGCACCGATTCCAAGTGAAAATGAATTGAAAACATCTTCTACTGTAATATTTCCCTTTGTGTAGGTGTCACGGATCGTTCCACTCGGCGCGATTGCCACATCCACGGGAGTGCCATTATAATCCGTACTGTTTGTGACCGCATAAGCATAGGCATCTGCGATGAGATCCCCCAGATTATGCTCGGTATGGATGTTGTAGAGATCCTCCAGGCTGTCAAATGCTACATCATTTTCCGCAAGTACCTGTTCTCTCGTAAACCCAAACTGTGCCAGATAATCGGTATCCACCGTCGCCATAAAAGAATTGATTTCTTCCTGTGTAGCAGCATTCTCTGCAATGTCCGTCTCGATTGAAGTAAGTTTATATTCTTTCATGTTCCATCGGCCATCATCCTTTTGTTCTAAGGATAAGGAACCTAAATACTTGCCGTACTCACCTGCGGAAACGATATAAGTATCCCCATGCACAATCGGCTCATCCAGTTTCGTATGCGTATGTGCGCTGACGATCACATCCAGATCCGGCACTTTTTTCGCAAGAATCTCATCTTCTGACTTTGACTCATCCTCTGAAGTTCCACTATGGGAAAGACAGACGATAATATCCGCATCTTCGTTTTTCTTAATTTCAGCTACGGTCTTTTTTACTGCTTCCACCGGATCCGTAAACTGCAGTTCGCAGGTCGGTGCACATGCCAGTGCATCTTTTCCGAATACGCCAAGCAGTGCCACCCGGACATCGCCCTTTTGCACCATCACATAATCTTTCACACCGTATTCCGTAAATGCATCACGGATCTGCTGCTGTCCTTCTGAGAATCCCTGCTGTTCCATGGCATCCCAGTTGATATTACAGACAAGAAGCTCCGGCACGGTATCTCCGCTTTCCGCCGCGGTTTCAAGCATCTTAGCAAGCCCCTTTGAACGATAATCAAATTCATGGTTGCCAAGTGTTGTCGCCTCACAGCCCAGTGCCCCTAACATCCGAATCTCTGCCGCCTGTGTCTCAAAAACGGTCTGCACCAGCGTTCCCATGGAAAAATCTCCGCCATCCACCACCAGTGTATCCGGGTCTTTTTCTTTCTGTTCATCGATCAGTGTCTTAATCCTTGCAAACCCGCCGATCATTTCCTGTTTTTCATCTACTACCGTTGAAAAGCTGTTCAGATGAGAATGTGTGTCATGCACGAACATGATATCTATTGTTTTCAAGTCCGTCTGGTCTGCCGCCTTCACACTGCCGGATAGCCCCGTCATTCCCAAAACCAGAACAAAAACAAGGACTGCAGCCAGTTCCATTTTCCAATTTTTAATCTTTTCCCGTAACATATAAGTCTCCCTGTTTTACAAAGCATAATTTTACTTATATTTTACTTGAACTTTTAAAATTAGTAAATGGTGGTGCAGTCCTAATTTTCACTTTATCCAAAATATTTTTTACAATAGATTGATCCTGTCTATGCAACCGTAAATTTCTTTGTGTCCTTCCGCAGCATCAAAGATGCTTCCTGCGTCTGTTTCATCAGTACACGCATATCTTCTGCCTGTCTGTCAACATTGGTAACACGCTCTGCAATGCTTCCGGTACTTGCCGCACCATCATTCGCAGCTTTCGTTACCTCCTGTATATTTGCAACCACTCCGCTGACTGAAGCTAAAAGCTGTTCGGATGCCGCACTGAAATCCGTTACAAGTTCTTCAACATAGTTTGCATCTTCATTATAATTATCTGCCATTTTTTCAAAATCATCAAAACTCTCCGTAACGTCTCCTCCCACAAACTCTAACAGACGTTTTGCATCTGTGGTCAGTCTTGCAACTGCTGTCTGGACACGCTCTGTCACTTCCTGGATATTCCCGACCGTGCTCGCCGACTGCTCCGCAAGATTACGGATCTCATCTGCAACAACTGCAAATCCTTTTCCCGCCTCTCCGGCTCTTGCGGCTTCAATTGATGCATTCAAAGCCAGCAGATTTGTCTGCGAAGTGATTCCCATGATGGACTCCGCAAGAACACCGATCTGCTCCACGACTTTTGCATTTTCCAGTGCTTCCAATAAGCTCTCATTGATTTCCCCATGCACTTTCCTGATATTTGCACGGCTTGCACTGATTTTTTGTTTCGTATCAGCCGCTCTGGTATGGATCTCATCAACTTTTCCGTTTCCCTCCTGCGCATGCTCTGCAATTCCTTTTGCAGCTTCCTCAATCTCTCCGGACATCGTATTCACTTCCTGTGCAGCTGCTGCGGTCTCCTGATTTCCGGCTGCAAGTTCCTGCGTGATACCGGATACACTGTCGATCTCGTCCGCAAGTTTTGCCAGTGCCGTCTCTGCTGTTCCAACCGTTTCATCCAATGTATCCGCTTCGCGCTGTACATGGCCGATCAGATGTCTCATATTGTGATGAATGTCACGGATGCTGCGTGCCAGAATACCGATCTCATCTTCACGTTTCAGGTATTTTTCCTCCACACGCTGCGTAAAATCGCCCTGTCCCATTTTTTTTGCAAACAGCGCAGATCTTTTGACGCCTGATGTAATGTCGAATGTAAGATACAGTACCCATATATCCGTGAGTATGCACATAATAACCATAAAATAGAAAAACTGATCCTGTTTTGCTTTCTTTTCCTGCTGCATTTTCTGCAATATCGGCTGCAGTTCCTGTTGTATTTCTTCCTGGGAATATTCCGGGTGTTCCTCACTTACATATTCTTCCATGCTGGTGATCGCATCATTACGGATAGTACCCATATTTTTTGCTCCGACAACTACTCCATATAATCCGATTATTAAAATCTCAATAATCAGAATCGTCATTTTTACCTTTAATGATACTTTTCCACTTAGGGTCACATCAATATCCTCCTTTGTTCTTTCTGATTTATTCTCATAAACGATTTTATATTAATACCATTCTACTATCATTTAATTTTGATTACAATATACATCTTTGACAATTTATTTATCAGGTTTTTGTTTCCTGTCTGGTGTATTCCGGTCATGGAGAATAAAGAGCCGCTTGCGGCTCTTTCGCGCCCTGGCGGTGCTGTTTACAGCTAACTTCTGCTCCGCGAGATGCGCATCCTGCCCGGAGGGCTTTTAAATTCATAGAACGTAATTTCCTATGAATTTAAAAAAATACGGCATATCCTGCCGGACACACCGCATTTTCATATTTCTGTTTATTTTAATGCTGCAGGATTGATCTTCTTTGTGCGAATATCCTCTTTTAACAGTGCAAGGAAATCTTCCCTGGAAACTGTGGTGGAATTCTGCTCTCCATGCAGTCTGTAGCTTACGGTTCCGTCAGCTGCTTCGTTCTTACCAATTACTAACAGATACGGTACTTTCTCCATCTGTGCTTCACGGATACGGTAGCCGAGTTTCTCATTTCTCTCATCGATCTCAACACGGATTCCGTTATCATCGAGATATTTGTATAAGTCATGAGAGTATGCGTTAAGTTCCTCATCCTCATTTTTTACCGGAAGGATCTTAGCCTGAACCGGAGCTAACCATAACGGCAGGTTTCCTTTTGTCTCCTCTAAAATATATGCCATGAAACGGTCGAGAGAACCAAGGATCGCTCTGTGTAAAACGACCGGCGTTTTCTTTGTTCCGTCACTGTCAATATAGGACAGATTGAATTTTGCCGGCAGACAGAAGTCTAACTGGCATGTGGAAAGTGTATACTCATTACCGATCGCCGGTTTTACGTTTACATCCAGTTTCGGTCCGTAGAAAGCAGCCTCACCGATCTCCTCTGTATACTCAATACCGATATCATCAAGTACTTTACGGAGTGCGTTCTCTGCGTTGTTCCACATCTCATCATCATCATGATATTTTACTTTATCTTCCGGATCTCTTAAGGAGAGTACACAGCGGTAATCTGTGATATTGAAATCTTTGTAAGTATCAAAGATCAGCTCAACCACTTTTGCAAACTCTGATTCGATCTGCTCCGGTGTTACAAATAAATGTGCATCATTCTGGCAGAAATGTCTTCCTCTCTCGATACCCTTTAAAGTTCCACTTGCCTCAAAACGGAAGTCATGTGCGATCTCACCGATACGGATCGGAAGATCTTTATAGGAATGCATTCTGTTTGCGTAGATCATCATGTGATGCGGGCAGTTCATCGGACGGAGTACGAA
>OIXR01002070.1_pt1 | contig 11866 bp, 10 predicted proteins | sample 1587831 | NCBI WGS metagenome assembly OIXR01 (sample SAMN03283263) | human gut metagenome | biome: human-associated habitat; material: feces | host: Homo sapiens | place: USA | collected 2013
GACATAATCAAGCTCTTCGCGGAGTGTTACAGTTGTTTCAGCAGTATTGGTAATACAGATCGAGATCGCAGGCATGATCATCGGAATTGTGATCTTGCGGAATACCTGGAAAGAGGTTGCTCCGTCGATTCTTGCCGCTTCCAGAAGCTCTCCCGGAACTGCAATGATTCCTGCGATATAATTGACCATGTAAAAACCAAGATTCTGCCATACTGCCATGACAACAACTACATAAAAAGCAAGCTTCGGTGTTCCAAGCCAGCTCCAGTTAAAGAATTCCCATCCTGTAACACTGTAAAGAGCCTCAAAGCCAGGTCCCAGGATAAATTTCCAGATCAGACTGATCGCTGTCAGACTGATGATATAAGGAATATAATAAAAAGCACGACCAAGACTGTTCACTTTGTTCTCACGTGCCATTACGACAGCGACTGTGAGAGAAACAATGTTTACGATAACAACATAAAATACTGCAAATTTAAGAGTAAATCTGACACCTTTCCAGAAAAGCGGGTCAGCAGTAAAGATCTTCACATAGTTGGCAAGTCCTACAAATTCCATGTTCTTGCCGATTCCATTCCAATTAAATACCGAATAGTACAGATTCATTACAAATGGAATATCTGTGGCAAACAGTACAAAAACGACTGCCGGAAAGACAAACAATGCAAAAATTGCCAGATCCTTTGTTTTTTTGTTTTTCAATCCTATCCCCTCCAGAAATTCATTTTTTCTTTGGTTTATATTTGGGAAACAGGCAAAGCTGCTGCCTGTCTCCCTCTTTTGTCAGTTACATTCCGTCAGCCCAAAATCAACAAATCTGTTTCTCTTCGGCTCCTGGAGTTCCTTGTTACTCTGCTGATGTCCAGAAATCCTGGAAGAGCTGTGTTACTTCATCTGCGCTCATGTCTCCAAGCATGTAAGACTGGAGATACGGACCACACTCATCTGCGTAGCTGCCAGGAGCAATCGTGTGGATCCAGCCGTTTGTCTTTCCAGCGTCGATATAGGTCTTGGCATCATTTGCAAGAGCGCCGGTCACTTCCATATCAGACTTTGCACCAGGAACAGCTCCTACACCTTCTGCCATCCATTTCTGGCCTTCTTCGGATGTAAGGATAAACTCACAATACTCTTTTGCAAGATCCAGATTCTTGGAATCTTTATTTACAATATAAGTCCAGTTACAGGAGGATAATACAGTTGCATCATCTTCACCGGCGCCTACCGGGAATGGAAGAAATGCAAGATTTGCATCCGGATTAAAGGAATCCAGTGTAGACTGGCACCAGTCACCCATATGGATCATAGCTGCATCGCCGTTTGCAAGCATATTCTCTGATGTCTCCCAGTCAACCTCAAGCGGCTTGTCCGGACCATACTCTACAGCAAGATCAAGGAACTTGTAAAGGTTCTCCCAGTTAGGCATATCTGCAAATGCTGTCTCACCGGATTTGATCGCATCTACTGTCTCAGCAGCTGTTTTGTCTTTGTCGATCATGAAATGTGTTGCAACCTGTCCTAATACCCATGTTTCCTTTGCAGCAAGTGCAAACGGAGTGATGCCTGCATCCTTCAGCTTCTTGCATGCCTCTTCCAGCTCATCCATGTTTGTCGGAAGCTTGTCGATACCAGCTTTCTCAAAGCAGTCCTTGTTGTAGATCAGGCCCATGTTCTCATAGGTCCATGGAAGAGATTTTACATTTCCCTCGTCATCTTTTCCAAGGTTTACAGCGTCCTCATTGAACTTGTCCAGAACTTCTGTATCATTGCTCCAGTCGTAAGCATAATCATAGTACATTTTCGCTTTTGTTCCGGCCTCAGCATCAAATACGTCTGGTGTATCACCGGAGTTTACTCTGGACTGAAGCAGTGTGTCGTAATCGTTGGCTGCATGCTGTACATCAACAGTCACACCCGGATGTGATTTCTCGAAGGCTTTTACCATCTCGTCATATTCTTCCAGACCATAAGCATGTGCATCAAATACATTCAGTGTTACATTTTCTTCAGCATGTGCAGTTACCCCTCCTGCAACTACCATTGATGAGATCATTGCTGCTGATAACAGAATAGAAATCACTCTTTTTTTCATTTGCATATCCTCCTTTTGAATAGCTTTTTTTATTTTTCTCACTGCCTTTCAGTGAAAATTTCATTATTTGTTTTCGTGTGTGTTTACATACTCTTTTGCCGCATTCCACTCTTTAATCCCAAGCTGTACGGATCTTACTCCTTCGATCAAAGGAGCAACCTCTACAGGTTTATCTTCTCTGACGCATTCCTGGAAATATTTGATCTCTGTATAATATGGTCCCAGATTGGAGACATTGATTCCCGCCACATCACTCTCGCCTTCATATTCAGCTTTGAGCTCTGGCGTCTCCACAGTTCCGTCTTTCTTATATACTGTCAGGCTCGGTGACTGAGCACCGTTAAATTCTATCGTAGCATCCTCAAAATGTGCACGGAACGCTGCATGGAACTTCATTGCCGATGACTCATCCCAAATACCCTCTGCTGTAGCAAAAACATCTCCGAATTCATACTCCGTGATGATATGATTGATCATGCCACTTTCAAATCTGCTGGCTTTTACCTGGAAGCTGTCCGGCTCACCCAGCATATAACGCAGAAAATCAAGATCATGCACGTGAAGATCCAGCACAACGGAACCACTCTTTTCTTCATTATGGAACCAATCCTCAAATCCCCATTTCACATCTCCGCTGATACGCTCCATAGTAATGGATTTCAGCTTTCCGAATTTTTCTGTGTCGTAAGCTTCCTTCAGATATTTATATTCCTCAAAGGAACGTACTACCTGTCCTACCATAACCTTCTTCCCGGATCTTTTTTCTGCTTCAAGAAGCATCTGGCAATCCTCTTCGGTCAGACATACCGGTTTTTCCACCAGTACATTCATCCCTTTTTCCAGTGCCTTCACTGCATGTTCTGCATGCAGATAGCTTGGAAGACAGATATGTACAATATCCAGCTGCTCCTTTTCGATCAGTTCCATTCCGTATTCATATGTGGCAGCTTCCGGAAAATATGATGCCGCTTTGTCCAGAAATTCTTTTCTGCAGTCAGACAGGGCAACTACCTCAACATCATCCTCTTTTTCTGATAAGACTTTCAGGGATAAGTAATGAGTCGTTCCCATTCCGCCGCATCCAATCACGCCTATTCTCATCTCTCTACCTCTCTTTATTTGTCCAGTGGCCTAACTAATATTCCAAAAAATAAAAGCTTTTTGCAAAAATATCTGTGTTTCTTGCTACAAGCTCTCTTTTTTGCTGCTCTTAGCTTGGATTTAGGATAGCATCCTTTGCCGTATCTGTCAACATTCTTTCCCGTTTTTTCGTCTTTCAATGTGCATTTCTTGTATAATAAACAATATTTCAAGTATTTTTTTGTGCATTTTGCGCATTTGTAATCAATTATTCCTGTCACTGTACTATTTATCTCCATTTTTTTACCAGTCTTCCCAAAAAATGCCTGTGTTATATTGCTCTTCATTTTAGAATTGTCGTATTTTTACATTTTTTCTTCTATGATAGTCAATATTTTCTTTGTACAGCCACATATTGATTATTTTCTGTATCTATGATAGGATATATTTAGTGCGGAGACTTTACTAATATTTTTCGGTACCGTTTATTTTTAAAGGATTGGAGATGAAAAGAAACTATGAAACTTGTTAATCAGCAGGTTATTAAGAACACGAATATGAAACGGCTCTATACTTCCATCTATTCCAGTCCCGGAATATCCAGAGCACACCTTGCCAAGCAGACGAAGCTCAGCAAAACAACCGTATCTACTCTTGTAGATGAACTGATCGAACGGGGATTCATTGTGGACAGCGGTATCGGAGAATCCGACAGCATCGGACGTAAGCCGAACTGCCTTCAGGTCCGGATGAACAGCTACTACGTTGTTGTCATGAACTGGCATGAAAATGCTGTCGAAGCTTATCTTGTGGACATTGCCGGTACTTCCGTCTTTCATGAATCACGGAAGCTTTCCGAAGATGAAAATCATGTCGCATGCTCCGGCTCCTGTTTCCGGGAATCCATTCTGGAACACTGTGCTCCTGACCGTATCCTTGGCATCTGCATAGTAATGTCCGCCATGATCGACGCCTCCAGCAATGAAGTATATTCCACGACCCTGAATCTGCCTTCCATGGAAAGCACTCAGATCATTAAATCTCTGAAGACTGCATTCCCGGGATACCCGGTTGATCTTCTCAATGATACCGCCTGCTATTCCTACGCAGAAAAGGTCTATGGTAATATAAAAGAGAAAAATTTTGCTTTTCTCAATTTCGGCCGCGGCATCGGTGCCACCCTTTTCACAGAAGGGAGTATGCTCGGAACTGCCAGCGGTTCCTTTACCCAGTTCGGCCATTATTCCATTGATCCTCACGGTCCGGAATGTATCTGCGGAAATCACGGATGTCTGGAAGTTATGATCTCGGAGCAGTCTCTGAAAAACAGGATCCCGGAATTCGGACAGATTCCATCCTTAAGCGCACTTTCAGAAATCACCTTCTCAGATCTGGGAAAGGCTGCCACCTTCCGCGATCCAACCGCTCTTGCTATGGTAAAGGAGATGGCATGGGAGCTGTCCATCGCCCTGAGTAATCTGATCAGTACCGTAAATCCATCTCTGATCGTTCTTGGCGGAAAGATTCCGGATCTTGGCGAATATTTTCTCAATGAAGTACGGGAAGACCTGAAAAAAACCGGGTTCCGCAGGATGGTAGATAACGTGACTGTCCGTTACTCCCAGCTCCAGAGTGATTCGTTCCTGAACGGAGCCATGAAATACTTTTTTGATATCCACTATTCTTTTACAAATCAGGATCCGACGAATTTTTTTATCGGATGATATAAGGAGGAAGCCATGAAAAAACTGAAAGCTGCTATTGTAGGCTGCGGCCGTATTTCCGTCTCTTATGCGGATGCATTCCATCGTCTCAGCGATGAAGTAGAATTAGTATATGCCGTTGACAAAGATCCAGCTCTTGCCAAAGCCTTTGCAGAGGAATTTAACTGTTCCTGGACTACGGACTTTGATGAGATCCTGGATAAGGATATTGATGTGGTACATCTCTGTCTGCCGCATTTCCTGCACCCGGTCATGGCCATCAAAGCCATGAAAGCCGGCATTAACGTCCTTACCGAAAAGCCCATTGCCACCTGTCTTCAGGATGCAGACAGAATGATCCGTACCGCCGAAGAAACTCATGTAAAGCTGGGCGTTATCTTCCAGACCCGTTACACAAAAAGTGTAGAAAAGCTCCGCGAAATGATCCAGCGGGGTGATTTCGGAAAAATCCTTACCGCACGTTCCTATCTGACCTGGAACCGTCCGCTCGACTATTACAGCGGAAGTGACTGGAAGGGAACATGGGACAAAGAGGGCGGCGGTGTTCTCATCGACCAGGCGATCCACAGCATTGATCGTGTTCGATATATGCTGGATTCCGATGTGGAATGGATCGACGGAAGTGTTCATAATTATGTTCATCATTTTGTAAAAGTGGAGGATGCCGCAGACGCTGCTATCATGTTTAAAAACGGCTGTCTTTACAATCTCTATGCCTGCAACATTTACGGAGCCGATTCCCCGATCAATATTGAACTGATCGGAGAAAAAGGACGCCTGGGTCTTAAGCAGGACATGGGCTATTACGAGCTGGACGGCACCTATGCCGAGATCCGAAACACTTATGAGACCACAAATGTGGGCCCTGATTACTGGGGAAGCAGCCATCACCTGCAGATCCGTGACTTCTACCGTTCTGTCCGTGAGGATCTTCCTGTTGCCATCGACGGACTGGAAGGCAGAAAAACCCTTGAAATGGTAAAGGGCATCTACCTTTCCTCTGCCAGAAGAGAACGCATCTCTCTCCCCTTTGAGGATGTAACCTACAGTGATCTGAACCAGCCGGTGAAATAACTACGTCACTATTCTGTAACTATAAAAAACGGATGCTTTATCTCCTGCAGCATTTCCACAGGAGGATCAAGCATCCGTTTTTAATATTCTTATATTTATAATGTCATTATAATGTCTTTGAAAGAAACTCTCGAAGTCTCTTATTCTTTGGATTTGCAAAGAATTCCTTAGGAGAGTTTTCTTCCTGGATCTTTCCTTCATCAATGAAGAGGACTCTGGTTGCCACCTCGCGGGCAAAGCCCATCTCATGAGTTACCACAACCATGGTCATGCCGGATCTTGCAAGCTCCTGCATCAGTTCCAGGACCTCTCCTACCATCTCCGGATCAAGAGCAGATGTAGGCTCATCAAACAGCATCACGTCCGGGTTCATGGCAAGAGATCTTGCAATGGCGATACGCTGCTTCTGACCGCCGGAAAGCATGTCCGGATAGGAATCTGCCTTATCCGGAAGACCTACTCGCTCCAGAAGCTCCAGTGCCGTTTTTTCAGCCTCTTCCTTACTCATAAGATTCAGAGTCACAGGTGCGAGCATAATGTTCTCTTTTACTGTCTTATGTGGAAAAAGATTAAACTGCTGGAATACCATTCCGATCTTCTGACGATGACGGTTGATATCCACCTTGGAATCTGTGATGTCGGTTCCCTCAAAGAGGATTTTTCCCCCGGTCGGCTCCTCAAGGAGATTCAAGGAACGGAGGAATGTAGATTTACCACAGCCGGATGGTCCGATAATGGCTACTACTTCACCTCTGCGGATCTGTGTGGTGATCCCGTTGAGAACCTGATTGCCGCCATAGGCCTTTTCAAGTCCCTGTACATCCAGAAGCACTTCATTACTTACGCTCATTGGTTCTCAGCCTCCTTTCAAGTCTTCCTACCAGATAGGTAAGAAAACAAACGATCACAAGATAGATCGCAGCTACTACCAGCAGCGGGAACAGTGCACTGTAGGTCTGGCTTCGGATAATGTCTCCGCCACGGGTCAGATCCATAAGTCCGATATAACCACTGATGGATGTCTCCTTCAAAAGTACGATCAGCTCGTTTCCAAGGGCCGGCAGGATGTTCTTGACCGCCTGCGGAAGAATGATCTTGATCATAGTCTGTGTATAGTTAAGACCCAGGCTCCGTCCTGCCTCAAACTGTCCCTGATCAATAGACATGATACCGGAACGGACGATCTCAGCCACGTATGCAGCAGAGTTCATACCAAAGGCGATAATGGCAACAACTATCTTACCCGGATCTATGGTTGCAAAAATAACATAAAATACGATCAGCAGCTGTACCATCGTTGGGGTGCCACGGATCACAGTCAGATAAACACGACAGATCACATTAAGGATCTTAAGCTTACCTGTCTTATCATGTGTAGAACGGACAATAGCAATGACAAATCCCAGAAAAATACCAAGAAGTACAGCAAAAAAAGTAATGATGATGGTATTTTTCAGACCGGACAAAATGAACTGCCAGCGATTGTCGTCCAGAAAGTTAAACTGAAACTGTTCAATAAGACTCAAAATTTCCACCCTTTCCAAAACTACAGGTTCCGAAATCCGGAAAACATACCCGGATATCCGGAACCTGATCATTCGCTACTGAACCCTGCAACGAATATCTGTTTCTCAGCTTATCCGTTCAGAATCCTCTGATTTCTCTGTGCAAAATTATTTCTTTACAATAACAACCTGCTCTGCAGTTGTGTACGGATCAGTGAAATCAACGCTCTTTTTACGATCCTCTGTTACTGTCATTCCTGCAGCACCGAAATCAGCTTTTCCGGATTTAACAGAATTTACGATCGCATCAAACTCCATATCCTCGACCTTCAGCTCATATCCAAGCTTGTCGCAGACAGCCTGAGCGATATCAACATCAATACCTACGATCTTATCTCCGTCATAGTATTCGTATGGCTGGAAGGTTGCGTTTGTTGCCATGGTAAGAGTTCCCTTGGAGTGATCTGCATCCTTAGGAGTCTCATACGGTGTCTTACCTGCATCATCACCGATGTAGTTATCTCTGATGGAATCCAGAGTTCCGTCATCCTTCAGCTCCTTCAGCGCTTCGTTGAACTCTTTGGTAAGGTCTGCATTATCTTTGGAAAGACAGATTGCATACTCCTCTTTATCAAAAATATCCTCAACGATCTCAAGATCATCGTTTTTCTCAACAAATTTCTTGGCAGGCTCGCTGTCGATCACTACGCAGTCAATCTTACCCTGTTTCAGAGCCATAACAGCGTCATTACCTTTGTTGTATCTCTCTACTGTTGCGTCTTTAACCTCTGTAGCGTCTGCATCACCGGTTGTTCCAAGCTGAACACCGATCTTCTTACCCTCCAGATCATCTGCGCTCTTGATCTCATCTGCTGCAAAAACAGCGGATGTCATAGAAACTGTCATAGCTGCTGCAAGTGCAAGTGCCATAAATTTTCTCTTCATTTTTTCTTCCTCCTGAATTCTATGTACTTTACGTTAACTGTCTCTCTGCTTCTGTCAGTCCAATGTTACTGTTCACTTCGTGACCAGCAACACGCTCCGCGATGCACAGAAATCATGCTTTTGCATGATTTCGCGCCGAGATTCTCGGGTTTTCTGTGACCTGTGGTCACAAAAAACACCTCGCGGAATATTACCAGTGAACAGTAACAGCACAATCCGTAATGTACAGCATAATTATACATCTCCATGCATATTACTTTGTTTTATGATACCATGTTTTTGACAAAATGCAAGCATATAAAACCCATAAATCCGAAAATCCACTTCTAATTTACCGGAATTCCACAGGGAAAATTCACTTTTCGATAACAATTGTCCAATATACTATACTATTAAAGGCAACAAATGGAAAAAACCTGCGTGTTTTTTCCATGGGGGCTTGTGCTCCAACAGAAAAAACAAGTATAATATTCAGAAACAAGAGGAGGCTACTATTATGAAATTCACGAAAATGCACGGCATTGGAAACGATTATGTATATGTAAACTGTTTTGAGGAGACTGTTAAGGATCCGGCCGCAGTGGCAAAATTTGTCAGCGACCGTCATTTTGGCATTGGTTCCGATGGTCTGATCCTGATCCGCCCGTCTGAGATTGCAGACTGCGAGATGGATATGTACAATCTGGACGGCTCTCAGGGTGCCATGTGCGGAAACGGTATCCGCTGCGTTGCCAAATATGTCTACGACCACGGCATTGTGGACAAAACTTCTTTAAGCATCGCCACAAGAAGCGGTATCAAATATGTGGATCTTACCATCCGCGACGGCAAGGCCTCCATGGTAAAAGTCAACATGGGCTCCCCGCTCCTCACTGCAAAAGAGATCCCGGTGGTTGCCGAAACCGAGCAGGTGATCGACGCTCCCATCACCGTCGACGGAAAAGAATATCACATGACCGCAGTTTCCATGGGTAATCCTCATGCCATCATCTACGTAGACGATGTGAACAGCCTTGACCTGGAAAAGATCGGCCCGTCCTTTGAAAATCACGTATGCTTCCCGGACAGAGTCAACACTGAGTTTGTTCAGGTGATCGACCGCCACACCGTAAAGATGCGTGTATGGGAACGTGGCTCCGGAGAAACTCTTGCCTGCGGCACAGGCGCCTGCGCAGTTACGGTAGCTTCCATCCTCAATGACAAGGTTGACGGCAGCAAACCGGTTACTGTACAGCTTCTTGGCGGAGACTTAAACATCTCCTGGGAAAGAGATGAAAACCTTGTATATATGACAGGACCTGCAACTACGGTGTTTGACGGAGAGATCGATCTTGGATTTTTAGGTGAATAAATGAAAATGGAGGGAGCTTTTCGAAACTCCCTCCTGCGTATTATATTTCCACATATCCCCTCTTCAAATAAATACCAGAACCCTCTCCACGATAAACACCGCCGCACATGCCAGCAGGGCTACTGTGATCAGGCTTTTTTCCTTATATGCAGCAATAAGTGCTACCAGGAAACCTGCTGCACCGGAGATGATGCTGTCTGTGGCCTTCAGGATGGCCGGGAAGGTCATGGCTGCCAGACAGGCATATGGCACATAATACAGAAAGGACTTGATAAACGGGCTTCTGATCTCGTTTTTTGCAAGAGCAAGGGGCAGCATACGGATGAGATAGGTGACAATTGCCATCACCAGGATATAAAGATATACATTATGACTCATGAACGGCTTCCCCTTTCTCTTCCAGCGGGCAGAAATAAGCCGCCAGGCCTGCTACCAGAAGTGTTGTGATAATGATCATAAATCCGGATGATACCTGTTTTAACACCGGTGTCACCGCAAAAACAGTGCTGACTGCCATGGATGCCACAACAACCCCAAGAACCGGTCTGCTCTTTTTGGACGGCGGGATGATGATGGCCAGGAACATTCCGTAAATGGCAACGCTCAACGCACTAAGCATAAAATCCGGCAAAAGGCTTCCGGAGATTCCTCCTGCCAGAGTTCCAAGAGTCCATCCGGGAATTGCCACGCACATGGCTCCGTAATTATAAAATACGCTGACCTTTCCCTCCTGGGCCGCACTGATCCCGAAAATTTCATCGGTGATACCAAAAGCAGCGATGTATTTCAGGATACCGGACTCCTCACGCCGGAATTTCTGGGACAGGGAAAATGACATCAGGCAGTATCTCAGGTTGATGATCAGCTGAGTCATTGCCATCTCCCACATGGAGCCTCCCGCAAAAATAATGTCCAGTCCCGCAAACTGACCGGCCGATGTCAGGTTGGTCAGGGAGATCAGAACTGCCTGCCAGATACGCAAGCCGCCGGCAACAGCCATCATGCCAAAGGTAAAGGATACCGCAAAATATCCAAGAGCGATGGGAACTCCATCCTTCATACCTTTTCTGAAACTTTCTCTTTTCATCGATTTCCTCCATTGTATGTACATTCCGTTATAAACGCAGCTGTGCCTACTTCTCCGATCTGTACAGCACTCATCAGAATCTCGCCACAGCTCGTTGTACATGTAAATAAGAGCGTGCCCGAAAACGTTTTTCCTGTTTCCTGACACGCTCTTTTATTGTAGCATTGCCCTGTCAAAACTTCAATACGTCATTCCTGTTTGTCATTTTCCGGAATATATCCTTACGCTTCTTCAACTCCATCCGGATCTACCAGACGATCCAGAACCTTGAATCCATTGTTACGAAGAACGCTCTCTGCAACAAGGAGATCCTCACAGTGCATGATCGCTACCGGAACTTTCAAACCTCTGTGGAAAAAGGTGTAAATGTAATGAAGGTTTACGTTGCTGTCGCCCATGACGCTGAGAAGCTTGTCAAGACCGCCGATCTCATCCTGAAGATCTACCAGGATGGCCTGAGTAATACGGGTCATATATCCGTTTTCTACCATGATCTGGTCTGCTTTTTCCGGATCATCACATACCATACGGAAGTTTGCGAACTCCGGTGCATCGAAACAGCCGAAGCCGTAGATGTCGATCTGATTCTCTGCAAGGATCTTTGTGACTTTCTGAAGACTTCCCGGAGTGTTTTCTACGAAGACGATATTCTGTTTTACCATGATGTGATTTCCTCTTTTCCTGATTATTTTTTCTTGTTATTGTTTTTCTTATTATTCTTTTTTTATTCTAGCATGAAATCAATTGGAAGTGAATCCCTTTCCGGGAGGGAGCATTTCGCATGCGGCTGTGGATTTCCTTTCCAGGAGGGGGCATTTCGCATGCGGCTGTGGATTTCCTTTCCAGGAGGGGCATTTCGCATGCGGCTGTGGATTTCCTTTCCAGGGGGAGCATTTCGCATGCGGTTTTTCCTTTCCAGGGGGAGCATTTCGCATGCGGCTGTGCTTTTCCTTTCCAGGAGGAGCATTTCGCATGCGGCAGGTGCGAGGAGGGGAAGCATTCATA
>OIXR01002076.1_pt1 | contig 11832 bp, 10 predicted proteins | sample 1587831 | NCBI WGS metagenome assembly OIXR01 (sample SAMN03283263) | human gut metagenome | biome: human-associated habitat; material: feces | host: Homo sapiens | place: USA | collected 2013
CCTGCGGGGTCAGGCGCATGGAGCGCACGAGCTGAACGATTTGCAGATTTTCCGCTTCGGTTTTCTGTGCTTCCAGTCCGCGCAGCTTGTTCTGATACTCCGTGATTTTCTCACGGGTCTTTTGGATTTCCTTTTCAATTCTTTCGATTTTACTCATAGCCATAATGATTTTTCTCCTTTCGATTTTCAAATGTGTTTGTTGTATGTCAGTTCCAGTTCATCAGCCCGTACCCTTTGATACAGGCATAGTCTAAGGGATAGCTTTTGATTTTGCAGGCGTCGCCGGAATTGCCCTCAACGGTATAAACGCGGCTTCCGTCTGTGCCGATAACAAGCCCTACATGGTCTGCGCTTCCGTCTAAGTCCCAGTCGAAAAAGATAGCGTCGCCGGGGGCGATATTCTCATAGCCCCTCGCGCCCCATTGCCCGCGTGACTGGAACCAGGGTACGCCCTGTGACTGGCACCCGGCAAAGCGCGGCTCGCTTTTCCCGGCTTGATTGTAGCACCATGAAACAAAACAGGCGCACCATTCCACGCGGCTGTTAAATCCGTACCAGCTCCAAAAGGGTCGCCCGCCCACGTTGCCGACTTGCCGCTTTGCAAGGTCTACAACGGCGGTGTTGCCGGGGCGTGTGCCGTTTACAAGCTGTACGCCGCTTAAATCCTCGGACGCGCCCATATCGGGGGAGCCGCCGCCGAAAATCAGCGGTTTGTTTCCGCTTGTTTCCAGATAGACGCGGTACATTTCAAGCTGCTGTGGCGTTAGAAGTTCCTCCGCAATCTCGGAAATGGGCTTGTTCGTCAGCTTCACGTTGAGGATATGGTACTCGTAGGGTACTTCCTCGCTGGTCGTTTCCCCTGTTTCCGGGTCTGTGCTTGTTTCTGTGCGGTAGCGGATTTCCGTTTCTTCCGTCAGCGTCAAGGTGTACTGCATGGCAAAGACGCGGTTTAGTTCTGCCTGTGCGCTCTGCGGGGTGTAGGTCTGTAAAAGGGCGGTGAGGTAGGACGCTAACTCATGGGGGTTATGCCCGATACTGTCAAGGTCATAGCGGTATTCGTCATAGCCGGGGTGGGTGCTTTCGATATTGTCAATCTGCTGCTGAAGCTCGTTTTCCTTTGCGGCGTAATTATTTTCCGTCGCCACAAGGTCGCTGTCCTCCGACGTGTAGGAAGTCCCAAGTATGCCGTTCATCAAGCCGGAGAACATGGAGCCGCAAGAGGAAAGCCCCGCCGATACCATGATGAATAAGAGCAGCGCGGCAACGGCGATACATACGCCCGCCGGGTGCCGCCCTACAAAAGCGATTGCCTTTTTTGTTTCCTCGGCGGTCTTTTTTGCCGCCTTGCGGGTGTTCTCTGCGGCTTTCTGCGCCGTTTTTGCGCCGCCTTTCCTTGCCGACTTTGCATACTGCCGCTTGATTTGCTGCTTCTGCATGAAGCGGGAAAGGGGATTGCCCGCAATCTGCGGATTGTCATGTAGGGATTTATGGTACTGGAAATCCACATTCGCCTTGAACGCCGCTTTCTCTGCCTTTGCCGCCGCCCGGTAGGGTTTCAGCTTGTGGCTGCGGTAGCCCTCCTTGACTTTCCTCGCCCCGTACTTTGCGCCGCGCTCTGCCAGTTCTTCGGATTTGTGCGCCCCCTCAACGCCGGAATTGTCCTTTTCAACGGAATGTATCTTGTTGTGGACGAAAATCCCTGCTTCCTGTGCGGGGCGGGACAGCGGGTTTCCTTTTTTGCCGCCGGGTATCGGTTTTTCCTGTTCTTCAAAGTGAAGTCGGGTCTTTGCCTTTCCTGCGGCTTCGTCAAAGGTGCGCTCCTTAACCAGTTTCTTTTGCTTCGGGATAGCTGCCTTTGCTGCGTCCAGTCGGTCAGCGGCTTTGTTTGATTTCTCAATATAGCATTCCAGTTCCGGGACGGCAAGTTCTTCCTCGGTAAACTGCAAGCGGGAAGATGTTGTTTGTACGGTAACTTCCTCCTGTGCTTTATGTACCGCTTTTTTACTGGCTCTGCGGGTCTGTGCTGCTTCGATATGCTCCATAACGCGCTCTGCTGTGGCGGTGTCCCTTGCGGGGGAAGCTCCCGGTGCGTGGGGTAACGGGGAAGTTTGGGACGCTACACCTTGAAGCTGCGTCCCGTCCTGCGCCGCTTGCTGCTCCGGGGACTTTTGAAAATCCGCGTCCTGTTCCCGTTTACTGATACGCTCGGCGGTCTGCTGTGTTTCGTTTACCTCAATAAGCCCGTCGCGGGTCATTTTCTGTGTGATTTTATCGCGGGATTTATATTGCTTCATGGTCTGCACCTCACTTTCCGCTTTCGGAAACTTCCTCCGGCTTCGTTGTCATTACCCTGTAAAGCTCGGTATCTTTCGGGAAGCGGTCTACAAAAGGCAGCACCACATTTCCATAGAAGATAAGCCCCTCGCCCGCTTCGGTGTGGGTAACATACTTCATCTGCTGCGGGGAAATATTAAGCTGCTTTGCAAGGATAGTACGGTCGCCCTGCGCTTGATTGAGCATGAGGACAAAATCGCTGTTCTCAAAGATATTTTCCACCTCGCGGCTTGCCAAAAGGTCTTTGACGTTCTGCGTAATGGCTGTTGGGATACCGCCCCATTTACGGAAACGCTTCCAAATCTCCACGCTGTAAGCGGCGGTCTGTTCCTCTTTTAAGAGCAAGTGAAATTCGTCCATATAGTAGCGGGTCGCCTTTTTCTCTGCCCGGTTTATCGTTACCCTGTTCCATGTCTGGTCTTGCACAATGAGCATACCTAACTTTTTAAGCTGCTTTCCAAGCTGCTTTATATCAAAGCAGACAAGGCGGTTAGAAAGTTCCACGTTGGTTCTGTGGTTGAATACGTTAAGGCTGCCGGAAACATACAGCTCCAATGCCGCCGCGATACGGGCAGCTTCCGGCTCCGGCTGTCTTAACAGCTCGTCGTAAAGGTCGCCCAAGATAGGCATTTTTGCCGGGTCGGGGTCTGCAAGGAACGGGCGGTACACATTTCTTACAGCCCTGTCAATGACGGTCTTATCGACAGGCTGCAAACCCTCCTTGCCTCCGATAACAAGCTCGCAAAGGGAAAGGATAAAATCACTTTTCAGCGCAAGGGGGTTGTCGTCCTCGCTGTAATTAAGGTTTATGTCCATAGGGTTTACATACTGGGGCTTGCCGTCAATGCCCCTGCCCGTAGGGGAAAGACGTATCACTTGCCCATTAAGACGCTGCACAAGGGAAAAATACTCGGCTTCCGGGTCGCAGATGATAATGTCGTCGTCGGTAATGAGGAAAGCATTTGTCATTTCCCTTTTTGCCGCAAAAGATTTTCCGCTTCCCGGCGTTCCCAATATAAGCCCGTTGGGATTTTTGAGCTGCTTTCTGTCGCAGAGTATCATGTTGTTAGAAAGGGCGTTCAAGCCATAGTACAGGGCTTGCCCCGTCTGAAAAAGCTCCTGCGTGATAAAGGGAATGAAAATAGCGGTGCTTGATGTGGTAAGCCCCCGTTGTATCGGGATAAGGTTTTCCCCAATCGGCACACTGGATAAAAGCCCTGCTTCCTGCTGATAGTCAAGGCGTGTCAGGCGGCAGTTGTATTTCTGTGCGATACCCGCCGCAGCGAAAATATCATTTTCCAGTTTCCGCTTCGTGTCTGCCATGTTTACCACAAGGAACGTAAGGAGAAACATTCGCTCGTTGCGGCTCTGTAAGTCCTGCAACAAGTTCTTTGCTTCGCTGCCAAAGGTGGCAAGGTCGGACGGGATTATATCCATGTCATAGCCGCTTCTAACCGCTTTTTTCTGTTCCTCAATCTTCATCTTGTCAAGGTCTGTGATTTTGCGCTTAATGGTCTTGATTGCTTCCGACTGGTCGATACTGCGGATATGTAAATTGACGATTACCCCTGTTTCCAAGTCCAGTATGTCGGCAAGCATACGGTCGTTAAGCTCCGGCGCAAGGATTTCAAGGAAGCTCGCCGCGCCGATTTTCTTCCCCATGCGGAAATATCTGCCCTCGCCAAAACGGAAAGAGGACGGGGCGATAAAATCCTTTGTAGACAGCCCCGACGGGGTAAGCCAGTCAAAGGAAAAGGAGAACGGCTCGCCCTCCGGGTGGAATACCCCATGCAGCACCTTTAAGCGTTCATAGCCGGATAAGGGGCGGGCGGTTACGCCAAGCACCTTGAAATTGTTAAACACGTCGGTTTCGATACGGGAAAGTCTTGATTTTGCAGCCGCCTTGTTATCGGCTTCAACGGTAAAGGTAATGTATTTGTGCTTCACAAGCCCGTTGTTGCCTTTACTAAGCTGATTTTTCAGCATATCCGAATACTCGGTGCGGATAGAGTTAAAAGCGTCCTCCTGTGCCGGGATAGTGATAGCTTTTTCTGCCTGTTCCCGCTGCGTCCCTTGATTGATGAAAGAAAGCTGCACGCTCACGCTCGCGTCAAAGTAGTTGAGGAAATCGCACCAGTTTTCAAAAATGGCGGTCTTATCGTCTGCCTGTGCAAGCTGATAATTGATGTCCTCGAACACGACGCACTTTGAATATCTCTTTTCCGTAACCTTGCAGATACCGTCCGGGTACATGGCAAGGTAAGGAATGGTCTGCTGTGCGGTGCGGGCTTTGCCGTCCCCCTTTGCCTTTCGGATAGCTTCGGCAATCTGTTTCTTTTCGGCGCGGGTCAGCTTACGCCTGTTTCCTGCGGCTTCCCGCGTCTTTTTTGTTTGTCCTTTTGACAATCGCTGATACCTCCTTTTCAAGTTTTCGCTGCTTTTCCAAGACAGCGTATAGGTTTTCGGTTCTGTAAGGTCGCTCCTTTGGGCGGGTAAACTTTGTCTGAACGACATTTCTTACCACCACTTCAAGGGGCTGCCCATGTTTTTCATACATGGCAAGCAGGAAACAGGGGAGCATGACGACAATCATCGCCATAGCCGCAAGGTTTGTCCCTGCGCTGCCTTTGAGCAAAAAAAACAGCGGCAGTCCGATTAAGAGAGCCGCCGCAAAACAAACGATTTGCCGCTTTGTCAGATTGAAAGCGACTTTTGTTTTGACTTTGGAAAGGTCTTTGGGTACAGGTACATACGCCAAGAAAATACCTCCTTTCTGCCCTTAGTGGGCGTTGAATATGGATTTTGCCAGTGTGCCGGATTTGAACAGGGAAAAACAGAGGATAACCGTATAGGCGGCAAGGGAAAATACCGCGCTGTGCAGATTGTCTGCGATTATCATATCGTTTACCAGTACGGCGTAAATACCGACACATATCATAATGAGGAAGCCTTGAAAACCAAGAGCGAACAGCCCTTTTAGGTAGTTGTTTCCAATCTGTCCCCATTCTCTGTTGGTCATGGTCGCAAATGGAATAGGCGATACCGAACAGTAAAGGTAAATCTCTATCATTCTGCCGTAGAGGATAACGGTTATCAGTACGGACATGATTTTCATGCAAAGGCTTACAAGGCTTGTTTCAAGCACAAGTAAGAGCAGTTCGGGGATTTCCATATCTTCAAGCCCCTCCTGCATGGCGGCAAGGGCTTCGGCAACGTCGATATTCGTATCGCCGCCGATAACCCCCGCTGCGCCGGAAACGATATGCTGCGCCATATCAAAGACCGCCATTGTGATGTTGAACGTGTTGGTTACGATAAACACCGCGACAAAGGCTTTGAATATCCACTTAAAGAACATGAATGTGTCTATGTCGTGCATATTGTTCTTTTCCGTTACCATGCTGATTAGCTCGTAGCATAGGACATAGGTAATGACAAGCCCCGCAATCGGAACGATTACATTTTCAGAAAGGGTCTGTATCATGCTGAAAATATTTGCGTTCCAACCCTGCGGGGTCTGTCCTACCTCGTTTGCGATAGTCCCGACTTTTTCGTTTACGTCCCCGAACATAGTTGACAGATTACCGTTTATCGCTCCGATAAGGATTTCCTTTATCCATTCGTTAATCGCGTCAAGTATGCTCTGCATAGGCAGCTACCCGCGCTTAACCGAACAAGCCGGAAAGCAGAGGTACAAGGATAGTGCCGATAAGGGCAACGCCGCCGCCCGCCATGAGCTGCTTAATGCCCTGTGATTTTGCGCCCGGATTATCATTTCCGTAGCCCTCCAAGAGATTGATAACGCCCCAAATGCCAAGTCCTGCTCCAAGAGCGATAACCAAAGTCTGTAATACGCCGATTGCGCTGTTGAAAAATTCCATAAAACTCCTTTCTGCCGCAAATGCGGCTTGCCCGTAAAAGGGCATAAAAAACGGCGGTCAGTTTTCAAACTGCCGCGGTCATAAGTCCCCGCGCTGCCTAAATGTCTGCTGCGCGGCGGTATTCAGTTGTCAGTGTGGGCGATAGGAATTTTTGTAGGGGCGCGTATCATGCAAGTTGTCTTTTTCTTTGTTACTGCGTCAATTCCTCCTTTCTTTTCGCTGCTGCTCATACAGGGCTTCACACCGTTTCACAAACTGCCGGATAGCAGCCTGCCGCTGCTGTTCCCGTCGTTCAGCAATCGAAACAAGCCCGTTTATGGCTTCTGTGATTTTCTTGTCCTTTTTCTTTCTGATACGTCTATTCATGGTCGGTGTCCTCCTGCAAATCGCTTTCGCTGATTTCGTAGTAGTCAAATACTTCGTCCGGCTTCACAAGGGCGGGTCTGCGCCTTAAATGCTTTTCCATATCAAAAGTATTTTTCTTGTCATAGTCGGAAAGATATTTATAGTTGGGGTGCTTTGTAATGTCGTACTTATCAGAGAAGAACGGGCGCACCCCTCGTAGCTGTAAAATACATTTCCCGCCGTCCATAACCGCTATTTCATCTTCCGTCATAAGCTGCTTGCCTAACTTCTGATAGTTCAGCCCATGCGATACCTCGCGCCCCCGGTTCTCGGAAGTGTTGAAGCTGTCAATGGTTTCTTTCCCCAAGATTTCCGACATTTCTTTGAGGGTGGTTTTCTCCTTGCCGCCCAAGAAAAGGGTGGTGTCGCAGTTGCCGACTATGGTATCGGCGTTGTCCTTATAGATTGCCTTTAACTGGCTTTGCGACTGTAAGATAATCGACGCGGAGATTTCCCGGCTTCGTATGGTGGCTATGAGCTTTTCAAACTTCGGTATCTGCCCGATATTTGCAAACTCGTCTAACAGACAGCGCACATGGACGGGCAGCCTGCCGCCGTATTCATCATCTGCCTTGTCGCAAAGCAGATTGAAAAGCTGCGTGTAAAGAATACTCACGACAAAGTTAAAAGTATCGTCGGTGTCGCTGATGATAACAAACAGGGCGGTCTTGCGGTCGCCTATGGTGTCAAGCTCCATTTCGTCGGTTTCCATAAGGTCGCGCAGCTCCTTAATGTCAAAAGGGGCAAGCCGCGCACCGCAGGAAATGAGAATAGAGCTTCGTGTCTTTCCCGCAGATAACAGGAATTTCTTGTACTGCCGGACGGCAAAGTGTTCCGGGTCTTTTTCCTCCAACCGTTCAAACATGAGGTCAACGGGGGACTGAAATTCCGGGTCGTCCTCGCGGGCTTCACTGGCATTTATCATTTCAAGCAGCGTCGTGAAGTTCTTTTCTTCCTCCGGGGCTTCGTACCAAATGTAGCCGATAAGGGCGCAGTAAAAGAGCCGTTCCGATTTTACCCAAAAATCCTCCCCGGCTTTTTCCCCGTCCCCTTTGGTGTTGGCAATCAAGGTATTTACCAGTTTCAAAATGTCTTTTTCGCTGCGGATATAGGCAAAGGGATTATAACGCATGGATTTCTTAAAATTTATCGTGTTCAGCACCTTTATCCGATACCCGCCGCGCTGTAAGAGCTTCCCACACTCGACTAAAACCGTACCTTTCGGGTCAGTTACAACGTAGCTTGAGTGCATTTGCATTAAGTTGGGCTTCACAAAAAATCTCGTCTTGCCGCTGCCGCTTCCCCCGATAACAAGGATATTTTTATTCCTTGCATACTTCGGCTGCTTCGGGCGGCTGTTCATGGTAAGCCGTTCCGTCTGTGTCAGAAGCACGTTATTTTGAAATACCGGGTCGGTATAGGGCTTTATATCTTCGGCGTTGCCCCAACGGGCTGAACCGTATTCGATACCTTTTCGGTATTTCTTCGCGTTCTTGCCTTTGAAGTACACCATAAGCCGGATAAGGACAGCCCCCACAATACCGATAAGCAAATCCATAGGGGCAAGGCTCGGAAGCGGGGTTGCAAAGGCAGCGGAAAAGCCGTCTGCAAGGGAAAGCACCTTGCCGGAAAGGTCAGCCCCCGGCGCAAGGCGTACCGCTTGTCCGATTTTGTCAAAGAGATAGACAAAGAGCAGATAGGGGGCATTTAGGATAAGCAGCTTTTTAAGTTCCGGCTTCATAGCGATACCTCCCTGTCCTTTTTCTTCACTTTGTCCTTCTGTGCGTTCAGAGCTGCCGCCTTGTCTTTCAGAGTGGAAAGCAGCTTGCGGATAGAGGGCTTTTTATCCCTGCCTAATTTCTTTGCGGTAAATTCCCGGAACGCTTCGGTCATAACGTCAATATCCTTGCCCTTAAAAGACACAAGATAGGTCGGCGGCTTGCCGTTCTCAATCTTCTTGACGTTGTAATCAAGCCCGCTTTTCCTTGCGATAGGGTCAAAGGCTTTGATATTTTGGTCGGTAATCTCAATGTTGGAAACCTTTTCTCCCTGCTTCATAAGCTGCCGCATAGTGATTTTCCCATGCGGGGCTTTGGTTAGCTGCCCTTTGCCTTTGGCAAGCAGGGCTTTCATAGCCTTTTGCAGCACTTCGGCGGTCAGCTTAGATGTTTTGATTGCTAAAGACACGACTTTTTCATTGACTTCATCTTGCATGAAATCCCTCCTTTCATAGTTTGGTTAGGGTGGTGTGCCGCTTCGGGGCATAAAAATAAGGCGTACATTTTTCATGCCGCCTTTAGATACGCACCCGCAGCCCGTTCAAATCCGAAGCCCTCACACCGACAAGATACCAGTTGTCCCCGTACTCCATGCGGGTCGGCTTCCATTTGCCGCGTACAAACACTTCAAGGCAATCCCCACAATGCAATCCTCCGTAGTAGTCGTTAAGGTCAAAGCGAATGTCGTAACGGTCTGCCGTTTCATCAAAAATCAAAGCTCCTGTTTTCTGTGTCATATTAAAATCCTCCTGTTTTTTAATAGCCGCCGTACATATCGTGGTTGACAAGGGCGGTGTAATAGCTGTCAATGGTGTTGGGCGCGTTGAAAAGTACCGCTTTCAGATATTGCTTGATGTTACGGATTTTCGTGGTGTTCTCTTTCATGCAGTCAAAGACAAATTCAATGTGGCTGCTGTTCAGCTTCATAAACTTTGCTTTGACAAGCTCTGCCGGATAATCGTCCCCGGCGATACGAATTGTCTTTCGTTTGGTGCAGACAGTTTCAAGGATAAGGGACACAATCTCGTCCAAGCGTTCCCTGTCAATGTTGGTATGCTTGATAAAATGCTCATACTCGATATTGTCCTTGATGATTTCCTCATACACGCTGTATGCGTCTGCCGCTTCCGTTCCTTTCCGTTCCGGCTCTGCCGTTTCTTCCCTCAAAGGAGAGGGGTTAGGGGAAAGGATAGGAATGGAATGGTTACTTGATAAATCCGTATTTGATTTTTCTTTTTTTGGTAAGTCAGTCTTTTGTATATCTTTATTTAATTGCATTGGATTTTCCAACGTAGGTTTTTCCTGCGTAGGATTTTCCAATGTTGGATTTTCCAATGTAGGTAAATCCAAGTTAGGCGGCTGCTCATAGATGATGTAATCAGTTCCCCGCAAGCGTCCTTTCTCGTCGCGCTCCCTTGAACGCTGAATATATCCGGCTCTTTCAAGCTCCCGGACAGCTTCGCGGATAGCGTCGATTTTTTCCCGGTTGATATAGGACAGTCCCGCAAGGGTATAGTCCCAATCCTCCGGCAAGGACAGCATTTGCGATAACAGCCCTTTTGCCTTTAGGGAAAGTTCTTTGTTGCGTAAATGGTGGTTGCTCATAACCGTATATCCTGTGTTTCTCTCCACGCGGAAAACTGCCATAGCTTCATCAACTCCTTTGCTGCATATTTGTTACGCGGTAGAACAGCGATTTTAAGGGTTTAGGTATCAATCCCTTACCCTGTGAAAACCGTACCCGCAAAGCCTTGTGTAGCAAGACTCTTTTTGCCCCTACTGCGTAACATGAGGGTAAAAAAATAGCGGCGTTCCTTGTTTCCCGGTTGGGATAAGGTAACGCCGCCAGTGCGGTGCTATATGAAATTGTGTGATTGCCGACGTGCCGCGCCGCCAGTGCGTCGCGTTTGTATTGGGTTGTTTCATGCTCGCAAGATGTTCCGGCATATCAAGGCGCAATCCGTTAAAAGTAGTAAATTGGTAGTAAAATCAATCTGAAATCCTGCGAATGTGCTTGTATTTCAAGGGTTTTTCGGGATAATCAAAATTTTTCAACACAATATTTGACATTCGTTTTTCTTCCTCCTCGTCTTGTCGAGACTCATTATACCTTTCCTTCCGTAAAGCCCACTACCACCGCTTTGTAAAATAACCGTTAATAAAATAACCGGTTACTTTACAAAAAATGTCCACATTTTCCCTTATCTCCGTCTCCATCCCCTTCTTTTCCAGCCATTTTTCCAGATTACTCTTTGTAAAATCCCCGAAAATCACCCGCAAAACCAATTTTCAAAACGAGTTCTGAATAACCATTCCTTTTCCCAATACCAGACAGATTATTTTTGACACAAAAAAAACGCCGCAACTCTCAAAGCTGCAGCGCTTTCTCATCATAACATACCATATTCTTCTTTCATGTCAACGCAGTGGGCGCTCCCGCGCCCACATTCGTGTCCGTCCTTCGCACAGCCCCGTAACGCACACAAGGGTGGTGCGCATTTGCAGGGAGCGTGTAATTCTTAGGTTCTGGTATTTTGCGTTATGCGCCAAAAATCAACTGTCTGAGCGACAGCGAGTTTTGATTTTTGGCGCATGGTTTTAGCAAAATGACAGAGCCTTAGAATTACTAGCTCCCGAAACCGCGCATCACCCTTGTGTGCGTTACGGGGCGTCCGTCCCCACCTCAGAGCCTATTCCACCGGTTCCGCCGGCACAAACACCCTGCTGTTTTCCTGTTCTTTCGGTTTTTCCGCTCTTTCCGTTGCCTCCCTGCAAAAATACTCCTGTGAATTCACCAGCATCTTTCCGCGCTTATCCGGCTTTGTATACGTTCCGTCTGCCTGTAAAATACTGGCTTTCACATTATCCTTCATCTGGATATCAAGAATATGCATTACTTCTTTCTTGATCTGCTCATCCTCAACCGGGAACACAATCTCCACCCGTTTTTCCAGATTTCGCGGCATCCAGTCCGCGCTTCCCATAAACACCTCTTCATTTCCACCACTGTAGAAGTAGAAAATCCGCGCATGTTCCAGGAAATTGCCGACAATCGAGCGAACGGTAATATTCTCGCTGACACCCGGGATTCCAACCTTCAGGCAACAGATTCCCCGGATAATCAGGTCAATCTTTACTCCGGCTGCCGAAGCACTGTAAAGCGCCGCAATAATATCGCGGTCGCATAACGAGTTCATCTTCGCAATAATATGCGCTTTCTGTCCCTTCTTTGCGTGCTCCTCTTCCATCGCAATCAGATGCAGGAACCGGTCCTTCATCCAGAGCGGTGCAACAATCAGTTTGTTCCAGCGATCCGGCTCCGAATAGCCCGAAAGCATGTTAAATACTGCTGTTGCATCCTCACCGATCTTTGCATTGCATGTCAACAGGCCACAGTCCGTATACAGCTTTGCCGTAGAATCGTTATAATTTCC
>OIXR01002096.1_pt1 | contig 11752 bp, 10 predicted proteins | sample 1587831 | NCBI WGS metagenome assembly OIXR01 (sample SAMN03283263) | human gut metagenome | biome: human-associated habitat; material: feces | host: Homo sapiens | place: USA | collected 2013
GCTATTTTAGCAAGGGTGTCAATTCCCGTGCTATACTTTCCCAACTCTATACGTGCAATATGTCCCGACCCAATCCCGGTTAGTTCGGATAATTTAGCTTGGGAAATTCCTTTATCTTTCCGAAGTTCGGCAATTCTTTTCCCTATTCGTATTCTTTCACTCTCCATTAAATATATCTTCTAAAATATTATCATCTTCCCATGCGCAATAATCACAATACCACATAGCACATTTCTTCAATATTTGCGTTTTAATCATATCCCTGTCCGCATCCTTATCCAATGTGGCGCAATGATGAAGGACTGCTGATAGCCTTTCGGTACTGACAGGGCTTATGTATTTGAAATGATACATGAGAACACCCTCAGCTGGAATAAATCCATCCTTATCGCGATCTATTATTTCAATGATAGAAGCAGAGCGGATATGGTTTATCACTGTTCTATCTCCAAGGGGATTTCCTAAATGAGAATGAGCGTTCAAAAATGCCCATTCAGGTAAAGTATATTCTTTCATGATTTATAAGTTTTCGTATGCTTCAACTATCTTATGGTAACAGTGGCGTAGGGCTTCACGATGCTTTTCCTTCTCTTCTTTCGTAGACCCTTCATCATTGAGCCAATCCCATGCTTCCGAATCAGTTGTATGCACCTTAATGTCCCTACCTCTATAAGTAGCTTCAATTAAATATTGACCGTAGCCGTTACCTCTTCTCATCGAGAAATTTACTTTTCTAAAAGTTGCCATGATCTTATGCCGCTTATCCGTTGCCGCCGGTTCTATTATTATTTGATATGCAAATATAGGCATATTTTTCAATACTGTAATATATTACAGTAAAAATTTTCTCAAATAAAATATATATTTAACATTTAAACGATAAATTCAATATGTCAAAGAACAATTACCGAATTAAAGGCTCGATTTACCTCATTTTTATATGTCAAACAATTCAGCCCGATTCACAATGTATTTCATAATTCATTATCATTTTCTTTTTTTATTTTCACCAAAAGCCTTGTCTCTGATATGAATCTGTGAGAAGCTTTTAACAGTGCGTCTTTTTTATATTGATTTGATAATAAAGGTAATGCTTATGGTGGTGTTATATTTAATTCTTATATTAATATGAAATTGCCACCCTTAGTTCAAGCGATGCAGCATCCTGTAAAGGGAAAGGATTATGATTTTCTTTCATATGATAGCTATATAGATTGTTCTTCGATTAAGACTGTGAAGAAAATAAAACTTTTAAAAAGTTCATATTTAGGTTCCTTGACTGAAGAAGATGTGTCAACTGTATGTGATAAAATTAAAAATAATTCCCGAATAAGTAAGTTTGAACTCAGAAGATTTGGATTATTATCTTGAAATAAATCATAAGAATTTAAAGATATAGATACTTTATCACTATTTCTATCGCATTGGTAATTGAGATTAGCGGGGCAAACACCCCGCTTTTTTATCTCCTTTTTTTGATTATCCCTCCTAAATCTAATTATGTACACTTTTGTACGGAAAAAACTTCCTTCTCCTCTAAATTTTATTATTAATATGTACTTTTTTGTAACCTGGGTATATTTATATTTGCGCCAGCGGGTAATGTCGCACGCTACTTAAACAATGGACGTATGGCACAGGACTTAAAGATTACCAGTATTGTAGATCAAAATGTAATAGATAAAGTAAAAGCTTTAGGAGAGGCTTTCGAATCTGCAAAAGAAAAGTATTCAGCGTTGGCGTTAAAGTTAGCCGAACAAGTTACAATCAAGGTTACTGGTTATGTCGAACTAAAGGAAAAGGCTAAAGGCGGTAATACAATCCTTAAAGAACTCTATGAGACTGAAACAAAAATCGCTAAGCTCCAAAAGGAACTCAATGCGATTTTAGTAGAATCAGGAAAAAGTTTACAGAAGCTATCTAATGCTAGCAATGTGGTGTCTATGTTTAATAAGCTAACAGAAAGTCTTGATAGAGCATCTTCTGCCTTAGAAAAAATAACTCAGACATCGTCTTCTGCCTCTCAGTCACAACAGCAGGCTGCGCAAGCAACTCAAAGTGTATCTGCGGCAATTGGAGAAGCTGCAAAGAATGTTGGAATTGCAGGAGGAGAGTATGATAGAATATTATCGAGTGTAAAAAGCTACAATGCTGAAGTACAAAAGCTCAATAATACGCTGATTTCAAATACCAGGGATTTGTCTGGTATAAGACAGGAACTAAGGAACCTGGATAGAGACTATAACAATGGTATTGTAACCGAACAAAAATATATTGATCAAAAAACAAAGCTTCTTCAAACAGAAAGAGAATTATCAGCTCAGAACCAGGCATATTCGAACCGGTTAAAGAATCATGCAATGGTTGCAATATCTCTAACCGGTAGCTACAATGAGATGAATGCGTCTCTCCTGGTCTTGGAGAAAAGATTTAAAGATCTATCTGAAACTGATCGTAATAGTGAGTTTGGTGTAAACTTACTTAAGGATATAGACAAGCTCAAAAACCAATTAAAGTCCATTGATGCCCAAATGGGAAACTACCAACGAAATGTTGGTAACTATGCTTCTCATTGGAATGGATTACAGGTGTCAGTACAACAGATAGGAAGAGAATTGCCATCTTTAGCTATTGGCTGGAATACTTTCTTCTTGGCTATATCCAACAATCTTCCTATACTTGCTGATGAAATAAAGAAGGCGAAAATCCAATATGAAGAATTTAAGAAAGCGGGTATTTCTAGTATTCCAGTATGGAAACAAGTAGTGTCTTCGATATTCAGTTGGCAAACCGCATTAGTTTTGGCCATTACAGTTCTTTCTATGTATGGTAAGGATATTATAGAATGGGTTGGTAATCTATTTAATGCGGAAAGTGCGACAATTAGATTAACTAGAGCAGAGTTAGATCTTGCTGAGGCTCGTAGAAAGGGTATTTCTGATAGTGCTAAAGAAATTGCTCAGTTGGAAATATTATATAAAAAGTTAAGTGATACAGCACTAAGTCGGGAGGAATTAGCTGCGCTTGGCAGTCAATGGATAAAAACATTTCCTGAATATTCAAGGGTTTTAACGAATGAGGGTGTTGATATTAATGCTCTGAATGTGGCTTATAAAAATTTGAAAGAGCAAATTATAGCTACGGCTCAGGCTAGAGCTATAGCAGATCAAGTTACAGAAAATGAAAAACAGCGCATAGAATATGAAAACAAATATAATAGCGCTTTAGTGGACCGCTATCAAGCAAGAAAAAGATATGAAGAATTGAAAACAGGTAAAGGAGTTGACCCTCGTAATTTGGAAGTTCTATCACAAAGAGAATTGGAAAATATTGATATTGCGAATAAGAAGATGGCTCAACTTCAAAAGTCCATAGACAATATCAATCAAGATAGCGAGAAACTGATTTCTTCTTTAGATATAAGTAAATTATTTAATGCTCCGAAGGAAGGCACTTTTGACTTCTGGCAACAGCAGAAAACCAGTGCCGATACCGCCTTAAAATCAATTCGTTCAGATATAAAGAAAACGCTGGATGCTTCCTCTAAGGCCGAAGATGACTATGATACCATGTTGAAGAAGGTATTTGCCATTAGAGGCAAAATGTCTGAAGATGAGGCAAGAGGTATAGTTGATTCCTACTTGAAGGCTAATAATGACATAAAAAAAGCTGATGAGGAATTAATGGTGTATCAGACAAAGACAATCAAGCAAGTTACCAAAGAAAGAGAGAAGTATGCGGATTATATAAAAAAGATAGATAACCTTTTGGCTATGGCCAGGGCTAAGACAATAGATGCTGAACGTATTTCAGAAATAGAACAGGTAAAGGCGAAATATCAAGAGCGTGCATCCATTATTAAAGGTGAATCGGAAAAGGAACTTGAATTAAGGAAAACCTATGCTCAACTGGAAGCTAAAGAGATTGAGGATATCAACTTGAAATATGATACTCAGTTGGAACAATCCCGGTTAAAGAGGGATCTTGAAATAATAGAAGGAAATTCCCAACAGGAACTTGATTTGAGGTTGGAGAAACAATTACAGCTCAATGAAGTATTGAGGGAAGTTGCTATATCTGAGGCACGAAAAAGGGGAGAGGATGAAGCACAAGTTAATGAACTGTATGATAAGAAATTTAAAGATATTCTAAAGAACAATGTTCAGGATCGAATAAAGCTCTTATCTCAAGAGAATGAGATGCAGCTTTCCCAATTAGAAATAAATAACCAGCAGCGCCTTAACGCTCTGGAGAAAGCCTATAAAAGAGGAGAGATAAACGAAAAGGAATATCAGCAAGGCTTATATAATATTCAGAGAGATGCTGCAAAGCTGAGGCTGGAGTTAATGCTGGCTGAAGCTCAGGCTGAATTGGTTGCCGCGCAAGGAGTTCTTCCAGAGGCTGAGATTAAGAAAATACAGATTCGGATAGATAATCTGCGTGCTCAATTGGAAGCAGTTTCTCTTGCTAATCCGGAAGATGGAGAGAAGACAAAGCAATGGTCTGAAGGCTTCATTTCTGCGTTACGCAATATGCAAGAAGTTGCGGACGAGACTATGGGGGGATGGGCAGACGTTTTCAGTGTGTTTAATGAAACTCTATCCAAAATGGTATCCAATGCTGATAGTTCCACTACAAGCATAGTTGATATGTTTAAGAAGATGTGGAATCAAATGAGCTCTGAAGATCGAGCTAAGTTGATTCTGGATTCTTTTTCTAACATATCAAAAGGTGTATCTGAGATCATGAGTAATATGTATGATTCCAGGATAGAAAGGATGGAAGAGGAACAGGAAGCATTGCAAGAATCACATGATAAAGAAATTGAGCAGATTGAAAACTTAGAGACATTAGGTGCAATCTCAGCTGAGGAGGCGGAAGCCAGAAAGCGTGCTGCTGAAGAACGGACAGCCCGCAAAGAGAAAGAATTGGAAAAGCAAAAAGCCCAGATGCAGGAGAAGAGTGCTAAGTGGGAGAAAGCCAACAGTATAGTTCAATCAATTATTGCCACTTCTCTTGCCGTAACTAAAGCTTTGCCAAATTTTGTTCTTGCTGCCATAGTAGGAGTTATGGGAGCCGCACAAACAGCTATTATTGCCGCCCAACCCATCCCCAAATACGCCAAAGGAACCGACAACCATCCCGGAGGTTTAGCCATCGTAGGTGATGGGGGGAAGCGAGAGGGTATCTTAACAAATAAGGGACTCTTTGCCACTCCTTCCATACCTACATTGGTAGACTTGCCTAAAGGTGCAGCGGTCGTTCCTGATTTGGAGCAATACATCTCTGTTCGTCCACTTCTTAGATCGGACTTGGGAGCGATGGCACAGGACGCAGAACGTGAAGGCATTCCCTTCACAGTAAATGTAGATACCGGTGCTCTTGAATTAAGAAAGGAGATCCGCATATTAACAGATGAAGTACGCAAGTTAAGTAAGGCCCGTAGGAAGGAGGCGGTTCAAAGAGAGCTTGATTATCTCCATCGGACAATCTAAGGTAATTAATTGGCGAATTAATTTACCGAAAGCCATCAGGGCCGTGCGACACTTTGGTGGCTTTCATTTCTTTTAATTTAAAACACTGTGTGAAGGAGCGCAGAACGACGTTATGAAAGATTTAGTATTTAAAGATGGTAACAACCAGATATTGACAAACAGTTTGTTGGTAGCTGAAAAGTTTGGGAAAGAACATAAACACGTATTAAATGCAATACGTGAATTAGTTAAGGGGTGTGCCGAAAATTCGGCTGACCCAATGTTTGCTGAAACAACTTATGTCAATGAACAAAATGGGCAGTCATATCCGATGTTCGTAATGAACCGTGATGGTTTTTCTTTACTTGCTATGGGATTTACCGGTAAGAGGGCATTGTTGTTTAAATTGGACTATATTAATGCTTTTAAAGCTATGGAAGCTAGGCTAAAAGAATTGCAAGTGCCCCAGTCCTATGCTGCTGCCCTTCGCCAGCTTGCCGATGAGGTAGAGGCTAAAGAGAAAGCTCAAATTCTTCTTGAACAGAAGACAGAACAGCTTGATGAATCAATGAAGTGGTATTCTATCAAAAGATATGCCAAGGAAAAGGGATTGAATTGGCGAAAAATCAATTGGCGTAAACTTAAAGCCTTGTCTTATGAGCATGGTTATGAGATAAAGAAGATATTCGATGGCAACTATGGACAGGTAAATATTTATCATATAGATATTTTCAACATTTATTTTTCTCATTAAAATTATCGTGTGAAGGAGCACGAGACGACTTATGAAAGACATACAGATTTTTAAGAATGAGCAATTCGGAGAAGTCCGAATTACTATGAGCGAAAGTGGTGAGCCTTTATTTTGTGCAAAGGATGTAGCAATATCATTAGGGTATTCTAATACAGCTGATGCTATTTCAAGACATTGTAAATCAGGCGAAATCGTGTATCACGAACATGCTAATGGTATTGGAGGTACTAATATGGTATACATTCCAGAAAAGGATGTGTTTCGTTTGATAATGAGAAGCAATCTCCCTGATGCCGAAAAGTTTCAAGATTGGGTGTGCGATGAGGTATTACCTTCTATCCGTAAACATGGCATATATGCCACTGACAATGTGATTGACCAAATTCTAAATAATCCGGATTTTGGAATTGAATTGCTTATGAAGTTGAAAGAAGAGCGCTTTGCTCGTGTTGAGGCAGAAAAGCAAGTAGCAATACTTACTCATGTAAATAAGACATACACTTGTACGGAAATAGCTAAGGAATTAGGTCTAAAGTCTGCCATTGAGTTGAATAATAAATTGAAGGTCTTAGGTATTCAGTATAAAGTCAACCAAACTTGGGTTCCATATACAAAGTATTCAGAATTGGGGTGGTTTGATATTAAACAAGAATGTCTTGATAATGGCAGAATAATCTATCACCGGAGAATAACAGGAATTGGTAGGAAAGAAATTCTAAAGATGATTAATGTTACAAATTAACTACCGTGTGAGAGGATGGAATCAAAAGAAAACATAAAAGATCAAGTGGTGGTTCGTTTGTTAGGCGACTTTGAAGTACATCAACGGGTCAGTGATAATGCTTATAATGCCACTTCTTTATTGAAACAATGGAATAAGGTAAACAGATCTTCGATAAGAATGGAAGAGTTTTATAATGATGAGCGCGATTTTTTGAATGATATGTCCTTTGATGTGGGAAATAATGCCGTTGATGACGTGTATTTGCCATATCATATATTTGTAGTATTTGCTAAATGGCTTAGCCCATATTATTTTTTATACGTTTAATTAACGATAAATAAATTAATCATGATATACGACGATTTAGATAAAATCCCCATGTCTCGCTTTATAGAAGTGTTCATGGGAAATCTGACTAAAGTTTCCGATGGCGAGCTTGCTGAGGCTGATGCAATAGCAATTGCCGAACGCTTGCTTGCCGAATACTCGGAAATAGTAGGAGGGCGTTCTGCGATAGCGGAAATAACAAAGCAGAATGAAATGCTCAACTGTGAACTTAAAATAGAGTGTATGAGGGTTTGTGAATATCTCATTTCGGAAGGCAAGTTCGAACAAGTAAGTAAGACGCTTGTAAGATTCGGATTTAAGATACCCGCCAAGGATAAGGCTAGAATTCGCCAACGTGTAGCTTCTATTTTGTCCACATCTCAATATAGGCTTGAGAAGCTAAGGGATAGCCGGCCGGAAGAGCTTAAGCCGGCAATGAGTAAAGACTACTTTACTAGGGAGAGAATTATGTTGATGGAGCATTTTAAAATGCACATCGACATACACAAGCTTTCTGCAAAGGAATATGCCTATATGGTAAAGAAGGTATGCGAAGAGACACAAGCAATGTTGCGTTCACTTAAAAAGAAATAGTATGTATAAATGTGAGTTATTGGTCGGTGGCTATGCTTATGATGTAACCGATGATCTGTCCAATTGGGACGATGTGAAATTGTCTTTTAAGCGTGATAATTATGACGGTGTGATTAGATCCTTCTCCACGAAGTTTCAGTTTGCCGGGTCGGGTTATTCTCTACTGAAGGGAGAATATAGGAAAGCTTATATAGATGCGTCTGCATCCATTGTATTTTATACACGCAATAACTCATGGACTTGGAATGAGCGGTTCCGTTGTGCGCTTGATTTTTCTACATTCAGTGACGATGGGAGCATAATCAGTATTAACGCAGTTGATGATAGCTTGGCGGCTCTTATCAAGGCGAATAAGGGAACGCAGTATGAGTATCCGGTTGATGATTTGAAGGAAAATATAAAATTGTCTTATGATCGATTACAGATGAGCAATACTGTTACATGGCTTATCGCTGGTGAAACAGAAGAAAATGAAGGAGGAACATATATAACAAATACATTTACTCCTAATGATGATTTTCGCCCATTAGGTACATATTATGCATATCCATTATATATTGTTGGAACTCCTGAGATTGCTGTTAAAAACATAATTGAAGTAACAGATGCTGAGCAAGGGGACGGTAAGAGCGGAAGTGGAGGTGGCCGAAATTGCCCATATATATTCAAAAATATATCTTCGCAAGGAATAAAGGTAAATATTAAGGCCAAGTTTTATCTTTTTGCAAATAGTTCTGGAAATGGATCAGCTAATTTAAGATTGAGAAAATTTCCTTCTGGAACAGACATACCAGGTGGCAGTATTGGGTTACAAGAAGGGCTTAATACTATAGAGTGGGATCTACAGGATATACTCATAAATGGAAATGGAGGATATCTGTCTTTTCTGATTTATGTTACAGATACCCCTTATACTATATATCAGATGATGCCTTATGCTTCAGATGAAAGACTGACTATAGATTTTATGGCTAAAGATATAACTATTAATATTGATGTAATCAAGCCTGTATCTCTTATAAACCGTCTATTGACATCTATTAATGGCGAGAAAGAGGGGATAACTTGTGAAATTGCCTCAGGTGTTGATAGTAGACTGGATAATACCCTGATTGTTGCTGCTGAAAGTATCCGTGGGTTGGAAAAAGCAAAGATATATACCAGCTATACAAAGTTTACTAAATGGATGGAGGCCGAGTTTGGTTTTGTTCCTGTTATAAATGACAATAAAGTGTCTTTTGTTCATAGAGATAGTTTATTCACTGATGTAGAGATCAAAGACCTGGCGGATCAATGGAATGATTTTACCTATTCGGTGAATGCATCACTTATCTATGCGAATGTAAAGGCCGGATACGATAAGCAGGATTATGATAGTGTTAATGGTAGGGATGAGTTTCGTTTTACGAATGAATATACTACCGGTCACACACTTACGGATAATGTATTGGACCTCATAAGCCCTTATCGTGCTGATGCTTATGGCATTGAATTCCTTGCAGCCAAACGAGGAGAGGATACAACGGATAGTGATAGTGATAATGATATATTCTTTGTAGGAGCATCGGTTAGCGGAGGGGAATATAAATTGATTAGAGGTGGAAACTATTCGATAACAGGAGTTATATCTCCTGAGAGTATGTTTAATGTGATGTATGCACCAAGATTTATGATTGAGGCGAATAAAAAATATATAGGTGTAAGTGCCTCTTTACTTGCATTCGCATCGTCCAATGGTAATAGTGATATCGTTATTAATGGTGTTGCTGAAACTGAGGATATCCCTATAAATGAATCAGACTTTACGATAGGTGAAGTCAGCGTGGAAACCGGTGATGTTGATGTTCCTGTAGACTTAAAAGGCTACATTTCTCTAACTCACCATGGAGAGGTTTATAAAGGTTATATAAGTAAGTCTGATTTCAATTATGGAAAATCGGAAGCTGTTAAGTACACTTTAATAATAAAAAGTATCGAATAGCGGTTGTACGATTGTATATCAAGATTAAATTAGTATATTTGCAATATGCAGGTGAAGGAGCCTGCTTCTCAAAAAAAAAGGACGTAAGGACATGGTTAAGATTGGCGACGTTTGCCCGTTGTTCTTTAACCCGGTAAAGGACAAGTTTGGGATTGAAGTAGATTATATACAGAAGTTTTATACAGGTGACAATATTCACTTGCAGATATTTGCTAATGTAGGCGAGAGCGTATCAGCCACGCTTATCGATTTAATCAACGACACTTCCACCAGTATTAGTCTTTCGACATACAACCAGAATTCTGAGGTTGTGATGCATTATGCCGTATTGACCGGATTGCCTGACAGTGATTATAAGGTTGATGTAAACGGTATCCTTTCCGAACCTTTCTGCGTGTCTTCTTCTTCTGAATTATTGGAAAGGACAACGCTTATCAGATATTCTCATAAAGATAATAACTCGGTTTTTAATAATATCTTTTGGATCGGAGACGCACAGGTTATATTTGATTGGCGTGTTGAGGCGGGCTTTAAGCCAAACGGCTATACTCCTAAGCTGGAGAATGAACAATATCGCAATCAATGGCAGGAAATTAAAAATCTGTATTCTGTTCCTTATGATTCATATGTGCTTACTATTGGTGACGCTTGTGGAGTTCCTTATTGGTATGGCCGGCACTTGAACCGGATATTGTGTCTTTCTAAATTTATTGTGAAAGATACCGGCTTTGTACGGTCAGAAAACTCGGTACCGGAAATGTCTCAAGTTATCGAGGATAGTCAGTTGTTTAATCTCTCTATTACCTTAGAGCCTCAGGAAAATAGTATTGTCGGCATAGCGGGAAGACCGGAATCTGGTTCTTCTAGCTCTGTTGTAGGATTTGTTATTACCAATCCCAAGGATGGAGAGATGCTGCAATATAGCAAAGAAGATGCTGCTTTTGTTAATGTTGATTATGTTGGTGTGTGATGAAAAAGAGAGTAAGTAAAATATTGTGGTATGGAAGCGATGTAAATCCTGATGGAAGTCCTATTATACCTGATGTGTCTCCCAATATAGAAAGAAATTTGGAAGGACTTAATGAGGGGGAAATATATATCCACAATGAAGATAGCAATCCTTTTATATTTATAAGAACTAATAAGAATCGAGTTGTTGCAATAGGAGGGGCAAACTTGGATGAGCTATTCAAGATCTTTCTTCGTAAGGACAAATCAGATTCCACTAATTATTTGCTAAGGTTATTAGGAGGCATAGAGGTTGGCGAAGCTATAGACTCACTTATCGCGGGCAAGGGCATAATCGCGGATACAAATGGGAGGATACAAGCAGACCGCATGGAGTTGCGGTCATCGCTGACCGTTTTAGAACTTATCTTTAATCGTCTTTCTGCCATAGAAAGTGATTATTCGTTTTCCGAATCTGGCACGATTGAGAGTGTCGAACTATTGGAAGATGGTACCTACCGTTTGCCGCTCCGTAAGCGTTGGGATAACGATTTTACAGCCTTGGCTGAAAATGATATTATTTATGGCATAGTCAACGATCTTGCTTCAGGTTCCGGAGTGTATTACACATCCTGGCTTCGCGTCCTGCATGTGGATACTTCCGCCAATGCGATTACTGCCGTTTTGTATCCGGACAGCGAGGTTCCGGGTGGAAAGAATTACCCGCCGGAACCATTGATGATAATAACGCGTCGCGGTAATCCGGTCAATGAAGATCGTCAGGTATACTGGTATCTTTCTACCCGCGAAAAATGTATCTGCATGCTTGATGGCGTGACAAAGCCAATATTGGAAGAAAATAACTATGCCATTATCATCGGCAGACTGAAACAGTTGTCATTGTTTGATAATCTGCCTATAAATTACCGGCATAGCTATGTCTATTGCAG
>OIXR01002098.1_pt1 | contig 11743 bp, 9 predicted proteins | sample 1587831 | NCBI WGS metagenome assembly OIXR01 (sample SAMN03283263) | human gut metagenome | biome: human-associated habitat; material: feces | host: Homo sapiens | place: USA | collected 2013
GGATCGATAAATTGCTATCGATCCGGGCTGGTTTTTATTCGTTACTGTGAACAGTTCCTTTTATTCTTCTGAGGCTGTTTCTTTATCTTTTCCCATCACATCCTGATATGCCTCATCCATATCACGGACATTCATTTTATTTACCAGATAGACCTTATCTCCGACAACTGCTGCATAGAAGTTGGTATCGTATTCGTAGTATTCTGCGGTTATTTCATTATCGTCTGTATCTTTAAATACGAAGGTATATGCAGGATCATCTTCCGGAGTATAGTCTTCGGTAAGACGCTGCTGGGCAGTCATATTGATGAGTTTATTGTAGAAGGTCGTAAATGTTGTTTCATCCAGATCTGCGTCATCCAGTTTATAGGTAACGGTTGTGGTTTCCTCTGCATCTTCATCATCGCTGTCTTTGGTCGTTTCTCTTGTTACTGTTACTTTATGATCACCGTCCGGAGTTTTTATTTCCAGGGAATCCAGATTGTTTACAGAAAGATAATTCACAGATAAACTGTAAAAATCAGAGGCTGTGCTGTCCAGGATATCTGTCAGGGAATCTTCTGTGATCGTGTATACTTCTTTGCTGTCATCTACTTTTACGTAACGGTCACTTCCAGTCTCATTACCCACACAGATGGTGATTTCTTTCTCAACAGTCTTAGTCTCTGCTTCCTCGGAATCATCCTCTGTGTCAGAAGAATCTTTCTTTGCATCGCTGTCTGCTGAGCTTTCATCTTCGGAATCTGTATTGGTTTCATTTGTAGTTTCTGATGTATCTTCAGAATCATCTTCTACGGTTTCTTCTTCCGTATATTTCGCTGTGATCACTGCATACGGATCATCAAATCCATATTTGGAATCATCTGTGCAGTTATAATCCACAAAGCTGTCATATGCCAGTGAACCGATTGCTGATGTCACCGTTCCGGCCTTATCGGTATCTGCTTTTTCGGATGTCTTTCCGTCTGACACATTCCAGAAGAGATTATCCGGATCCTGGGTCAGTTCATAGCCATCTTCTTTATCAACTTTAACCTCTGTGATCGTTGAGGAAGTTACAGATGGGAATGTTCCGCTCTCTGCAAAGTCATACAGAGTTCCCATGAACGGCCCTACTGCGGAACTGTCTACCAGATATACCTTCTTATCGTCATCGCTTTTCCTGACATAATACTGGCTGGTAGATTCGTTTTCCATACCTATTTGAAGTACGGTATCTCCATCGTCTGTCGTAAGTGTAATCTCATTCTGCGGAGAATCCAGATCATATTCACTTAAATCTTCTACATCTGAGATTTCCTGTGCAGCAGAGAGGGATGCAACCCCTCCCACTGCAGTGTTTAACGTATCCTGATCTACCGGAAAATCAGCATCCCCTTTTTCTGACCAGGTGTCGTCTTTTTTGTCAAATTCCACCTTATCCTGTCCCGCTGTAAATGCAACGGAAGTTATGTTATCCGTATCCAGACTGGTCAGTTCAACACTTGTATCCTCTGCCTCGGATTCTTTTTTCTCCTGAGAGGAAACATAGGAATTCACTCCCACATAAGCACCGGATACCACACCAAGTACAACCACGGCAGAGACAAGTTTTACTGTTTTTTTCTTCATTATGCCTTTCTCCTTTTCAGCCATACTCCAAAGCCAATTACCAGGAATGCAAGTGGGATCAGTCCCATGATAACAATCTTCCAGAAGCTTGTATCATATGCTGTAAGGGTCAGATAGGAAACCTGGAGATCCTTTGCCGGAACAGAGATCGTAGAAGTCTCATCGGAACTGCACATCCAGCTTAAGGATTCCATGATCATCTGCTCATTTCCACCGGATACCATCTGATTGATCTGGCTGTCCATCAGGCTGGAAGAAGAATAATAAACAATCTGTGTTTCTTTATCATCATCCAGAGTTTCTGTGATGCTTACACCAAGATCAAATGGTCCCTCGATATCATCATCTGTTTTTTCAATGCTTCCACTGTTTACATCTACCTTGGAATATGCACTGTCTGATGTAGTAAGAAGGCTCTCTATCGTTACCGTATCTCTCACATCATCTGTTTTCTGGATACCCTGTGCTGTAGGCATCAGCACATAATATCCCTTGGAAGCAAAATCTGTAATCGCATCTGTACTGTTGACTGTAGGAACCAGGTAATATGGCATCTGTGCATAATGCTGTGAATCGCCCTCTACCACGACTCCCTCTGTTCTCTGTACTCCGTAATTTGCAAGTATGGCATCAAAGTTTGTCATGCCTTCTTCTGTATAATCAGAGAAGATCATTGCCTTTCCGCCATTCTCCAGATACTCAATGACCGCATCTTTTTCTGTTTCGGAAATATCGCTTGTCGGAGCATTGATCAGAAGGCAGGCCGCATCCTCCGGTACTTTCTCTTCTGTCAGAAGGTTCAGCGACTGAATATCGATGTTTGCCTTCTCGATATCTTCTTTTAATGTAGAATCAAGTTCTTTCTCACCGTGTCCGTCAAGCGTATACAGGATCGGAAGGTTTTCGGAGGTTACATAGGAGATCGCACTGTCAATCTGTCCTTCACCGTCAAATCCTGTTGTTGTATAGCTGTAGGTATTATAGTCCATGGAAGACTGATAAATAGTGTCGTAAGATACTACCTTGCTTCTGTCACCACATACAACGATCAGACTGTTTGCGGACACTTCATCATTCGTATACTGAGATGTAAACTTCGGATTTACAACCGGGTCTTTGGTCTCAACCTTGATGTGTGAAGATTCCTCTGCATATTTCTCCAGAAGCTTCTTTAAGGTTTCGTCCTCGGAACCACTCTGGACAACCTGATAGATCGTGATGTCCTTATCCAGTTTCTTAAGGTATGATTTCGTCTCATCACCGATGCTGTACAGCTTCTGTGAACTTACATCAAATTCTGTGTATTTGGATGGCAGAGATCCTACGATCATGTTGATCACGATCACGATCACAATAAAAATCGCACTGATCATAACGCTGTAGGAACCGTTTCTGAGATATTTTCCATTCGTGGATTCTCGGATCCTCTGTTTTAACGGCTTCTTTTCTTTCTTGTTCTGCCCGTCTTTTTTGTTAAACTTTTCCTTCAGTTTCATCTTCCAGCCTCCTTAATTCCAACGTCTTTTCGCAACAGACTGTACAGTCAGGAAAAGACAAACTGCGATCACAGACAGGAAATATAAAATTCCCTTTATGTCAAAGATTGAATTGGCAAAATTATCAAAATGGCTGCTAAGATTGACAATATTCAGTACCTTCTGAATTCCTCCCGAGAAAAAGGAAGAATTTACGATATACACAACTGCAAGAATGATCTCTCCGACCACACACACAACTGCGGAAATCAGAAGGTTCTTGATCATTGTGTATATGATAAGTGCTGCTGCAAAAATCAGAAGTCCAAATGTAATACACGTAGACAATGCTCCCTCTGAAAAGAATGAGGAGATTCCATTCATCATATAAAATGCAAACAAAAATACAAAGGTAAGAACTGCCGCAATTACCTGGCTCTCAGTCAGAGAAGATACAAACACACCAAGTGCAAGGTTTGCACAGCCCAGAAGGAAAAATCCCAGAATACCTGTGTATGCTCCTGCAAAAGATACAGTTCCGAATTTTGACATCAACAGTGGGTAAAAACACATAATAAGCATCGGAATCGCAAAGATTGTTACCAGTGCAAGATATTTGCCAAAAACAATCTGTCCAACGGAAACCGGCGCTGTCAGAAGCAGCTGATCTGTTTTCTGTTTCCTTTCTTCTGCCAGAACTCTCATTGTCAGGATCGGAACACTGATCAGAAATACAAAGGTCAGTGCACTCAGTGTATATTCAAATTTGGGATATGCTGCCCCTAACTGATATGCTGAAAAATAAATACCTGTAAGAAGCAGGATAAAAAAGATAAATAAATATCCTACCATAGATGTGAGATAACTTCTCAGTTCTCTCTTATATACTGCTGTCATTTATCTTCCCCCTCTTTCTCTGTAGCCTCAGGCTTCTTCGTATCTTCGGTCAGCTCCAGGAAAATCTCTTCCAGTGATACTTTTCTGGACTGCATTTCCAGAATTGGATAATGGTTCTCTGCCATCTTAAAGAAAACATCTTCACGGATATCTGTATTTTCTTCTGTGGAGAGTTTCACTGCCCAGCCATCCTGATCCTTGTCGGCAGTAATGGAAATTTCTTTAACTCCCGGAATTTCTCCAAGAAGAATACGGATTTTGTCCCGGTCTCCTCTTACAAGAAGTGAAAGATTGTTGGAACCCTGTGCAAGTTTTCCAAGGTTGTCCGGTGTATCACTTGCAACCAGCCTGCCGTGAGAAATAATCAGCACGTAATCGCAGACCGCACTTACTTCTGAAAGAATATGCGAACTCAGGATGACTGTATGTTTCTTCTTGAGGCTTTTGATCAGATCACGGATTTCTATGATCTGTTTCGGATCAAGTCCTACTGTCGGTTCATCAAGAATGATGACTTCCGGATATCCAAGGATTGCCTGTGCAAGTCCTACTCTCTGTCTGTAACCTTTGGACAGATTTTTGATCAGACGATTTCTCATATCTGAAATTTTGACCATTTCCATGACTTCTTCAACCATGGATTTCTTTTTGTCTTTTGGAATTTTTTTGAGATCAGCGACGAAATTCATATATTCCAGCACTGTCATATCGAAATAAAGAGGTGGCATTTCCGGCAGATAACCAATACACTTCTTTGCCTGTTCCGGCTCTTCCAGTATATCATGACCATCGATGGTCACTGTTCCTTCCGTAGATGCTATATAACCGGTGATCATATTCATAGTCGTTGATTTACCGGCTCCGTTCGGCCCGAGAAAGCCGTAGATTTTTCCCTTCTCTATCTTAAAAGAAAGGTGGTCGACTGCCGTATGGTCTCCATAGCGTTTGACCAGATTGTTTACTTCAATCACAAAATTCTCCTCCTTTTCATCATAAACAGAAAATGTTTCCGGGTGAAACAGAGATAGGGGGTACCCGGAAACATCTTTTATCTGAGGAACGATTCTTATGTCCGTTCCTTGGAATATTCTATGAGAAAGTTGTGATAAAAATAGGATAAATGTGTGATGATTTTGTGAAAATAGCTGCGATAAATTGCGATAAATTATGACAGGGGTTCTTTCAGCGGAGTCCCTGCTTTGCGCGGATAACGACCTGGTGTTGCTTTGATCTTCTCTATTACCACAAGAGAACGCTGGATTTCTGAATCAGGAAGCTGGAAATACACAACATCCTGAATCTTTCCTCCGAGGATTTTGACTGCTTTCTGTGCCTGTTCTACTTCTTCCTGTACAGTGCCTGATTTATAGGAAATAAAATAACCGCCTGTCTTTACATACGGAAGGCAATATTCTGACAGAGTTGCCAGATTTGAAACCGCACGGGACACACAGAGATCATATGTCTCTCTGTACTGTTTGTTCTTCGCATATTCTTCGGCTCTGCCGTGAATTGCTGTAATATTTTCCAGCTTCAGCATCTGAAAAGTTTCTTCGAGAAAGTTGACTCTTTTTTTGAGAGAATCCAGAAGGCAGGCCTCCAGATGTGGAAATGCGATTTTGAGAGGAACACCAGGGAATCCTGCACCAGTTCCAATATCCATGATTCTTTTTATCCGGCTCATGTCTACAGCCTTCACGCAGGCAAGACTGTCCAGGAAGTGCTTTATCAGCACTTCCTGAAATTCTGTGATTCCGGTCAGGTTCATGACTTTATTTTTTTCTACAAGATATTCATAAAAATCTGTAAACTGTTTTTTCTGGTTCTCATCAAGAGTGATTCCCAGTTCCTTACAGCCTTCTTCCAATATGGTTAAATCATATGCCATTGATCTGCTCCTTCTTTATACATTTCGTCTGTACTGTTCCAGATATACCAGAAGCACAGAGATATCCGCAGGTGATACTCCGGAGATTCTGGATGCCTGTCCTATTGATACCGGACGGTATTCTTCCAGTTTCTGCCTTGCCTCAATGCGAAGACTTCCGACCTTCTCATAATCCAGATCTTCCGGAATCTTCTTTGCTTCCAGTTTCTTGAACTGTTCCACCTGCTTCATCTGACGCTTGATGTAGCCTTCATACTTCAGGTTGATCTCAACCTGTTCTTTTACATCCCATGGAAGGAACGGCCGCTCCTTGTCAATTGGTGCAAGATCTTCATAATTAAGCTCCGGTCTTCGGATCAGCTCTGCAATTGTCGTTCCGGATTTCAAAAGAGTACTTCCTTTTTCCTCCAGAAGCTTCTGCACTTCAGGGGTGCCTCCGATCGTCGCATGCTCTGTTCTTTCGATTTCTCTTGCAATCGCAGCTTCCTTTTCCAGAAGTTTCTGGTAAGTCTCCTCATCGATCAGACCGACCTGATAACCTTTCTTGCGGAGACGTAAATCTGCATTATCCTGTCTGAGAAGCAGACGGTACTCTGCACGGCTGGTCATCATACGATATGGTTCATGGTTTTCCTTGGTAACAAGGTCATCGATCAGAACACCAATGTATGCCTCCGAACGGTCAAGGACCAGCTGTTCCTGTCCTTTTACTTCCATAGCCGCATTGATTCCAGCGATCAATCCCTGTGCTGCTGCCTCCTCATATCCTGAACTTCCATTAAACTGTCCTCCGCTGAAGAGTCCTTTGATCTTCTTGAATTCCAGTGTTGGATAAAGCTGTCTTGGATTGATGCAGTCATACTCGATCGCATAAGCGTTCTTGACAATTCTTGCATTCTCAAGTCCCGGTACAGAATGGTACATCTCATCCTGTACATCCTCCGGGAGAGAGCTGGACATTCCACCAATATACATCTCATTTGTATAAAGGCCTTCCGGTTCAATAAATACCTGATGCCTTTTTTTGTCTGAAAATCTTACAACCTTGTCCTCAATAGATGGACAGTATCTTGGTCCGGTTCCCTCGATCATTCCGGAATACAATGGCGATCTGTCAAGGTTTGCCCGGATGATCTCATGTGTTCTTTCATTTGTATAAGTAAGCCAGCAGGATTTCTGCTCGATCTGCACACTTTCCGGATCTGTAGAAAAAGAAAACGGTACGACTCTCTTATCTCCAAACTGCTCTTCCATCTTGGAATAATCGATTGAATTTCCTGCAATTCGTGCCGGTGTTCCGGTCTTGAATCGAAACATTTCAATTCCAAGTTTTTTGAGAGAGTCTGTCAGATAATTTGCCGCCTGCAGACCATTCGGGCCTGTATAATTGCTGACATCGCCATAAATACAGCGCGCCTTAAGATAAGTTCCCGTACAGAGTACCACTGCCTGACAATGATAGATTGCTCCTGAATACAGTTTTACACCTGTGATCTTTCCTTCCTCTGCCAGAAGCTCTGTCACTTCTCCCTGTTTGATCGTAAGATTTGGCTGATTTTCCAGAGTCTTACGCATTTCTGTGCTGTATGCCTGTTTGTCTGCCTGTGCCCTGAGTGAATGTACCGCAGGTCCCTTGGACTGGTTTAACATTTTGGACTGAATAAAAGTCTTATCAATGTTCTTACCCATCTCTCCACCAAGTGCATCCAGTTCTCTTACCAGATGTCCCTTGGAGCTGCCTCCTATATTCGGATTACACGGCATCAGCGCAATACTGTCCACACTGACGGTAAACATGACGGTATCAAGTCCCAGCCTTGCACAGGCAAGAGCTGCCTCACATCCTGCATGACCGGCTCCAACTACAACAATATCACAGTTTTTTTCCAGTCTTCTGTCCTCCATTTTTATCTTCCCTTCTTCTATCAATTGCTTTTATTTTCCTGTACAGAATTTGCTGAAAATCTCATTTACCAGATCTTCGCCTACGGATTCTCCCACGATCCGGCCAAGACTTTCATAGGCGTTCATAAGATCAATGGAAAAGAAATCCTCTGCCATTCCCATATCAATGCTGTTTTTGACAAGCTTCAGGCTTTCCCTGGCCTCTTCCAGCGCAGCTTTATGTCTTGCATTTGTGATATATACTTCATCATTAAAGGAGAGTTCTCCCTTAAAAAACATATTTTTGATCTCTTCTTCCAGTTTGCGGATTCCTTTTTCTTCTACTATCGAAACAGGAATTACCGGATTTCCCGTTCTTTCCTGGAGTTTTGCCATATTTACCACTGGTTCCAGATCTGTCTTGTTATAGATCACGATGCTTTTTCTTCCGGAAAGCAGTTCTATGATATCTTCATCGTTATCATCAAGTGGTCTGGAGGAATCCACAACATATAAAATGAGATCTGCATCCTCTGCCATCTGTTTTGCTTTTCCTACACCGATTTTTTCTACTATATCTTCTGTCTCTCGGATTCCGGCTGTATCGATCACGCGAAGCGTGATACCATTCAGAGAAATATATTCTTCCAGGATATCTCTGGTCGTACCTTCAATCTCTGTGACGATCGCACGGTCCTCTCCTACCAGAAAGTTCAAAAGAGAAGATTTTCCTGCATTCGGTTTACCGAGGATAACCGTCTTGATACCCTCCTGGATCATTCTTCCGTCATCCGCAGTTTTCAACAGATCTGTGATTTCTCCGGCCTCTTTATCCACAATCTTCGCAAGCTCCTGTGGATAGCCTTCCAGATCATAATGCTCCGGATCATCCAGTGCTGATTCTATATATGCGATCTGGTAAAGCAGTCTGCTTCTGATTTCTTTGACAGCCCTCTGTACGGAACCCTTAAGCTGCTCTACAGAACTCTTAAGAGCCATGGAATTTCTGGCCTGAATGACATCCATGACAGCCTCTGCCTGTGACAGATCCAGCCTTCCGTTTAAGAAAGCTCTCTTTGTAAATTCTCCCGGTTCTGCAATCACTGCCCCGTTTTTGAGCACTGTTTCCAGAACCTTTTTCATGGCATAGACTCCACCATGACAATCTATTTCTACGGTATCCTCACCTGTATAAGTATGAGGACCTCTCATGATCATAACCAGAACTTCATCTACTACATCCTCTCCATCATAGATAAATCCATAATGAATGGTATGACTCTGCACTTCCCTGATATTTTTCTTTCCATTTTTGGAACGATAAATCCGGGAAATCACGTCCATTGCCTCATCTCCACTGATACGAACAATTCCTATTCCGGAAGCACTCATAGCTGTTGAGATCGCAGCGATTGTTTTTTCCATATTGTCTCCTTGTAATTAAAGTAAAAAAAATGTTATCCCAGAGAAAGCACACGTCTATCGCGTGTTATTCATGCTTTCACCTAGAATAACATTTTCTATTTCAGTTGTGAACTGTTTTCATTGCTGATTTATTATCTTTTTAATTTGACAACTACATGACGGTATGGTTCTTCACCTTCACTTACTGTCTCTACGAATTTATTACCCTGAAGTGCAGAATGGATAATTCTTCTCTCATAAGGATTCATTGGTTCAAGAACTACAGGTTTTCTTGTTTTCTTAACCTTATAGGCAATTCCTCTTGCCAGATTTTCCAGAGTTTCTTTTCTGCGTCTTCTGTAATCTTCCGTGTCAAGCTTCACTCTGATGTAGTCAGCTTTTCCTTTATTTACAACAAGGCTGGTAAGATACTGGAGAGAATCCAGTGTCTGTCCTCTCTTGCCGATAAGAATTCCCATATCCTGACCTTCAAAATCGACTTCCAGACATCCATCCGTTGTATTATACCTGGATGTGATCTCAACCTCACCAAGATCCATAGATGCGAATACATCATGAAGGAACACAGAAGCTCTCTCTTCGATTTCCTTAATCTCCTCCGGATCTGTAATGACCTCGATCGGTCTTGATACTTTCACTGGTTTTTCTTTTGCCGGTTTTGTTTCTCTGACAGGTTTTTCCTTGTGGATTTTTTCTTTAGACTGTTTCTCTCTGGCCGGTTTGGAGTGTTTTTCTTCTTTGGAGTTCTCTGTCTTTGCTTCTGGTTTATTGTGAGAAGCCTTAACAGATGCCCGCGGTGCTGGTTTTGGTGAAGCCTTTTTCACCTCCGGCTCGTCCTTAAAAGCATCCAGCTTTACAGAATCTACGATTTCCTCAAGTTCTTTTTCTTCTGAATGATCTTCTACTTTACGAGCTTTTATGATCGCAGGCTTGCTTCCAATTCCGAAAAATCCAGAACTGCCTTCACTGATTACCTGAATGTCAAGCTGATCACTGGAAACACCCAGTTCAATACATGCTTTTGTAACTGCTTCATTTTTGTTTTTTGCTGAAAACTGCATATATTCATTCATGATAAAACCCCGACCTTCCCTCTCTTATTTCTTTTTGTTTTTCTCATCAAAAGCTCTGACCATGTTTGCTTTTGCGGTAATGCTGCCTTCTTTTGCATGAGCAGCATTCTGATAAGCTTCTTCTACTTTCTTCGCACGTTTCGCTTCATCAGAACCACTCATACCCTTGTCGATCTTGTTGATATTCTTAACACTCTGATGTGCCTGATTTGTAATCTTCTGCGGCGGAAGTCCTTCTTTTGCTCTTTTGGCTTCCATCTTCTTCATGTTTTCATTTACAAGGTCATCAATGTTCATCTTGTTCAGATGGCGATTGATAAGAATCTGCTGAATACTTCTTACTACCGCACTTGCGATCCAGTAAATACCAAGACCCACAGGGAATGTGAAACAGAAAAATGCTGACATAAGCGGCATTACTGTATTCATAGTCTTCATGGAGCTTGCCATTGCATTATTCTCATCACCGCCCTGTGTTGCTGCCTGTGGCATAAGCTTCAGGTTGAGCATCTGTGTTGCCCATGACAGAACCGGAATTGCAAGAGCTGCAATGATCAGAAGCAGAGACCCTGTTTTGATGTAACTCAGCGGCTGATCTGCAATGTTCAGAACACCGAAGGTCTGCATCTTCTGGATTTCAGAAGCAGTTTTGCTGATCTGATCTGAGAATCCGGAGAACTGGCTGATCTCCTGTAAGGATTTCCACTGAGACGGAGACAGAGCATACAGAAAATCTACGATAGAATCTGCGTTGTCTGTGACCTGTCTTACCCGGGTCATTTTGTTATCTGTAATAAACTGATTAATGATATCTGCAAATCCGTTTACAGAAAGGATCTGGGTGCAAACACCATTGAATACATTATATACACTACTTACATATGCAGGAATATTCTGAATTACCTGATACAGAGCGTACAGAATTGGGAGCTGGATTGCAAGCTGCACACAGCTTCCTGTAGGAGATACCCCGTATTTCTGATATACAGCCTGGGTTTCCTCCTGCATCTTCATCATTGAATCCTGATCTTTTTTACCCTGATATTTCTTCTGGATTTTCTGGATCTCCGGCTGCATGATCGCACTCAGCTTAGAGAATTTCTGCTGTTTGATCTGCAGAGGAGTCATAAAAAGATAGATCAGAATACTGAAAATAATAATACAAAGGCCAAGGTTCTGAATTCCAACCATATCCAGCACTTTGTAGATACCGTTCATGATCCAGCCCATCACGATTGCGACCTGGCCGATGATCGGGGTACCACTTTTAGTAGCCAAAATCATACTTTCCAATTTCTAGTTCCTCCTGGATGATCTTACGGAACATCATAACGATTGTCCCATTTACCTTTATGGTACGGGATCATATCCTCCATGAGAAAAAGGATTACACCGTAATATTCTCCATATTGCCAGTAATCCTCCCCTGAACGCACCATATTTTTCGATTGCTTCCAAACCATATTGAGAACATGTGGGAATATAAGGAC
>OIXR01002099.1_pt1 | contig 11726 bp, 9 predicted proteins | sample 1587831 | NCBI WGS metagenome assembly OIXR01 (sample SAMN03283263) | human gut metagenome | biome: human-associated habitat; material: feces | host: Homo sapiens | place: USA | collected 2013
TTAAAATATTATTTTTAACTTTACATTTTATTTACTTAAACCACTATTCAATTTAACTCAATAGAACCGTTGTCATATTGTTTTCTGACAACGGTTCTATTAAATTAATTTATTTCTGCTGTTCTAAATACTGTTCTAATGCCTGTGCAAGCTGGTCCGGACATGAAGTTCCTCTACCGTTACAATCAATGCCTTTAAGTCTTCTAATAACTTCGTGAATATCCATTCCTTCAACGAGGCGCCCGATGCCCTGTAAGTTGCCGTTACATCCGCCTGTGAACTCAACATTATGAATACGTCCAGCTTCATCTACTTCTAAGTGAATATTCTTAGAACAGACGCCGTGTGGTGTAAATTCCATGAGTATAGTCCTCCTTTATATTTATACTATTATTGTGCCTTATAAAATTGCTTCAATGATTATAACACAGCCTTATAAGAAAATGCTAGTGCATATTATAAGAAATCTGATATAATAGCTATTGTAATTTTGAAGGGAAATCTATAGATATAGATAAAAACAATATGTAGGAAAAACGGAGGATTTTCAAATGATAGGAATTATCGGAGCAATGGATGAAGAGGTTGCAATCTTAAAGGAATCGATGGAAGTTCAGGATACGATGGAACGTGCCGGAATGACTTTTGTCAAAGGTATTATGAGTGGCAAGGAAGTTGTAGTTGTAAGAAGTGGTATCGGAAAAGTCAACATGGGAATCTGCGCACAGATTCTGATTGACTGTTTTGGTGTGGATACGCTGATCAATACAGGTGTGGCAGGTTCTCTGGATGCAGATATCAACATCGGGGATATCGTGATTTCTACAGATGCAGTTCAGCACGACATGGATGTAAGTATGCTTGGCGATCCGGTAGGACAGATTCCGAGAATGGATACCTTTTCTTTCCCGGCAGATGAGAAGCTTGTGAAGCTGGCAGTGGAAGTAAACAAAGAAGTGAATCCGGACATTCAGACATTTACCGGAAGAGTGCTCAGCGGAGATCAGTTTATTTCCGGCAAGGAAAAGAAGGAATATCTGGTAAAGACATTTGATGGAAAGTGTGCGGAGATGGAAGGCGCAGCAATGGCGCAGACCGCATATCTGAATAAAGTTTCGTATGTCATTATTCGTGCAATTTCGGACAAAGCTGACAACAGTGCAACGATGGATTATCCGGAGTTTGTGAAGATGGCAATCACCCATTATGTAGGGCTTGTCAAAGGTCTTGTAGAAAGAATGTAATGCGTAAGGCAGCAAAGTAAAACAGAAAAGCAGCGTCATTTTCCAGACAGGATGTCGGATTGTGGCGAACGATTAGGGAATCCAAATTCGGAGGTTTACGGTATAATGACTGTAAATCTAAGAAGGAGGATTCTTTTTATGTTGGAAATGTTCGTGGTGAGAGAAACGGTATTTTTTCTGACGGGAGTGATGATCGGGATCGGCGCGATTGCAAGACTGATTACCGGGATTTCACTGAAAAAGCTGGTAAGAGCAGCAAGTAACATGAGTAAAAGCAATCATCCGCTGATGCGGCTTGTAAGGGCAAAATTTGAGCATGGGTGTATGGTGAGTGATAAAGTACAGAATGTAGGTGCATTTGTAGAGAAATATTTGTATGAATACCGGGTGCTTGGCGTGAGGCTGCATACCTGGAGGCAGTGGGCGAAGGGGAGCATCTGGCTCTGCCTTATCTTTGGAGCCACAGGAACAGCGCTTGCTTATGCAGCGGGGGAGAGGGAACAGGGACTTTACAGATATGGTATTTTGGGCGGTATGGGAGCTTTGGCGCTCTTTCTACTCCGAATGCTTGCGGATGATGCCTATCAGCTGGAGGCAGCGAAAACCTATATGGTAGATTTTCTGGAAAATACATATGCTCATCGCTATGAGAAGACCAATCAGAAAGAAATCCAGGTTACGGTTCAGAGAGCGGATGAGATTCCGGAGAAAATGGATGCAGAGGAAAATGAAGCGGCGCATTCTGGTCAGGTGCAAAGACCATTTTCAGAAGAAACCGTGCCAGCAAGCGCAGCTACGGTAAATGCGGTTTCTGCGAACGAAAAACGGTATACAGAAGATGGACAAATGCAGCAGACCGTGCAGACAGTAGCAAAAGTGGGACAGGCGAATGCAAATCAGGCTGATGAAATGCGGACGCAGCAGCCTGGAGCACGGATGGAAGATACAGCCGGTTCCAGATTTAAGCAGGAAGATACCAGCGAAAAGCTGGAGCCGACAAAAGAGGCAAGAATCCGGGAAATTCTGGAAGAATTCCTTGCCTGACTGGTGTGGATAATCGCGAGTTAAGTGAAATCTGCCCAGTATATAAAAAAGTCTTTTTCGGGTAAAAAATGATTTAAAAATATAAAATACCGATATGTGGAAAAGCTGATTCCAGATATCGGTATTTCTATTATTATCGGGCAAGTGGTACACTTTTGCAGTTCACGGTTTTACAGAAAAAACACAGAATGAACACAGAGTGCCCACAGAAGTTTCACAAATCATCCGTATAATTGAAAAGCATGAAATTTTGTAGTCAGGAGGAACAACATTGATTGAGGTAAAAAATCTTGTTAAGAAATACGGCTCACATCTGGCTGTAGATCATTTGAATTTTACTGTAGATACCGGGCAGATCTATGGATTTTTAGGACCGAACGGTGCCGGAAAGTCCACAACGATGAATATTATGACCGGCTATCTTGGTGCCACAGAAGGTGAAGTGCTGATCAACGGGCACAATATACTGGAGGAACCGGAGGCAGCAAAAAAATGTATTGGTTATCTGCCTGAGATGCCACCGCTTTACACGGATATGAAGGTGAATGAATACCTGAGGTTCGTAGCGGAATTGAAGAAGATCCCAAAAAAGGAACGGCAAGAGCAGATTGAGAAGGTCATGCTGATGGTGAAGATCATGGATGTACAGGACCGGCTGATCAAGAACCTGTCCAAAGGTTATAAGCAGAGAGTCGGACTTGCGCAGGCAATCCTTGGATTCCCGGAGATCATCATTCTGGATGAACCGACGGTCGGACTGGATCCGAAGCAGATTATTGAAATCCGTGAACTGATCCGCGAGCTGGCAAAAGAGCATACCGTGATCATGAGCTCGCACATTCTGGCAGAGATCCAGGAAGTCTGTGATTATATTATGATTATTTCCAAAGGGAAACTGGTGGCAAGTGATACACCGGAGAATCTGGAAAAGCTTCTGACGAATCAGCAGACTGTGGAAATTCTGGCAAAGGGAAATGAAGATACGGTACGGAAAGTCATCGGCACAATCGGTAATGTGCAGAAGGCATCTGTGGAATACGGAAAAGAAGAAGGAACGGTAAAAGCGAGTCTGTTCCCGAAGGATGGAAAGGATATCAGGGAAACAGTATTTATGGCATTTGCACAGGAGGGCTGCCCGTTACTTATGTTGTATCACAGCCGCACGACGTTGGAGGATGTCTTCCTGGAGCTGACGCAGGGAAGCACACCTGCAGCAGCAAAAGCGATGAAGGACGGCGAAAAGAAAGACCGGATGGTAAAGCGGCGCAAGAAAAATGCGCAGGAAGAGGCAGAAGAGAACGAGCTGACTGAGATGGATGAAGAGCCGGAAGAAAATGCCGTTCCGACAAGTGAGGATGAAAAGGAGGATCTCGAAAATGACAGCAATTTATAAACGAGAATTAAAATCCTATTTTCAATCAATGACAGGCTATGTCCTGATCGCATTCCTTGTGATCTTCACGGGAATCTATTTTATGGCGTACAACTTAAATTCGGGATATCCCTATTTTTCATATGTTCTGATGAATATCAACTACGTGTTGATTATCATTATCCCGATGCTCACCATGCGTTCCTTTGCGGAGGAACGGAAGAACAAGACAGACCAGCTTCTGCTTGCCGCACCGGTAAAATTATTTGATATCGTGATGGGGAAATACCTTGCGATGGTGACGGTATTTGCGGTACCGTGCCTGATTTTTTGCATTTTCCCAATTATCATTAAGAGCTTTGGAACGGCGTATCTGAAGGTGGATTATCTGTCGATCCTGATGTTCTTCCTGCTAGGATGCGTGTATCTGGCAATCGGAATGTTTCTTTCGTCACTCACAGAAAGTCAGATCATTGCGGCAGTAACAACCTTTGGCATTTTGCTTCTGATCTATCTCTGGGGAGGACTGATCGATTTCCTCCCGACATCAGCTACAAGCGGCATGATCGGTATTGTGGTATTCGTTACCATTGCGGCGCTGATCATTTACCGGATGACGGGAAACTGGATGATCGCAGGAATTATCGAAGCGATCGGAGTTGTTGCGGTTGTGATCGTAAGCTTTGTAAAATCTTCATTATTTGAAAATATTTTGGTCAACATCATGAAGAAGCTGTATCTTGCAGATGTATTTGATAACGTAGCATATAACAAGCTTTTCGATGTGAGTGGGCTGATCCTGTATCTGAGTGTGGCAGGTGTATTTATCTTCCTGACCATGCAGTCCATTCAGAAAAGACGTTGGAGTTAGGAGGGAGAAGACATGGAAAAAATCAAAAAAATGTTCAGCAGCAAGTCTTCCCGGAACGGAACTTACAGCGTAGGGCTTGCAGTGATCGTGATTGCAGTCGCGATCGTGATCAATCTGGTGGCAGGACAGCTTCCGGAAAAAGTAAGAAATATTGATATCAGCAGCAACAATCTGTACGATATCAGCAGTGTGTCCACAAAAATGCTGAAGAAGCTGGATAAAAAAGTAGATTTGAAAGTGATCGCAGAACAGGATTCTGTGGATACCAGGATCAAGACTTTTGTGAAAAAATATGCGGCGCTTTCCGGCAAAGTAAAAGTGGAATGGGTGGACAGCGTACTGCATCCGTCCATTCTTCAGAAATATAATACCGATGGGAATGTAATCGTTGTGTCCTGTGATGCAACCGGAAAGTCTACAACGATTTCATTTTCAGATATTATCCAGTCCGATTATTACTCTTATTATACGACCGGAAGTGCCAGCGAAAGTTCTTTCGACGGAGAAGGACAGCTTACCAGTGCGATCAATTATGTAACCAGCGAGGAAACAAGCAAAATTTACCGGATCAGTGGTCACGGAGAAGCGACATTTTCAAGTTCGGTAAGTGATCTGCTTACTAAGAATAATCTGGAGACGGAAGAAATCAACCTGAGTATGAGTCCGGAAATCCCGGATGACTGTGACCTGTTGTTCCTCTATGCACCGACATCGGATATTACAGATGATGAAAAGACAATTATTGAGAAATATCTGAGTGACGGCGGAAAGGTTTATCTGATCCTTGGAGATACGACTTCAGACACACCAAATCTGGACGGAATTATGTCGGATTATGGACTGAAAAAAGTCAGCGGTTATATTGCAGATACCCAGAGATGCTACCAGGGAAATTATTATGCAATCTTCCCACAGCTTTCTCTGAGTGGTGACCTGGGAAGCGGCATCAGCAATCAAATGGTACTTCTGCTGAATTCACCTGGTATGGAGAAAACAGATACGGATAATGATAATCTGACGGTTACTCCATTTATGCAGACATCAGACAGTGGATATGCAGTGACAGAAAATGACCAGACACAGGGACAGTATATCCTGGGAGCCGTTTCTACCAATGCGATTTCTGCGGATTCTTCAGATTCGGACAGCGAGGATGAAGACGATGAGAGTGATGCAACGGATACAGACACAAAGACAGCAAGACTTACGGTGCTTGCTTCTGCATCTATGATCAGCTCGGATATCACAGATCAGCTGACGACACTGGATAACCTGACTTTGTTTGTAAATTCAGTGACAGAGAATTTTGATAATGTAAACAATGTTGCGATTGAAGCGAAGAGTCTTTCGACTGAGACCAACACACCGATGCATGCAGGTGCATTCAGCATCCTTGTGATCTTTATTATTCCGCTTGCAATTCTGATCCTTGGATTTGTGATCTGGATGAGAAGACGGAAAGCGTAAGAGGCAGGAGGAAAAAAGATGGAGAAAAAAACAAGGACAATAGGAATCCTTCTGCTCGTACTGCTTGTTCTGCTCATTACATTTTTCGGGCTGAAAAAATGGAATACATCTAAGTCAGAGGCAGAAGAGAAGAAAAAAGAAAACGCAGTGGTGCATATTTTTGAGACAGATTCGCTGGAGTCGATCGAGTATAAAGAAGCATCTGGGGAAGAAATGTCCTTTGTAAAAGAGGATGATACCTGGGAGTATGCGCCGGACACCACGATTGCACTGACGGAGAGCAGTATGCAAAATATGGAAGATGCATTTTCGGATATTCGGGCGGTAAAAGAGATCAAGAATCCGGATGACCTTTCGGACTATGGATTTGATTCGCCGGAATATAATCTTACGCTGACCGGAAAGGATGGCGAGGCACATAAATTTCTAATCGGGAATGCTTCCGGAGAAAATTATTATTTCATGGAAGATGGAACAGAAAAAGTGTACACGGTATCGGCAGATCTGATTTCGGAAATGGTATGGCAGCTTGCAGATGTTGCTGAAAAGGACAGCTTTGTAACAGTTACATCCGATAACTTTGTAAAAGAGACTGTGACAAAACCGGGTGATGAGGTAAAAACCTATGAAGCGGACAATGAGGATCAGGAAGATACTGTCACAAGTATTATGACAGCACTTTCCGGATTCTATTTTACAGATTGTGCAGATTATCATGTGACGGACGCGACGCTTGGCAATTACGGGCTTGCGGAAGATCAGCGGACGAAGGTGGAGCTGACTTACAAGGATACGTCGGATGATGATAAGGAAAAGACAGTTACATTCTATGTGGGAAGCAAGGACAACAGTGCGACCTACTATTATGTACAGATGGACGGTTCACAAAGAGTAAGCCGGGTACTGATCGATACGGTAGAGAAAGCGCTTGGATGGAAAGTGGACAGTAGTGCAGAGTAGAAGAATACAAAGAGAAAATTAAATAAATCTGCTAAGAAAGGAAAAGGGATGATGTCTTTCAGGAAAGGACAGAGTCCCTTTTTTGAGTGTACGTTTTTACAAATTTATCCGCAGGAATCATTGACGCTGAAAAACCAACAGTGATACTATACAGATAATACGGAAAAATGAACGTTATACAATACGGAATGAGGAGAAACGATATGCCAATCATATACAATGAAAAAACAAGAGAGTTTCATCTCTACAACCAGGAGATCAGCTATATCATCAAGATCCTTGACAACGACCAGCCGGGACAGCTCTACTACGGAAAACGCCTGACACACAGAGAAGATTTCAGCCATCTTTTTGAATATGCGATGCGTGATATGTCACCGTATGCTTTCGAGGGAAATTCTACATTCTCACTGGAGAATATCAAGCAGGAGTATCCGACTTTCGGCTGCGGAGATATGCGTTTTCCGGCATATGAGATCGAGCGGGAGAACGGAAGCCATGTAGTCGAGTTTGTATATAAAGAGCATAAAATTTATAATGGCAAACCAAAGCTTGAAGGACTTCCGGCGACTTATGTAGAAAGTGATGATGAGGCGCAGACTCTGGAACTGGTTCTGGAGGATACAAGTATCAATACAAGAATTGTCCTTTTATATACGATCTATGAAGCATTTCCGGTGATCGCGAGAAGTGTACGTTTTGAATGTGATTCTGACGAAAAGATCACACTTCTTTCTGCAATGAGCGCCTGTGTGGATCTGCCGGACAAGGATTATGAGATGATCGATCTTGCCGGTGTGTGGGCGAGAGAGCGCCATGTGAGAAGACATAAGCTGGATTACGGTATCCAGAGTATTTACAGTATGCGCGGATGCAGCAGCTACCAGTTCAATCCGTTCCTTGCACTTGCGCGTGAAAATGCAGACGAGTTCCAGGGGCAGGTCTACGGTTTCAGTCTGGTTTACAGCGGAAATTTCCTTGCACAGACAGAGGTAGACAATTATGATACCGCCCGTGTGCTGATGGGAATCCATCCAAATGGATTTAAGTGGACACTTGGAAAAGGCGAATCCTTCCAGACACCGGAGATGGTAATGGTATATTCGGAAGCCGGACTTAACGGAATGAGCCAGACCTTTCACAAGTTGTACCGCACACGTCTGGCAAGGGGAACCTGGAGAGATAAGGTTCGCCCGATCCTGATCAACAGCTGGGAAGCATTTTATTTTGATTTTGATGCGCCAAAGCTTCTGGGACTTGCGGATGCGGCAGCAGATCTTGGAATAGAGCTTTTTGTATTGGATGATGGATGGTTTGGAAAGAGAGATGACAGTACTTCTTCCCTTGGCGACTGGTATCCGAATGAGGAAAAGCTGAAAGGAACGTTAAAGGAGCTGGCAGAAAAGATCAATGCCAAAGGTTTAAAATTCGGGCTCTGGATTGAACCGGAGATGACGAACAAAGACAGTGATCTGTACAGGGCGCATCCGGACTGGCTTCTGGCTGAGCAGGGCAAGCGGATCTGTCACAGCCGAAATCAGTATGTTCTTGATTTTTCAAAAAAGGAAGTTCGGGAATATATCGGGGATATGTTGGAAAATCTTCTTGCAGAAGTGCCGGTATCTTATATCAAATGGGATATGAACCGTACATTTTCAGAGGTGTTCTCCAATGGAAATGACAGAGAGTATCAGGGAAAGGTCTGCCACAAATATGTCCTTGGTGTGTATGAACTGTATGAGCGCCTGACCAGCCGTTTTCCGCATGTATTGTTTGAATCCTGTGCAAGTGGTGGGGCAAGATTTGATCCGGGAATGCTTTACTACGCACCGCAGGGATGGACTTCGGATGATACTGACGCAATCGAACGTCTGAAAATCCAGTATGGAACTTCAATGGTTTATCCGGTGAGTTGTATGGGAAGCCATGTATCAGCTTCACCGAACCATCAGACAAACCGTGTGACACCGATCGAGACAAGAGCAGATGTGGCTTACTTTGGAACTTTTGGATATGAGCTTGACCTTTTAAAGCTTGGCGAGGAAGATAAGGCAGAAATCCGCCGTCAGATTGCATTTATGAAGGAGAAGAGAGATCTGATCCAGAAAGGAACTTTCTATCGACTGAAGAGTCCGTTTGAGGGAAATGAGACCGCATGGATGATCGTATCGGAGGATCAGAAGAAGGCGCTGGTTGGTTATTACCGGGTAATGCAGCCGGTCAATGTTGGATTTAAGAGACTGAAGCTGAAAGGGCTGAAAGAAGATACCTGTTATAAGGTCAGCGGATATGCTTATGACTGCTATGGCGATGAGCTGATGCAAGTCGGAATGATCCTGTCCGATTCTGCGTCCGGTGTATGGAAGAAGGGCGTGAATGATAAGGGAGATTTCCAGGCGAAAGTGTTTGAGATTGTGGCTGTGTAAGCCGGAATATATGGGAAGGACGAAATGGGAGAACCGTTTCGTCCTCTTGCGTTTTTGGAAGAAAAATTATATGATGTTTCTAAAAGACTTAAAGAGGTTTAAAATGGAACGACTATACGATAAATTAAAAGCATATTCCGAGAGCGATTTTTACGCATTTCACATGCCGGGACATAAGAGAAACAAGACACTTCTTGGAATTGAACTCCCATACGATCTGGATATCACGGAAATCGATGGTTTCGATGATCTGCATCACGCAGATGGTATTTTAAAAGAAGAGCAGGAAAGAGCCGCAAGGGTATTTGGGGCAGAGGAAAGTCATTTTCTGGTAAATGGAAGTACTGCCGGAATTTTAAGTGCAGTGATGGGATGTACGCACCGGGGAGATAAGATTCTGGTGGCACGCCATTGTCACAAATCCATTTACCATGCAATCTATATGAATGGTCTTGTACCGCGCTATGTGTATCCGGAATTTGATATTTCCATGCATATGAACGGGGAGATCAGCAAAGAAGATGTGGTAAAAGCACTTGCTGCAGAGCCGGATATCAAAGCTGTTGTGATCGTATCTCCAAATTATGATGGCGTGGTATCGGATGTGAAAGGAATTGCAGAAGTGGCACATTCGTATAGGATTCCACTGATCGTAGATGAAGCACATGGACCGCATTTCGGATTTCATCCGGCATTTCCGGGGCGCGCAAATGATCTGGGAGCAGATGTGGTGATCAACAGTCTGCACAAGACATTGCCGTCTCTTACACAGACTGCAATCCTGCATATCAACGGAAAAATTGTAAACCGCAGAAGGATCAAGAAGTATCTGGATATGTTACAGAGTAGCAGTCCATCCTATATTTTCATGGCAAGTCTGGATGCTTGTGTGGATTTTGTGGATGGAAAATGTGAAAATGCATTTGAACTTTATGTGGAGAGACTACAAAAGTTCAGAGAAGAGCTGGAACCATTGCAGCATTTACAGATTCTCCGTACAGAACATTATGATATTTCCAAAGTTGTGATTTCCACAGCAAATGCAAATATTACAAGTCCGGAGCTTGCGGACCGGCTGCGAAAAGAATATCATCTGGAAATGGAAATGACCGGAGGAACCTATGTACTTGCGATGACGACTGTGGCAGATACGCAGGAAGGACTGGACAGGTTAAAATCTGCGTTACTGGAAATAGACGATCAGCTGGAAGCAAAAACAGCCGTTTCCGGAAGCATAGAGATTTCCGGAGAGCTTCCTAGACTGGAGCAGTATTTTACACCGCAGGAGGCAGCGGACCGGGAAGAAGACGGAGAAGCAGAAGAGATTCCGTGGAAAGAAAGTGAAGGACACATTTCTCTGGAATACGCATATCTCTACCCTCCGGGAAGCCCGGTTATCGTACCCGGAGAGCGGATCAGCCGGGAAGCAGTAGAACTTCTTTGTTATTATGAAACACAGAATCTCCAAATAGAAGGAATACAGACGGAAGGCAAGATAAAGGTGTGGAAACATGAGTAAAATATATTATCTGATGGGAAAAAGTTCAACGGGGAAAGACACAATCTACAAAGAACTGAGAAAAAGAATGCCACAGTTAAAAAATGTAACGATTTATACAACCCGTCCACGGCGTGAGGGAGAAAAAGAAGGCGAAGAATATTTTTTTACAGACGAAACTGAACTTGAAAAGTTCAAAACAGAAGACCGATTGATCGAAGAACGTGCTTACAATACAGTTTATGGTATCTGGCACTATTTCACCGCTGATGACGGGCAGTTCAATTTTGAACAAAAAAATCAGGATTATCTCATGATCGGAACCCTTGAATCCTATGAAAAATTGAAAACCTATTTTGGAAATGAAAAAGTAGTTCCACTTTACATCGAGGTAGAAGACGGAGAACGCTTAACCCGCGCCCTCGCCCGTGAGAAAACCCAGAAAGAACCCAAATACGCCGAAATGTGCCGCCGTTTTCTCGCCGATTCCAAAGATTTCTCCGAAGAAAACCTCGCCCACGCCGGAATCACAGAACGCTACGAAAACACAGACCTTGAAGACGTACTTGAGAAAATCTGTAAAAAGATACTTGAACAGTAGAGATTTCAACACCCAAGCGAGACAGGCTCCGCCTGTCCATATGAACTTCTCATTGAGAAATTCATGAAGTTTATTAAATAAGATTTTATAATGTAGTGGAGTCAATATCCAGAAAAAAAGGAATCCATCTTCGGTATCAGCGCCTTTGCACTATGGAACCGAGACTTAATCAATTGTGGAAGCCATTGCTGACACAATTGATGCTTTCAAAGGCTCGGTGGAATGGTTAGTGCAACTGAGCAT
>OIXR01002104.1_pt1 | contig 11717 bp, 7 predicted proteins | sample 1587831 | NCBI WGS metagenome assembly OIXR01 (sample SAMN03283263) | human gut metagenome | biome: human-associated habitat; material: feces | host: Homo sapiens | place: USA | collected 2013
CCAGATGACGTCCGATGCCAGCGCGCTTCCGCCGGGGGAGTTGACGCGCAGCACGACGGCCTTCACCTTCTCGTTGTCGCGCACGCCGGCGATCTTCGCGGCCAGCGTATTGCCGTAAATCTCCTTGCCGTACCCCTCGCCGTCGACGATCTGACCGTCGGCATAGACGACGGCCACCTGGTCGGCGGAGATGTTTTTCAGGTCGGCGCCCACCTGCGCGGCGTAGTCGCCCAGCGTGACGAAGTCGTAATCGTCGGAAACGCCCAGTTCGGCAAAGACATCCTCCATCTGGTCCTCGTAGATCAGACTGTCGACAAGCCCTTTTTCAAGCGCCTCGCCGGGAAGCGCCACCTCCAGTCTGTCGGCCATTTCGTTCAGCGTCTTCAGTTCGATGCCGCGCGCCTCGGCGACGCTTTCGGCGATGACGCCCCACATCGAGCTGACAAGCTGCTGCATCTGTTCGCGGTTGGCGTCGGACATCTTGTCATAGATATAAGGTTCGACGGCGCTCTTGTATTTGCAGGCCGTGGGGCGGAACACTTCGGCCTTGAGGTCGAGTTTGTCCAGCAGCCCCTTGTAGAACATCAGGTTCATCGACAGTCCGGCCCACTCCATCATGCCCTCGGGCTGCATGTAGATCTTGTCGGCGACCGAAGCCAGGTAATAGCCGCCCTGCGAATAGGTTTCGTTGTAGGCGACGATGAATTTGCCGCTCTGCTTGAAATCGACGACCGCTTCACGAAGCTCTTCCAGCAGGGCCGCGCCCATCACGCCGCCGTTGCCGTTCATCCGCAGGTAAATGCCCTTGATGCGGCTGTCGTCCTTAGCGGCTTCGAGCGCGCGCAGAGCCTTCATCAGCGGAAGCTGGCGTGGAGCGCAGCGTGGCGAAGTCGATCCCGGCGAAGGGATCGCTCGACGGAGCGTCGATCAGCACATCCGAAAAGTCAATCTTGAGGATCGACTCCGCATGCACGGCCACCGTCTTCTCCATCGAGCCGGCTATGCCCAACAGAATGAATATCCAGAGAAAAAACACCAGAAATGACCCCACGACGAAGGCGAGGATCGCAGCCAGAAAAGTCTTGATAAAATTCATAACGTATCGTTTATTGTTTGTCCTGTTTCGTTCCGCGTCCGGATTTACTTTGCAAATATAAGGAAATTTTACGAAAAACAAATAAAATTTATCGTTTTTCGATAAAATAATAGGCCTTGCTATATTTATTCTGCAAAATATACGTTATCTTTGCGATTGTAGTCACAACACGAATCATGGAAGAAAAAATCAGACATCTGCTGACGTCCGTCGTCCATCCCGAAACGGGACAGGACATCGTCGGCAGCGGCTTTATCGAGCATATCGCCTCCGGAGCCGGCAAGATCACCGTCGTACTCCGTTTCGCCAAGGCCCGCGACCCGTTCGCGGTGAAAATCAAAAACCAAGCCGAGGAGATTCTCCGGCGTGAATTCCCGCAGCAAAACGTCATGGTCGTCATCAAGGAGGGCGGCGCCGCGCCGCGCCCCGAACCCAAGCTCAAGACGACCACCGGCGGCATCGCCAAAGTGATCGCCGTGGCGTCGGGCAAAGGCGGGGTAGGCAAGTCCACCGTGACAGCCAACCTCGCCGTCGCACTGCGCAACATGGGTTACCGCGTCGGAATTCTCGACGCCGATATTTACGGTCCCTCGCAGCCCAAGATGTTCGGCGTGGAGGGGTACCTGCCCGATGCGGTGCAGGAGGAGGGAACGGACCGCATCGTTCCGGCCGAGTCGATGGACATACGGCTGATGTCGATCGGATTCTTCATCAAACCGACCGACGCCCTTTTGTGGCGCGGCGCCATGGCGGTCAGCGCCCTCAAGCAGATGATCCACCAGACCAAGTGGGGAACGCTCGATTTCCTGCTCGCGGACCTGCCCCCCGGAACGGGCGACATACACCTCTCTATTATAGGCGAACTGAAAATCGACGCCGCGGTGATCGTCTCGACGCCCCAGCAGGTGGCGGTCGCCGACGTGGTGCGCGGCGTGGAGATGTTCCGCAACGAAAACGTGAACATTCCGGTAGCGGGCGTGATAGAGAACATGGCGTGGTTCACGCCCGAAGAGCTGCCTGAAAACCGGTACTATATCTTCGGGAAAGGCGGCGCGCGCCGTTACGCCGAAGAGAACGGCGTGGATTTTCTGGGCGAAATACCCATCGTACAGTCCATCATGGAGGGTTCCGACGAGGGACGCCCTGCGGCGGGGATCGATCCGAGGGTCGAAAAATGGTACCGCGAAATCGCCGAAAAGACTGTCGAAAAGGTGATGAAATCGTGTTAGAAACCCTGTTGATAACCGACGATAAATAATGAAAACTTCCGGCCCCGAAGAGTTGCAAATCCCGAAACAGGGAGGGTATATACAAGTTTTCGCCGAAACCAAAAAAAGTTTTGCCGAATTATAGTCAGCGGCCGACTCCCAAAAGAGCAACGAAATGTTCACAAAAAAGGGCTGTCGAAATGTTGAAAACAGTTGTGAACAATTGTCGATTGTTATTTTTATAGATTGATTATCAAATAATTGGAATAAAAACAGAAGAAAAAGAAGAGGAGAAAATGTTGAGAGAAAAATCGCGGGGAAACTTGTGAACAGTATCAACAGCTATTATTTCTATTCTTATATCTTTATTTAAAATTAATAAATAGTAAAAATAAAAAATGAAGGTCAATAACTCCGCGGAGATCCGCCGCCGGATCGATGAACTCAAGCGCCGCAAGCGCGCCGTCATACTGGCCCATTACTACACCACGCCCGAAGTGCAGGAGGCGGCCGACTTTCTGGGCGACTCGCTGGCCCTCTCGGTCAAGGCGCAGTCGGTAGACGCCGACATCATCCTGTTCGCCGGCGTGCACTTCATGGCCGAGACCGCCAAGGTGCTCTGCCCCGACAAGAAGGTGCTGATTCCCTGCCCCGAAGCGGGATGTTCGCTGGCCGAGTCGTGCGATGAGAAGGATTTTGCGGCCTTCAAGGCGAAATATCCCGGCCATACGGTCGTTTCGTACGTCAATACCACGGTCGGCGTCAAGGCCCTGACCGATATCTGCTGCACTTCGTCCAATGCGCTGAAGGTCGTGCAGTCGATTCCGGCCGACCAACCGATCATCTTCGCGCCCGACCGCAATCTGGGAGGGTATATCAAAAAGCTGACGGGACGCGAGAATATCGTGTTGTGGGACGGCGCATGTCATGTGCACGAGGAATTTTCGCTGGAGAAGCTGCTGCAGCTCAAAAAGGAGCATCCGGCCGCCAAGGTCGTCGTGCATCCCGAATGCCGGGCCTATATCGTCGAAGTGGCCGACTTCGTAGGCTCCACGGCGGCGATCCTCGACTACTGCGGCCGCTGCGGCACCGACGAGTTCATCGTGGTGACCGAATCGGGCATCCTTGCCGAGATGAAGAAGCGTTACCCCGGCAAGACGTTTATTCCGGCGCCCCCCGACGACGAGACCTGCGGATGCAACGACTGCAAGTACATGAAGATGGTGACGCTCGAAAACATCTGCGCGTGTCTCGAAAACGAATCGCCCGAAATCGTGCTCGACGAAGAGGTGCGGCGCAGGGCCGAGCGTTCGATCCTGAACATGATAAATATCAAATAACAATCCTGTATGAAGAAACTCTTTTTACTGATCGCCGCGGCGTGCGCCTCTTTGACCGCTGCGGCCGACGAGGGAATGTGGCTGCTGCCCTACCTTCAGAAAATGAATATCAAGGAGATGAAGGCCCGCGGGTGCAAGCTTTCGGCCGAGGAGATTTACAGCGTCAACAAATCCTCGCTCAAGGACGCCATCGTGATCTTCGGTCCCGGATGTACGGGCGAGATCGTTTCGGCCGACGGCTTGCTGTTTACCAACCACCACTGCGGCTACGGTTCGATTCAGGCGCTGTCGTCCGTCGAACACGACTACCTGAAAAACGGTTTCTGGGCCATGTCGCGCGAAGAGGAGATCCCGGCTCCGGGACTCAAGGTGCGTTTTATCCGTAAGATTTCGGACGTCACTTCCGATATTCTGGGATATGTGCCCGACGTGGCTTCGGGCGAAGAGCGGGCGCGCATCGTGGCCGAACATGCGGCGGCCGTGCGCAGCCGCATTGCGCAGGACAATCCCGGCATGGAGGTGCTGGTGAAGGATTTCTTCGGCGGAAACCAGTTTTTCGCCTTCGTGATCGAGGTTTTCAGCGACGTGCGTCTGGTGGGAACTCCCCCCACTTCGATCGGCAAGTTCGGCGGAGACACCGACAACTGGATGTGGCCGCGTCATACGGGCGATTTCTCGGTCTTTCGCGTCTATGCCGGACCCGACAACAAGCCGGCCGATTACGCGCCCGAAAACCGCCCTTACAAGGCCGACAAGTTTCTGAAGGTTTCGGTGGACGGATACAAGGAGGGAGACTTCGCGATGATCATGGGTTTCCCCGGTTCGACGTCGCGTTACATGACTTCGTTCGAGATCGACCGCATGCTGGATATCGAGAATCCGCAGCGCATCTTCATCCGCGGCGAGCGTCAGGCCATTCTCAAGGAGGATATGGCCGCAAGCGACAAGGTGCGGATTCAGTACGCTTCGAAATACGCCCAGTCGTCGAATTACTGGAAGAATTCGATCGGCATGTCGCGCGGTATCCGCAAACTGAACGTCAAGGCGCAGAAAGAGGCGCAGGAGGCGGCTTTCCGGAAATGGGCCGAAGCCAATACGTTGCCGACCGAAGGCTATATGGATGCGCTGGACCGCATCCGCGAAGCGGTGGAAGGCAACGCTTCCGCTTTTGCGGCCGAGCAGGTGCTCAGGGAGGCGCTGTACCGTGCCGTGGAGATTCTGACGCCGGCGCGTTCGTTCCTCGCCGTGGAGAAGATCACCGACCCGGCGCATTCGAAGGAGGCCATGAGGGCCTTCTACAAGGATTACAACCCGGCGACGGACCGACGTGTAGCCAAGCGCATGATGCAGATCGTCAAGGAGAAATGCGGAGACCTTCCGACGGTGTTCGCCGAAGTGATCGACAAGCGGTTCGGCGGCGATACGGATGCTTATGTCGATTATCTGTACGATAACTCGATTTTTGCCACCGAGGAAGGCACGCTGGCCTTCGTGGATGATTTTTCGGTGGGAAAACGCGATGCCGATCCGGCGGTCGTATTCGTGCGTTCGCTCGATGCCAAACTGCTCGAACTGGCGGATGCCCAGCGGGAGAATAACCGCAGGTTCAAGGACGGTCACCGTCTCTACATCGCCGGTCTGATGCGCATGCAGCCCGACAAGGCGTGGGCTTCGGATGCGAACTTTACGATCCGCCTGACTTACGGCCGCGTTCTGCCCTACGATCCGGCGGACGGTATTCGCTACAACTATTATACGACGCTCAAGGGCGTGATGGAGAAGGAAGATCCCAAGAATCCTACGGAGTTTACGGTTCCCGACAAGCTCAAGGAGCTGTACGCCGCGAAGGATTTCGGGCGTTATGCCAATGCCGAGGGCGAACTTCCGGTGGCCTTCTTGGCCGACTGCGATATTACGGGCGGCAATTCGGGTTCGCCGGTGATGAACGCCAAGGGCGAGCTGATCGGTCTGGCGTTCGACGGCAACTGGGAAGCGATGTCGGGCGACGTGGCTTTCGAGCCGCAGCTGCAGCGCACGATCGCCGTGGATGTCCGCTACGTGCTCTTCGTCATCGACAAGTTCGCCGGCGCGAAATGGCTGATCGACGAGTTGGAGATCGACTGACCGAAGCGGAATCGACCGTTGAACCGGGGCCTGATTTCAGGTTCCGGTTTTTGTTTATTACCATCTGTAAACAAATAATGGCGCTTTGCTTTTTTTTAGCCTAAAAATTACTAATTTTGACAGAAATTAGTAATACTGTATCTGTTTTTATGGCAAAAGAATTCAAGCGTTATCTCGTTACCTCGGCTCTTCCCTATGCCAACGGTCCGGTGCATATCGGCCATCTGGCGGGAGTTTACATACCTTCGGACATTTATACCCGTTACCTGCGGCTCAGGGGCCGCGACGTGATTTCGGTCTGCGGAAGCGATGAACACGGCGTGCCCATCACCATCAAGGCCCGCAAGGAGGGGGTGACGCCGCAGCAGATCGTGGACCGTTACCACAATATGATCAAAAAGTCGTTCGAGGGGCTGGGAATGTCGTTCGACATCTATTCGCGGACTTCGTCGGCGACGCATGCCAAGACCGCTTCGGAATTTTTCCGCAAGTTGTACGACGAGGGGAAGTTCATCGAGCAGACTTCGATGCAGTATTACGACGAGGAGACGCAGACGTTCCTCGCAGACCGTTATATCGTCGGCACCTGTCCCAAATGCGGCAACGACCGCGCTTACGGCGACCAGTGCGAGAAGTGCGGCTCTACCCTCTCGCCCGACGAGTTGATCGATCCGCACAGCGCCGTGTCGGGTTCCGTGCCCGTGAAGCGTGAGACGAAACACTGGTATCTGCCGCTGGATCAGTACGAAGGATTCCTGCGCGAGTGGATTCTCGAAGGGCACAAAGAGTGGAAAAGCAATGTTTACGGACAGTGCAAGAGCTGGCTGGACGGAGGTTTGCAGCCCCGTGCCGTAAGCCGCGACCTCGATTGGGGCATTCCCGTACCGGTGGAGGGCGCCGAAGGGAAGGTGCTTTATGTCTGGTTCGACGCTCCGATCGGTTATATATCTGCTACAAAGGACCTTACACCCGATTGGGAGACCTATTGGAAGTCGGAGGACACCAAGATGGTTCATTTTATCGGCAAAGACAATATCGTTTTCCACTGCATCGTCTTCCCGTCGATGCTCAAGGCGCACGGCGGCTATATCCTGCCCGAAAACGTGCCGGCGAATGAGTTCCTGAATCTCGAAGGCGACAAGATTTCGACCTCGCGCAACTGGGCCGTGTGGTTGCACGAATACCTCGAAGAGTTTCCGGGCAAGGAGGATGTGCTTCGTTACGTACTCTGCGCCAATGCGCCTGAAACCAAGGACAACGACTTTACGTGGAAGGATTTTCAGGCCCGCAACAACAACGAGCTGGTTGCCGTTCTGGGCAATTTCGTGAATCGCGCGCTGGTGCTGACCCGGAAATATTACGACGGGGAAGTTCCGGCCTGCGGCGAACTGAATGACTATGACCGCCAGACTGTCGGCGAGGTGGCTGCGGTGAAGGCGTCGCTGGAGTCCAATATCGAACATTACCATTTCCGCGAAGCGCTGAAAGACGCCATGAATATCGCCCGCATCGGTAACAAGTACCTTGCGGATACCGAGCCGTGGAAAGTCGTCAAGACCGATCCCCAACGTGTCGGGACGATTCTCAACATCGCGTTGCAGATCACGGCCAATACGGCCATTGCGATCGAACCTTTCATGCCCTTCTCCGCCGCGAAGATACTGAAGATGCTCTCTGTCGAGAAATTCGGATGGGAACAGTTGGGGACGATGGATCTGATTGCCGCCGGGCATAAGATCGGGGAACCGGTTTTGCTGTTCGAGAAAATCGAAGACGACGTGATTCAGCGCCAGCTGGACAAACTTGCGGCGACCAAAGAGGCCAACGCAGCGGCTGAGGCAGCGCAACAGGTTGAACCTCAGAAAGATGCGATAAGTTTCGACGATTTTCAGAAAATGGATATCCGAGTTTCGACGATTCTTGCGGCCGAAAAGGTGGCGAAAACGAAGAAACTGTTGAAATTGACGGTCGATACGGGTATAGATCAGCGTGAAATAGTATCAGGAATCGCCGAATACTTCACGCCTGAGGAGTTGGTCGGACGTCAGGTGCTCGTGTTGGTCAATCTGCAACCCCGCGAATTGAAGGGGATTTTGTCGCGCGGTATGATTCTGATGGCCGAGGATGCCTCCGGAAAACTGCGTCTGCTGAGCCCGAATGAGGCGACGAACAGCGGCGCCGTCGTGGGATAATGTTGTAAAACCTTTAAAACTTATTATAATGGAAAATATGGATTGGGGTGCCTTGGGATTCGATTATCGCAAGACCGACGCAAACGTTCGCTATTATTATACGGACGGCAAATGGAGTGAGATGGAGGTCACGGGCGACGAGTATATCAAGATACACATGTCGGCGTCGTGTCTGCATTACGGTATCGAGCTGTTCGAAGGGCTGAAAGCCTTTCGGGGCGTCGATGGGAAAGTCCGTCTTTTCCGTGTAGAGGAGAACGCCAAGCGGTTGCAGTCTTCGGCGGAACGTCTTTGCCTTCCCGTCCCGACGATCGAAATGATCGTCAAGGCCTGCGTCGAAGTGGTTAAACGTAACGAAAAATATATTCCTCCCTATGGTACCGGCGCATCACTCTATCTGCGTCCCGTTATGTTCGGTACGACTGCCGGATTGGGGGTCAAACCTGCCAAGGATGCTTTGCTGATCGTTTATTGCTCTCCCGTGGGTGCTTATTTCAAAGACGGCATCAAGCCTATCTCCGTTGCCATAGACCGTGAACAGGACCGCGCTGCTCCACGTGGAACAGGCGACGTGAAGGTCGGCGGCAACTATGCTTCCAGCCTGCTGTCGGGTGAAAACGGCCATAAATTGGGCTATTCGAATATCATGTATCTCGATGCCGCAGAGCATAAGTACATCGAAGAGTGCGGAGCCTGCAATTTCTTCGGTATTAAGGAGGGTAAATATATTACGCCGAAATCCTCTTCTGTATTGCCTTCGATCACCAACAAGAGTCTGCGGCAGTTGGCGCGGGATATGGGACTTGAGGTCGAAGACCGTCTGATTCCTGTCGAGGAGCTTCCTACCTTCGAGGAGTGCGGCGGCTGCGGAACGGCGGCTGTTATCTCCCCTATCGGGAAGATTTTCGATATGCAGACGAATGATATTTATGAATATGGCACTGAAGTAGGTAAGGTTTGTATGGAACTTTACACACGTCTTCAGGATATTCAATACGGTCGTGCCGAGGATAAGTATAATTGGTGTACAATTGTAGAGTGATATTCTCTTTATTTGAATCAAAAAGGCCGCTCATTCGAGCGGCCTTTTAAGTTTGTTCCACGTGGAACTATGTGTTGTGGTTTGTGATCATATAGGGGTTTGTGTTCACTAAATTGCTCCACGTGGAACTGTGTTGAGCACTTTTGGTTTTATCTTCCGAATTTCACCAACAATACATTGACGTCAGCCGGGGAAACTCCCGGAATCCGGGACGCCTGCCCTATTGTTGCCGGGCGTATCCGGGTCAGTTTCTGACGGGCTTCTATCGTCAGTGAGTTCATCGAATGAAAGTCGAAATCTTCGGGAATGCGAATGTTTTCGAGTCTGTGAAGCTTTTCTGCGATGAATTTTTCACGTTCTATATAGCCTTTGTATTTTATTTGAATTTCGGCTTCTTCGATTGCTTCGGCTGAAATGTTGTTGTCCGAGATGAATTTTCGGAGTTTTGGAAGTGCTTCCGAGAGCGATTCGAACGTAACATTATTGCGCATCAGGATGTCGTAAAGCTTCCTTCCCTGAGTCAAAGGCTCCGAATTTACCGATTTTAAATAGTCGTTAATTTCGGCTGCTTTGATGCTCTGCCGGCGGGCGAAGGAAATAAGCGATTCTACGGATGCTTTTTTTTCGGTGAAATGGGCGTATCTTTTTTGTGAAATCAGCCCTATTTTATATCCGATCGGAGTAAGTCTGATATCCGCATTGTCCTGCCGGAGCAGAATGCGGTATTCGGCCCGCGAGGTAAACATGCGGTAGGGTTCGTCCACACCTTTGGTAACGAGATCGTCGATCAGTACTCCGATGTAGGCTTGGTCGCGTTGCAATACCACGGCTTCTTCCCCTTTCAGCGCCCGGTGGGCGTTGATTCCGGCCATGAGTCCCTGCGCCGCGGCCTCTTCGTATCCGGTAGTTCCGTTGACCTGACCTGCGAAATATAAGCCGGAAACGAGTTTCGTTTCGAGTGAATGGTGCAGTTGCGTAGGCGGAAAATAGTCGTATTCGATGGCGTAGCCGGGGCGGAATATGTGCAAATCTTCGAATCCCCGGATTTTGTGCAGCGCTTCCCACTGTATGTCCCAAGGCAGCGACGAGGAAAATCCGTTGAGATAATATTCGTTGGTCGATTCGCCTTCGGGCTCCAGAAAGAGCTGGTGCTGATCCTTGTCGGCAAAGGTCCGGAGCTTGTCTTCGATGCTGGGACAATAGCGGGGACCTATTCCTTTGATCGTTCCGTTGAACAGAGGCGAACGGTCGAAACCGGTGCGCAGCAGGTCGTGCACTTCGGCCGTAGTGTAGACCAGAAAGCAAGGCAGTTGATGCTTAACCGGTTGTGTATCAGGTGAAAAAGAGAACTTGGCCGGATTTTCGTCGCCGTATTGCGGTTCGAGCGATTCGAAGTCGATCGTGCGTGCGTCGAGACGCGCCGGAGTGCCTGTTTTCATGCGTCCCGTTTCGAATCCTATGGCGCGCAGGGATTCCGTGATTCCGTGCGAAGCGGCATCCCCCGCCCTGCCCCCTTCGGCGTGCGAAGTGCCGCAGTGCATCATTCCTCCGAGAAAGGTTCCCGAAGTCAGCACGACGGCGCGGCAGGCGAACTCGATGCCCATTTGGGTCCTTACACCCTTTATGCGGGGTTTGGCCCCGGCGGTGTCGAAGAGGAGCTCCGTCGCCGCATCTTGCCAGATGTAGAGGTTCACGGTGTTTTCGAGCGTGTGCCGCCATTGGGCTGAGAAGCGCGATTTGTCGCATTGGGCGCGCGGACTCCACATGGCGGCGCCCTTCGAACGGTTGAGCATCCGGAACTGGATGGTCGTGAGGTCCGTGATGCGGCCCATTTGTCCGCCCAAAGCGTCTATCTCTCTGATAATCTGACCTTTGGCGACTCCGCCGACTGCCGGGTTGCAGGACATCGAGGCCATTTTGGTCATATCCATCGTAAGCAGCAGCGTGCGCGAGCCGAGACGCGCGGCGGCCGAGGCCGCTTCGCATCCGGCGTGTCCGCCGCCGATGACGATAATATCGTATTCTAAAATCATTGCTCTGTTCTCAATTCTTGTTTGGTTCTCCGGCTGGGGGCGTTTTTTTCGGCCCTGCCCTGCCGGAATCGCACGCAAAAGACGGCTGTTATTGCTCCTCCCAGAACTTCAGGTATTTGTCCTCTTTGCGGTGCATCTGCGCGTTGGTGCGGGGGGTTTTGTCGCCCTGACCGCAGAGGTGCAGTACGCCGTGGACCACTACCCTGCGCATCTCCTGAAGCGTCGGGAATCCGTACAGCCGGGCGTTGTCGGCGACGGTTTCGACGTCGATGAAGATGTCGCCCGAAATCACGCGGGCGCCTTTGCGGTCGCTGTAGTCGAACGTGATGACGTCGGTGAAATAGTCGTGCCCCAAGTACTGGCGGTTCATCTCTAGCAGCCGCTGCGCCGAACAGAAGATATAACTCACATCGCCCAGTTCATACCCTTCCGCTTCGGCGACCCGGCGGAGCCATTCCGCGGTCAGCCGTTTCCGGGGCAGCCGGTAGCTGCAGTCGTCCGTATAATATTTGACAGCCATTTTTTTCGTATTTTTCAGATTTTATGCCATTCGTCCGGGGCGTGCCGCTGCTGGGTGCGCGAATTTCCGCCGCGGGGCGGAGATTTCCGGCGTTGGGGACACGGATTTCCGGTGCTGGACGGAGATCCGGCCGCTGCCGGGACCGTGCGCCTGCCTGCGGAT
>OIXR01002105.1_pt1 | contig 11711 bp, 10 predicted proteins | sample 1587831 | NCBI WGS metagenome assembly OIXR01 (sample SAMN03283263) | human gut metagenome | biome: human-associated habitat; material: feces | host: Homo sapiens | place: USA | collected 2013
AGGCTCCCTCCGACAATCTGTTTTACTTTTCCGTTATGTATATCAATGCATGGTCTGAATTTCATAAATGTTTATCTCCTTTTTGCGTTTTCAACCATTTTACCACACTAAAGTACAGCCGTCCAGTTTGCCGCGAATGCCCCGGACAACAACGAAGGATGCCGGAAGGATATTTTTCCTTCACCCCGGCATCCTTGTTTTGTACTTTTTGTCTTACCTTGCAGCAATCAGGTGTCCCTTTTCCTATCTGGTATTATCCGTATCATTTTTTCCTGTATCGTTTTTTTCCGTATCGTTTTTTTCCGTATCGTCCGGATCCAGATCATCTACGATATCATCCACACCGTCTTCTACACCATCTTCCACTTCATTTACTGCGTTATCATCTGTATTATTTGTATTATTTCCACAGCCGGTCAGCCCCGACATTGCTCCTGCACACATTAATATCAGCAGCATTTTTTTCCATTGTTTCATTGTACAATCTTCCTTTCGTATATTTTTCATCTGCCATCAAGTATTACCTGTCATCAGTAATATCTGCATTTTTTGAAAATATATACAAAATCCGTATGCTGCTGATACTGGTATTTTTTTACATTTCTACAGTCTCTCTGCTATCACACCACTTCTGTATGCTGCAAGGAGCACTTCCAGATCTGCGATCTGTTCTTTCAGATGTCTTCCCACATCGGTATCTTCCACTTTTTTACGTTCCAATGTCCGTTTGACTACGGTACTGTCTGAATGTATATCACTTTCCTTCTCAATGGCCGCTTCTGTAGATTTAAACGGCTCATGCGCAGCCAGGATCAGTCCATAAGAATTGTAAATCAATGTATATCCTGCAATACCTGTTTCTTTCTGATACGCTCTCGAAAATCCGCCATCGATCACCAGAACTTTTCCGCCGCACTTGATCGGTTTTTCCCCATCTTTGCATTTTACCGGTACATGACCGTTGATAATATGCGCATCTTCATTTTCCAGTCCGAATTCTTTCAGTATATGGCAGATTACCTTTTCATCTTCCAGTAACAGATAATATGGATTTTTCTTCTCTTTATGTGTCTCTTTTTCTGCCAGGAAATAACGTTCGAACGTCGCCATCTTGTCTTTACCGAACAGTGGTGAATTCTCGCTCAGCCAGATATACCACATAATGTCTTTTCCACGTTCTTTTTCCTTGGAATCCATAGCATAGAATCCTTTTCTTACATAACTTTCAAGGACTTCATAGAGACCTTTTCCCTTATATGTATGACCGAAAATCCTCACACTCTTCAGATTGCCATCTTCTTTTAATGGTACACAGCCATGATATAACAGATTTCCATTATACACTTTATATAATCCGCCTTTGTTCAACAGGAAATGCATATGGCTCTGTAATTTTTCACAGTTTTCAAATGCCCTTTCCAAACGCTCCATAATATCCTCTTCTTCTTTGGTAAGTGCATATGGCTTTTTCGGGTCAATTGTCGGAAAATTCGAATCCAGCATTTTATATTCTTTCCCATCCAGTTCAATTGTACCCTTTTCATAGTTAATATGATGCAGGAGATTGCGTTTATCCAGTTTAAATCCCGGATTTTTCTTGATAATCTGCCCTTCTACCTTGAACTGGATCACCGAAATCGCTTTGTGCATCTTCACATCCAGCAGCATCTCACTTGCACTGTAATTCGGACTGCCTTTTAATTTGAAACATTCGCACGGATCATCCCGATATGTATTCATGGCAAATGTTGCCAGCGGAAGCAGATTGATTCCATATCCTTCTTCCAGAATGTCCAGATTTCCATATCTCGCACAGATACGGATCACATTGGCAATACATCCTCTCTGCCCGGCTGCCGCACCCATCCACAGGACATCATGGTTGCCCCACTGGATATCTACCGAATGATAGTCCATCAGCTTGTCCATGATAATATGCGGTCCCGGTCCTCTGTCATAAATATCCCCCACAATATGCAGATGGTCTACCGTCAGCCGTTGGATCAGTTCACTCATGGCAATAATAAATTTCTCTGCCCTTCCGATGCGGATGATCGTGCTTACGATTGCATTATAGTAAGACTCTTTATCCGTCATATCCTTTTTCTCCGTGATCAGCTCTTCAATCACATATGCAAAATCTGCGGGCAATGCTTTTCTGACCTTTGATCTGGTATACTTGCTGGCGGTTCTTTTGCAGATTTCGATCAGGCGATATAGTGTGATCTTATACCAGTCTTCCATATTCTTTTCCGTCTTCTTAATCCGGTCCATCTTCTCTTTCGGATAATAAATAAGAGTAGCAAGCGTCTGTTTGTCCCTGCTACTCAAAGTATTACCGAATACATCATCAATTTTACGGCGCACAGAACCAGAGCCATTCTTTAAAACATGTGCGAATGCCTCGTATTCCCCATGAATGTCCGTCAGAAAATGTTCTGTACCCTTTGGCAGATTTAAGATCGCCTGCAGATTGATGATCTCTGTAGAAGCTTTGGCGATGGTCGGATACAGTTGAGAAAGTCTTTCCAGATAACGTTCCTCCAATTGTCTCATAATTACCTCCCGGTCTTCCCTTTATTTTTTAAGATGCCGGGATTGTGTGAGCACAAAGCACAGAACAATCCACCGGCATCATAGATGGGACTTTAGATTCCACTATCTTATAACATATCACATTTTAGAACTGGATCACATCTGACATATCATATCTTCCGGCCGGTTTTCCTGCCAGGAACTTTGCAGCCTCCACTGCTCCTTTTCCAAATACCGCTTTGGAATACGCTGTATGTTTGAACTCGATCACTTCATCCTGCCCTGCAAAGAGCACCTCATGATCTCCAACGATCGTTCCTCCGCGTACAGCTGAAATTCCGATTTCTTTTCCGTCGCGTTTCTGGCGCACCTGGCTTCTATCATATACATAATGATACTGATTATCCGCTGCTTCATTGATAGAATCAGCCAGCGCAAGTGCAGTACCGCTTGGTGCATCCAGCTTCTGATTATGGTGCTTCTCTACCAGTTCGATATCATATCCTGCCGGTGAAAGTACCTTAGTAGCATCCTGAAGGATCTTCAGAAGCAGGTTGATTCCAAGTGACATATTTGCAGATTTTAAAACTGCAACTTTCTTTGCAGATTCTTCCACCTTTGCAAGCTGCTCTTCTGAAAGTCCTGTTGTACAAAGTACGACCGGCACCTGCTTCTCCACGCAATAACCCAACAATTCATCTGCTGCCGCTGCATTCGAAAAATCAATGATAACGTCCGCTTCCACATCGCACGCACCAATGTTCTCAAATACAGGGTACTCATTTGGCACTTTGGTGTATTTATCAATACCTGCTACAAGTTCAATTCCTTCTGTGTTCTTGATAATATCTGTAATAACACGTCCCATATGTCCGTTACATCCATGCATAATCGCTTTTACCATATTCTTGTCCTCCTCTGTATACATGCTTCTTCCGGGCGTATGCCGGTAAAAACAAAGGATACCATAGACGTATGATATCCTTCTGTCTTTTTATTATACTAACTGAATACCGAAATCTTTCATTGCCTGAGCAAGATTCTTCTCATGTTCAGGGGATATCTCTGTAAGCGGCATGCGAAGCGGGCCACAGTCGATTCCCATCAGCTGCATTGCTTTCTTAACCGGGATTGGATTCACTTCACAGAATAACTGATCGATCAGAGGGAGTGCCTTCAGCTGAAGTTCTGCACTTCCTTTCACATCCCCTTCAAAATACTTCTCACAAATGTCATGTGCTGCATCCGGTGCCACATTCGACAGTACAGAGATCACACCTTTTCCTCCAAGTGATAATACCGGCACGATCTGATCATCATTTCCTGAATAGAGGTCAACATTACCGTCTGTCAGGTTCATGATCTTTGCAACCTGTGAGATATTTCCTGATGCTTCTTTGATGCCCACGATATTATCTACATCTTTTACCAGTCTTGCAACTGTTGCAGGTTCAATATTACAGCCTGTTCTGCTGGCAACACTGTACATAATGATCGGTGCTGTCACTTCTTTTGCTACCGCACTGAAATGTCCGATAAGTCCGTTCTGTGTTGCTTTATTGTAATAAGGTGTAACCAGAAGCAGACCGTCTGCTCCATACTCGGAAGCTTCTTTTGACATGTCTATTGCCGTACGTGTACAATTGGAACCTGTTCCCGCGATAACCGGAACTCTCTTATTCACACGGTCGATTGTAAATTTCACACACTGCATGTGTTCTTCTTCTGTCATGGTAGCAGACTCTCCTGTTGTACCACAGATTACAATGCTGTCTGTTTTATGTGCACAATGAAACTCGATCAACTCATCAAGTCTGTCATAGTTAATACTTCCATCTTCATTAAATGGTGTGACTATTGCCACGCCGGCTCCTGTAAAAATAGCCATAGTGATCCTCCTGACTTTCATATAATCTAATGAAATTCTATCATCAATTAAATATGATGTCAATCCGAACCCTTATCGAAAATTCATCCTTTACACCGGCTCATCCATACATTCCAGCTTGCTGACCGATACCTCGTAGGCAACTCTTTTCTGTGTTTCTGTTTCTGTGATCTTCTTCGTATATTCACGGCTCTGAATTCTTCCAACCACCTGCACGTGCTCCCCAACTTCAAATGCAGAAGCGAATCTGGCATTCCTTCCCCAGCAGATACATGGAATGTAATCGGATTTCCCGTACGGTCTGTTCACTGCCAGCAACAGATCTGCGATTTCCCTTCCCAGCGGTGTTTTTCTATATACCGGCTGTTTACAGATATATCCATCCAGTAAGATTTGATTCGTCTTTGCCCCGTCAAGCTCTTCTTCAATAAAAAAGAGTTCTCTGACAAAAACAGAAAGAATCAATCTGTTTTTCATCTCTTCGTGCCTGTTGTAAGACCGGAATTGTCCGTTTACCATAATAAATTCCCCTGTATAATCTTTCGAAACATCTATCAGACGTTCTGAAATCATCAGCGGTATCCTGTCTTTGGAATTACTGAGTCTTTTCACATCCACTTCTACCATATAAAAGCCTTCTCCGAATACTTCATGGCTGAATAAAAACGGGGATACGATTTCTCCCATCATAGTTACCTGGTTGTTCTCAATCATCTTATCTGACATAATTTTGTAATCTCCCTTCCTCTGGATCGTATTTTAAGTCATTACAAAGTCTATGAATCAAATCAGCATTTTAGAACTAAATACTTGTAAATTTCAAAAAATGTGATAAACTAATGTGGTTGCAGATAATAATAGGTAGAGAAAAGGAAGATTCGTAATGAAGACAAAACGTGAAGATGTACGTAATATCGCGATTATTGCCCATGTTGACCATGGTAAGACAACATTAGTAGATGAATTATTAAAGCAAAGCGGTGTATTCCGTGAAAATCAGGAAGTAGCAGAACGTGTCATGGACTCTAACGATATCGAAAGAGAACGTGGAATCACGATCCTCTCCAAGAATACTGCCGTCACCTATAACGGTGTAAAAATCAATATTATAGATACTCCGGGACATGCTGATTTCGGCGGCGAAGTAGAACGTGTCCTTAAAATGGTTAATGGTGTTATCCTCGTTGTTGATGCGTTTGAGGGTGCTATGCCGCAGACCAAATTTGTACTCCGCAAGGCAATGGAGTTAAAACTTCCGGTCATCGTATGTATCAATAAGATTGACCGTCCGGAAGCAAGAGCCGAAGAAGTTATCGATGAAGTTCTGGAACTGCTCATTGACCTTGGTGCTTCTGATGAACAGTTAGACTGCCCATTCGTATACGCATCCGCTAAGAATGGTGTGGCTGCACTTGAGATTTCGGATGAAATGAAAGACATGAAGCCTCTGTTTGAGACCATTCTGGATTATATTCCTGCACCAGAAGGAGATCCGGAAGCTCCGACTCAGGTTCTGATCAGTACGATCGACTATAATGAATATGTTGGACGTATCGGTGTTGGTAAAGTAGATAACGGTACGATCGCAGTTAACCAGGACATGGTTGTTGTCAACCATCATGATCCTGACAAACAGAAGAAAGTTAAGATCAGTAAATTATATGAATTTGACGGTCTGCAGAAAGTAGAAGTAAAAGAAGCATCTATCGGTGCAATCGTGGCAATTTCAGGTATCTCTGACATTTCCATCGGTGATACACTCTGCTCACCTGAAAATCCGACACCAATTCCGTTCCAGAAGATTTCTGAACCAACAATCTCTATGGATTTCGTTGTAAATGACAGTCCATTTGCCGGACAGGAAGGAAAATATGTAACTTCCCGTCACTTACGTGATCGTCTGATGCGCGAACTGAACACAGATGTCAGCCTTCGTGTTGAAGATACCGAAAACATGGACGCATTCAAAGTATCCGGACGTGGTGAACTTCACCTTTCCGTTCTAATCGAGAATATGAGACGTGAAGGATATGAATTCGCAGTCAGCAAAGCTGAGGTTCTGTATCACAAAGACGAGAATGGTAAACTTCTTGAGCCAATGGAGATTGCTTACATTGATGTACCTGATGAATACACTGGTGTCGTTATTGATAAACTGAGCCAGAGAAAAGGTGAATTACAGACAATGGGTGCTGCCAATGGTGGATATACACGTCTTGAGTTCCGTATCCCATCCCGTGGTCTGATCGGTTACCGTGGTGATTTCCTGACAGACACAAAGGGAAATGGTATCATGAACACTGCATTCGACGGATACGCTCCATATAAGGGAGATATCCAGTATCGTAAACAGGGATCTCTGATTGCATACGAGACCGGTGAGTCTGTAACTTATGGTCTGTACAGTGCTCAGGAGCGTGGAACACTCTTCATCGGTGCCGGTGAAAAAGTTTATTCCGGTATGGTCATCGGTGAAAATGCAAAAACAGATGATATCGAAGTAAATGTATGTAAGACCAAGCATCTTACCAATACTCGTTCTTCCAGCGCAGATGATGCACTTCGTCTGACACCTCCGACAGTCCTCAGTCTGGAGCAGGCAATCGACTTCATCGATACAGATGAACTTCTGGAGGTTACTCCGGAATCACTCCGTATTCGTAAGAAGATTCTGGATCCTAAGATGAGAAAACGTGTAAATCGCTAATGAATAAACATTTACGGTTATAACTGACCGCACGAAAGCGGCAGAAAATAAAATATATAAAACAGTTTTTGTTCACGAAAACCTGACAATTTATATATTTTATTTTCTGCCGCTTTTTTGTTCTCATCTGCAGCACACATTACTAAAAATTTTCCTTCTCCATTGTTCTTCATTTTGATATGATATCTTTCTTTGGGATATTGGCAAATATCTTTTTTTCACTTATACTGGAATTACAGCGAAAATCTATATAAAAGAAAGGAATCCACGAATGAAAGAACTGATTTCTCACCTTCTCAAACAGGTGGCCGCAATTCTGGAATATGTGATTGCATTTATGCTTGCGATCGGTATCATACTGCTTTGCCTTCGTATGGTATGTTCACTTCAGTATATTCCGAATCTGAACACCTATCCGAATTACGATGATCTTCTCGAGGTTTGTTTTAATCTGATCATCGGTGTCGAATTGATCCGTATGATGTATTCGCACTCTCCGAGTACCGTATTTGAGGTTCTGCTTTTTGCGATTGCAAGACACATCATTATGGACCACACTTCCATCTACAGCAGTCTGATCGGCGTCTGTTCCATCGCAGTCTTATTTGCAACCAGAAAATTCTTATTCTCCGAATTCGACATAGCAGACGAAACGGTATTCCGTGCTTCAACCAAGGCTAAAGTTGTCAACAAGATTCTCAGCGTGAACATTCCGCATGAAGCAGATGATACCCTTTCCAATGTACTGCTGCGGCATCTCGAAGAACAGAATATCACGCCCCGTGTTGGTGCATGTTATTACTTCCACGATTGCGGTCTGCGGGTTGCCAAACTTCATGATGGAAAAATTTCAAGAATTCAGGTAATTCGTGCTATACATTAGCGGCCAAACATGTTATACTACACATATCAGATAGATTGCCGGTTCGAGTAGCAATTGTCAGATTATAATTCATTTATTTGATGATTGTATAACGTGCAATTATTTGAAATTATGTCGCAAAGGAGTTGGGCATCATGAAATTTATTATTATTGGAAAGAACATCGATGTAACACCAGGCTTAAGAGAGGCCGTAGAAAGCAAGTTAGGAAAGTTAGGAAGGTACTTTACTCCGAATACAGAGATTCACGTAACCTTAAGTGTACAGAAAGGACATCAGAAAATTGAAGTAACTATTCCTGTAAAGGGTGGTCTGGTTCGTTCCGAACAGGAAAGTTCTGATATGTATGTATCGATTGATCTTGTAGAAGAAGTCATCGAACGTCAACTTCGTAAATACAAAAATAAACTGGTAGCACGTGAACAGGAAGGCGGTAACTTCAAACAGGAATTCTTTGACGCCGAAGATAATATTGAAGATGACGGCGAGATTAAAATCGTACGTACCAAAAAATTCGGATTTAAACCTATGTATCCGGAAGATGCGTGTGTTCAGATGGAACTTCTCGGACATGATTTCTATGTTTTCTGTAATGCAGAATCAGACGAAGTGAATGTAGTATACAGACGTAAAAACGGAACATTTGGTTTGATCGAGCCTGAATTTTCTTAAATCGCAACTCATAATCTTATAAAAATATGGCAATAACAAAAGCCGTACACAATATCTCCTAAAGAACAGCTCCTTTCATGAGATATCGTGTACGGCTTTTTTATATTATTTTTATATTATATTTTCTTCCAGAATTGTCGGCACCCCATCAATCTCTGCATAATAACATTCTTCACCTGCTGTCATCTCTGCCTGCGCATTTGTCCCCTCAGTAATTGCATGCATAACCTGATCCACATCCGTTTTTGGAATCAGTACTTCCAGTTCTACTTTATCCGTATAGACAGTATCTAATATCTTCAGCTCTCTCTGCGCCAGAATATACTGAATCTTTCCAAATGTCGTATAGTCTGTTTCTATATGAAGTTTCACTCCTAAAATTTTCGTAATGATCACCGAGGCATCAAGTCCCGCTTTCACGGCTCCCGAATATGCTCTGACCAGTCCACCGGTTCCAAGAAGGGTTCCTCCGAAATACCGGGTCACCACAACAGCCACATTCCTCAGTTCATTTCCAAGCAATACATCTAGCATCGGTTTGCCAGCTGTACCGTTTGGTTCGCCGTCATCACTGCATCTTTGAAGCTGTCCTCTCTCCCCTATTATATATGCAAAACAGTTATGTCTTGCATCCCAGTATTTTTTTCTTGTCTTCTCTACAAATTCAAGTGCTTCTTCCTCTGTATTTACCGGTACCACAGTCGCAATAAATCGTGACTTTTTTTCTATAATCTCATCTTCTCCACCCCGATAAATAGTTCTGTATTCTGGTAACATATTGTCATCCTTTCGTATAATTTACAACTTTATACATAATATAATACCTAATTTCTTAAGATTTTCCTACTCAAATATGAAGTTTTCATTTTTTTCTTTATAAAAGAGTGTACATTTGCTATAATAACTTGGTATAAAGGAGGCTTAAACGCATGAACTATGGAAAGAAAAAGGCTGCGAAAAGGCAGAAAAAAATAACGTCCAAATCTACAATGCAGGGGAAACGCATCGTTGTCCGTTTGTTCAAGGCACTGCTGATCTGTATCGTACTTGCTGCAGTAGTCGGAATGGCCGGCGGCGGTCTTTTTATAAAAAAGATTATTGATGACACTCCGCATGTTTCCACTTCTGACGTTAAACCGAAAGGATTTACTACTTTCGTTTATGCTGATGACGGAAGCACTGAGATTGAACGTTTTGTATCTTCTGGTTCCAATCGAGTATACAAGTCTATTGATGAGATACCGAAAAATCTTCAACATGCTTTTGTTGCAATCGAGGATGAGCGTTTTTATAAGCATAACGGTATAGATCTTCAGGGTATTGCCCGTGCTGCGGTAGTGGGTATTGCCCGGGGCGGTTTTTCTGAAGGTGCCAGTACTCTGACTCAGCAGCTGATCAAGAACAATGTATTCCCGAACTTTACAAAAGAGAAAAATTTCTATGATAAATTACAACGTAAAATTCAGGAACAGTATCTTGCAGTACAGATTGAAAAGCAGATGAGTAAAAATGAGATTATGGAAAGTTATCTCAACACAATCAACCTTGGACAGAATTGTCTGGGTGTACAGTCTGCTTCTCAACGTTATTTTGGTAAAGATGTTTCCGATCTGACATTATCTGAATGTGCGGTAATTGCCGGAATCACACAGAATCCGACAGATTATGATCCAGTTACACGTCCCGAGAATAACAAGATCAGACGTAATAAAGTATTAAAGAATATGCTGGAGCAAGGCTATATCAGCCAGAAGCAGTATGATAAAGCGATGTCCGACGATGTCTATGCAAGAATCCAGGCAACCAGCGCTTCTTCCCAGGCTGATAATGCATACAGTTACTTTGTTGATGCACTTGCACAGCAGGTAATCCAGGATCTGAAAGATCAGCTTGGCTACACTGATACACAGGCTTACAATGCCGTTTACAGCGGCGGTCTCAGTATCTACTCTACACAAAATCAGGAAATGCAGAAAATCTGTGATGAAGAAGCTAATAATGATGCCAACTATCCTGGTCTGAAAGAGTATGGTCTTGATTATGCGCTGACGGTAACCCGTGCTGATGGATCGGTTGAAAACTATGGAAGTAATAATATTAAAAATTATGTAGAAAAAACTTACGGAAATGATCAGGGACTTCTCTACTCCAGTGAAGATGCCGCAAAAGCAATGGTGGCAGAATGGAAATCCACGATTGCCCAGGAGGGTGATACCTATGATGAACGTATTACCATTACCCCTCAGCCACAGTCTTCTATCACAATCATGGATCAGAAGACTGGACAGATCAAAGCAATGGTCGGCGGCCGTGGAGAAAAAGCTTCCAGTCTTGGACTGAACAGAGCTTATCAGGGTTCCAAGAGACAGCCTGGTTCTACTTTTAAGATCCTTGCAGCTTATGCACCGGCATTAGATTCCTGTGATAAGACACTCGCAACAACAATTGATGATGAACCATATACCTTAAAGAATGGAAATGTTTTGCGGAATGCCAACAAACAGTACGGCGGTACAACAACGCTCAGAAATGGTATCAAAAAATCCATCAACGTAGTTGCCGTAAAGTTAAGCGATGAAATCACTCAGGAATTAGGCTATGAATACTGTGAAAAATTCGGTATCAGTACTCTGGTAAAAGACAAAACAATCAACGGCAAGGTCTTTGATGACAGCACTTCACAGACGCTCGCACTTGGTGGAATCACAGAAGGTGTCTATAACTATGAAATGTGTGCCGCTTATGCCTCTATCGCTAACGGCGGCGTCTATAACAAACCAACTTTATATAGTAAAGTTGTAGACCACGATGGCAACGTTCTTCTTGACGGAACAGGCGAATCTCATACAGTTATCAAAGACAGCACAGCTTATCTTCTTACCAGTGCAATGGAAGATGTTGTCAATTCCGGAACAGGTACAGCATGCCAGCTTCCGAATATGCCGGTAGCCGGAAAGACAGGTACCACAACATCCAATAAAGACTTATGGTTCTGTGGATTTACACCATATTATACATGTGCTGTAT
>OIXR01002118.1_pt1 | contig 11654 bp, 8 predicted proteins | sample 1587831 | NCBI WGS metagenome assembly OIXR01 (sample SAMN03283263) | human gut metagenome | biome: human-associated habitat; material: feces | host: Homo sapiens | place: USA | collected 2013
CTTGTATCTGGGCAGGAGGATTTGACAGATAGCCTGAATGTCTTGCTCCTTAATACGCGGTGCCGCCATGAACTTTTTCGTTATGTAAGGCTTTATATCTGCCAGTACCTGTGACATAGAGGCTTTTCTTCCAACATCGCTCATAATACCCCCCTTTTCCAAGCTATAAGCCTTGAAATCAATAATTTTGATTTATCGCTCTGTCGGACAAAGGCTGCGAATTGCTCTTGTTCTCCAATATTGGCGATCATTACTGGAATTTCATAGAGCTCTCTACTTTCGATGTTATCAACTGTCATAGCTCTTGTCTTGCTCAACAAAGTATCCTCTTTGGAGCGGATAGCCCAGGCAAGGTACTGCGGTAAAAACTCTGGTTTTGGTTCAAACGCCTTGAGATCTTGATTTATTACCACAGGGTTTGCTGTTATGGCAACAGGCAGATCATGCTTCAGAATACCGCTTCTTGTCACTACAATAACGGTGCCCGTCGGAACATATCTTGCTGTTGTTTCATCCAGTGCTCTCTGTGTTAACCACAAAGCACCCGAAGAGACATAGTCGGCTTTTACGTCTCCAGACTTTATGAATGGCACGTTTCCACCATAGTAATCTTCACGTTTCATCGACGGGGTCGAACCTCCTGTTACTGACACACAACATTCTTCCAAGGTACAATAACAGCCTTTCTCCCGACCCCCGAACTGCTCCATAAATTGAGATTTGAACAGCTCTGAACGGCAAATTTTGATTTATCGCTCTGACGGACAAAGGCGGCAAATTGCTCCTGAAGCTCCATTGGTGGAATGTAAATAGTGATGTTTTTTAGCTTGGTCACATTAATGCCTTTCATGATCTGACCATTTCCAACCATCTCAATCTGATTAACCACATTCGAGCTATAGTGGAGCTGGCACATCAAAAAGGATGGTAGTAGTTTTGTTTTATCCGGACGTATTCTAAGAACATCAGAAGCTATAATTCCCGGCGTATAATCAGCAGGATACAGCGCACATTGGCCTATGTTCCCCTTTCTTGACATTGCAATGTCATCAGGTTGAATTAAAAACTGTGTAAGCTGTAATGCCTTTTCCTCACCCACATAGGTGTCCGCTGGGATAGAAAATGCTGCATTGACTTGAGGAATCCCCCATACAGGAACACCTTCTTCCGTATACTCAGATTGCTTCAGTTGTGTACCAAATGGGCCACATTTAATATCATCCTCATTCTTGCAAGCAGCTATCAAACTACATGTATTAAATGACTGCCTTTTCGCTTCAAACTCCCCGAAAAATTGAGACTTAACGAGTTCGTCAGTAGCGGCGATCAGCTTTTTATAGGTCTCCATCGTATCAATGATTGACCAAAGAGTTTCAGCCAACTTGCGCTGAGTCGCTAAATCAGGCAATTCAAATTCAAGCGTTTTAAGGTCGCGCCAGTTAATAGTTGGTGATAATGATCCAACGGAGATCTTGATGGCAGCATCCAAGAAATAGTCCGAGCTGATAAACAGCGGAAAGAAGCTCTTGTCAATTACATCTTCTCTAGGTCGCAGCACCATTCCATGTGCAGAGAAAATACCATCAAATGGTGCGATGGCAACTTTCTTCTGGTAGGCTCTACGTTTTCCGAAGAGCACATCTCCTTTGTGCATCACCAGTTTTTCACCGATTGGAGCTACCTCCGAACCGAATCGAGTAACTTTGAGGCTTCCTGAATCAAGATGTTCAAGACCAAGATAGGTAAAGCGATCTTCTTCAACAGGCTTTTTCTTTTCAGTGCTGTTGATTGCAATCTGTTCAAACCGATATTTCGCCATTATGCACACCTCCTTGCGGAAGCGGTATGACCGGTGAAATCCTTATGGCCAGCTGGCCCGATAAATTGAGAATTGCAAACAGCTGGCAGCATTATCCGATGTATTTTCTATGCGATTCCTTCACATTATTTTGATTAACCATAGCATATTGAAGTGTCGTATCAATGCTTTGATGGCCCAAAAGCTGCTGCACCTGCTCGATTGGCATACCCTTGTCGATGGCCATTGTAGCCAACGTCCTACGAAACTTGTGAGGATGTACCTTATTAAAGTTCAATTCACGACCAATTTTGCGGAGACGGATTTCAACACCGCTTATTTGCAGACGGTCATACGGCTTCAGTAAGGACACAAACAGCGATTCATTATCATCTGTGCGCTCTGACAAGTAACGTTGCAGATGGATTTTCGTTCTTGCGTCAAAGTAGACCTTCCGCTGTTTATTGCCCTTGCCAAATACAATGCATTCTCGATTCTCAAAATCCAAATCCGAACGATTGAGCTTAACCAATTCGCCTACGCGAATTCCAGTAGATGACAATAGATCAATCATGGCCAGATCACGTGTATTATCGCAGTGGTCTCGCATAAGCTCCAACGACTCATCAGAATAGGTCTCTTTCACCGTTTTCCCGGTCTTAACCTTGTGAATCCTTCTCACTGGGCTTTTTACAATATAGTCCTCGTCCTCCAACCATGCAAAAAAAGAAGAAAGAATGCGTCTTACGTTATCCAAAGTTACCTTGCTGACAGTTCCTCGACGCTGGTATGTATCGAGATAGCCTCGTAAATCTTCAGTGCTGATCTGGCATTCAGGCTTATTGATGGCCTCCAACATATTGCGAATCGTTGATTCATAATATCGGAGAGACTTTTCAGAGCAGCCTTCCACACGCTTTGCAGCAATAAACAACGGAAGCATACCATGCTTTGTGTTTTCCTCCACAGGCTTGTCACCGGCCAGCATAGGCAGATGCTTATTTAGGCTCTGCGATAGTGCTTCCATTTGATCTGGTGTTAGGATTTGTGACAAATCTTGTTTTATGTTTGTGATTATCTGATTGATCATGGTGCTTCCTCCTTTTCGTACCCTCCGTTATCCGGTTGTCCACGAGCCGGAGGAAACTACATGACCATATCAATTAGCCAAGATTCTCTGCAATGATGCGTTTATAAGTTGCGGTCAGCTCAGAAAGAGCCTTTTCGAGTTCAAATTTTGATTTATCGCTCTGCTGGACAAAGGCTGCAAAACTCTTCTGTGCTTCAATTTTAGGAAGAAGTATTTGCAAATCTCCATACTCTTGGGCGTTGATATTAGGTTGAGCAACGACCCTTTGAGCAGATCTTACAAAATCCCAGTAATAATCAGATTTTGTGAAATGATACAGGTAATCAGGATCAATAAGAGTAGTGTCTGGTATTAGCCTGATTAAGAAACCGGCATAAATTGCTCGACCATAGTTTTCTCTATATCTGCATGTTTTTCCTACAGTAGCACCTGTTCTTGCAAATAGGATGTCACCCTCGTGCAACAAGTATTTAGCATCCGTTTTAGTAGCAGATTTTATATCTCCGCCTAAGTTCCCGTCATCCATAATGTCTGTTATTCTGACATAACGAGTTATGCCATCGAACTCAGTAGCGGATGACACGGAACCGTAAGATAATGGGCCAACTGCAACTTCTTTCAATGTGGTGACAGGATACCCATATACATTATTAGAAGGGTCTCCAAACTGCTCCATAAATTGAGATTTTACCAGTTCATCCGTGGCCGCAATCAGCTTCTGGTAGGATTTCTTCGTGTTATCCATAGCCCAGAGTAGTTCAGCCAATTCCTTTTGTTTCTCCATATCAGGGAGCTCGAACTCGTAATTCTTCAAGTGTTCCCATTTCACACGAGGTGAAAGGGAGCCTGCGGATTTGCCGACAGCAAAGTCAAACAAATTATCATTCTGGATGATGAACGGGAGCAACTCCGGCAGAATATAGTCAGGTTTTGCTTCGATAACAGTGATATCGCCAGAGCAGATGCCATCAAATGGAGCAACAGCAGCCTTTTTGAGGTAGGCTCTGCGGCGGCCAAACAAGACATTCCCCTTGCGGAACATCTTACTGAACGTATTTTCGCTGCCTTCATCCCAAGCAGTCAATGTAATCTCTTCCGGGATCAGGTGTTCCAGCCCAACGATAGGATAGCCATCCTTGCTGCCCTTGCATGTCTCCTTATGTTCTACAGCGACATCGCCAAGAAGGACTCTACTCATTGACATCTGCCTCCTTTACTAATAGTGCGTTCAATTTTTCATAGCTCAGTTTCATCATTTCGGAAGCAGCCAGCCAACTATCATAGTGTTCCTGAACATTGCGGTTATCTATTTCTTCTTCATTGACCTCTGGTTTCACATACAGAGGAATGCTCAAGGAGAAGTTGTTATTTGCAATATCCTGAATAGTAGCCACCTTTGCAAAATCAGCATCATCGACATAGTTGTCATAAGCAGTAGCGATACGAGCGATGTGGCGTTCTTCCAAATAGCTCTGTGCGTTTTTACGCTCAACCTCATTTACCGCATTAATGAACAACACCTGTCCACGACGTTCAGGGCGCTTATTCATCCGACAAATCATGATACAAGCTTCCATCGGAGAGTTGTAGAAAAGATTCGGTCCGAGACCGATAACACATTCTACTTTATCGCTGCGCACCAGTCTTTCACGCATCGCACTTTCCTCATTACGGAAAAGAACTCCGTGTGGGAACAAGATAGCGCATCGACCAGTATCGTCCTTCAGACTTGCGATAATGTGCTGAAGGAATGCATAATCAGCACGGCCTTGCGGAGGCACACCCAAGAAGTTACGACCATATTTATCACTTTCAAATGCTGCGCGATCCCACTGACTAATTGAGTACGGTGGATTTGCCAGGATAAGGTCAAATTGCTTCAGTCTACCGTTCTCGACGAAGGCCGGTGCTTTCAAAGTATCTCCATTTACGATATTAAAGTCCTTAACTCCGTGCAGAAACAGATTCATCTTGCCAATAGCAGAGGTAAGCGCATTGATTTCCTGACCGTAAACAGCCACATTTCGCCATTCCTTACCTTGCTCTTTTAAGTACGCAATAGCAGAAATAAGCATACCTGCACTACCACAGGTCGGATCATAGATAGATTCCCCCGACTCCGGCTTCAACATCTCGGTCATCAAATGCACAACAGTTCGATTGGTGTAGAACTCCTGTGCTGTGTGACCGCTGTCATCCGCAAACTTTTTGATAAGGTATTCGTATCCTTGACCCAGCTCGTCTTCCGGGCAATTGGCAATGGAGAGAGTCTTGGTACTGAAATGTTCCAGCAGATCTTTCAACAACCTATCAGGGAGCCTATTCTTATTTGTCCAGGCACCATCACCAAAAATACCTTGCAGCTTGTCAATGTTCGCATTTTCCACCTTGCGGAATGCCTCAACAATGGCCACACCAACATTTTCGGATACGGCACGAACATCGTTCCAGTGATATCCCTTGGGAACCACAAAGGTGTGGATTTCGTCAGCATCAAATTCGGCAGCGTCATCACCATATTCTTCGATAGCAAGGGCAGTTTCTTCATCGTATACATCACAGATACGCTTAAAAAACAGCAGAGGAAAAATATATTGCTTATAGGCACCAGCATCAATGTTGGTCCTTAGGAGGACAGCGGAGTTCCAAAGATAGGATTGCAGTTCCTCAATGGTTATTCTTTTACTCACTGATATAACCTCCTTCCAGCAAGAGCTTACGCATCTTTTCTTCGGCCGCAATCATTTCTTTGTAAGCCTCAAAATACTGTCTACGGATTTCTGCCGGAGGAACAGTTTCCTGCTCCTTCTTTTCGATATAGTTGTTAATCGCAAGAGAAAAGTCTTTCTCCCGAATTTCTGGAATCGTAACGATTTTGACCTTTTCGACAACATCTTCGTATTCCATATAATAGTTGAATACGGTCTGGATATCTTCTTCGGTCATAATGTTCTGTGCTCTCTGGGGAGTATAAATTCCGGAGCCATCAATCATACAAATACGGCCACGATGCTCAGGAGCTTTATCATTATTTAAGAAAAGAATGCAGGCAGAAACACCAGTGGAGTAGAACACACCACTGGCCATCGTAATGATAGCTTCCAGTTTATCGGATTCCACAAGGTGCTTGCGAATCTCACCTTCTTTGCCGCTTCTAAAGAGCACTCCCTGCGGCAGCACCACAGCACAACGACCAGTTTTCGGATTCATAGACTTAATCATGTGCTGGAGCCATGCAAAATCACCATTGGAATCGGTCGGGCATCCCCAAATATTTCTACCGTAGATATCGCTGCTGAATTGTTCAGCTCCCCAGTTTTTGAGCGAAAACGGTGGATTTGCGACTACGCAATCAAAGGTCTGCAATGATCCACGTTCCAGATAGTTCGGGGAGCGTAAGGTATCGCCCTGTGTCACTTTGAAATCTCGTGCACCATGCAAGAACAGATTCATTCGAGCGATAGCAGAGGTTGCCAGATTTTTTTCCTGACCGTAGATTTTTCCATAGGTCAGCTTGTCATCGTGCATATACCGGATAGCCTCAATCAGCATACCACCCGTACCGCAGGCTGGATCGTAAACGGTCTCTCCGGCCTTAGGAGCCATCAGCATAATAAGTAATTTGACAATCGAACGCGGCGTGTAGAATTCACCGGCGTTCTTTTTGGAGAGGTCAGCAAATTTCTTAATCAGAAATTCGTAACTGTCACCCATTACATCTGCGGAATAATTGTTATTACCGACCTTGATTTTGGACATATGTTCAATCAGGTCTTTCAGACGCTCGTCAGATAGTTTTGTTTTATCAGTCCAGTTTGCATCATCAAAGCTACTGAACACACCACTCAGCGTATCGGGATTAGCACGTTCGATTCCATTCATGGCTGTAACAATAGCTACACCGACATTTTCACTTGCTTCACGAACATCTTTCCAGTGGCAGCCCTCCGGAATGACAAAGCGGTGATTTTCCGGGAAGCTGGCGTATTCCTCGTCACCACCAGATTCTTCGAGAGCAACTTGAGTTTCTTCATCATAAACGTCGGAGAGACGCTTGAAGAAAAGAATAGGCGTTACATAACTCTTATATTCGTCCTGATTGATGGGGCCACGCAGAATATTGCAGGCTTCAAACAGGTGAGAAAACAGCTTCTGACTGGTTGTTTCTTCCGGATGTGCGGCACTGGCTTCCAATTCCATATCAGCTATATCCATAGCGGATTGCATCATCTCAGCACGACCTCCTGTCTTTACTTTTTTACCGGTGGAAGGTTTTACACCTACGCTACCACTTTCCTGAATTTTCTCAAATTTAGCAGGATACTTATTTTCAAATTCCAGGAGAATTTTCAGGAGACGCTCGTCCAAAAATGTAAGAGCGTGTTTCCTGATATTAGTAGGTACACCATAATACGCCTCGGCAACAGCACCGGTGATAGCCGCCAAGGTGTCACTGTCACCTCCAATAGAAATGGCGTTGCGAATAGCATCCTCAAAACTGGTAGACTCAAAGAATGCTTCGAGTGCCTGAGGGACGGTATCTTGGCAGGTTTCGTTAAACTGGTAGGTATCACGAATGGAATCCAATGTGAAGTTAATCGGATAGTAGTTCTTCACGATATAATCCTGAATTTCCATCAGACTGCTTCCCGTACGAGCCAAATAGACTGCAATGGCAGTAGCTTCCGCCCCCTTAATTCCTTCTGGGTGATTGTGGGTTGTCTCGGTAACTGCTCTTGAAAGTGCTGCGGCTTCCGCAACAGAATTAGCTACATAGCCACATCCGCCGACACGCATTGCTGCTCCATTTCCGTAGCTGTTATATGGTTGAGGATTTTCCGAATACATCCAACGATAAAAGGAACCACCATAACCGCAATGTGGATAGGGCCGTCCAATTCGCTGCATAGATTCAATCGTTATATTACTTAAATCACTGTAGTCCGGCTTGCAATGCATCAAAGCATCACATACAGCCAGCGACATGACGGAATCATCGGTGAAGAAACATTTATGCGTAAGGAAATCAAAATTTTTCGACCTATGATTATCCCATTCAAATCTGGAACCGACGATGTCGCCAATGATTGCTCCAATCATCTAGTTTTCTCGCTTTCTTTTTTGTTATTAGTAATACTGCTCAATATAGCTATAAGCCTTGTCAAAGACATCTTTATCCTTGATTTTGTATTTGATCCAAACAACACTGCGAAGGGCTTTCTTGACTTCCTGCTTACCAGCAGTAGTGCTCTGCCAGCCATCGAAACGCACAATTTTTACAATGCTGTCAATATCAGCAACGATGCGCTCAACAATAACAGGAGTGCTTCGGTTTTTCAAACCGTTAAAGAGTTCCGTCAGCGCAGCGATTCCCTTATCGACTTCCTGCTCTGGCACTACTTCTTTTTCAGCCTGTGCTGCTTCCTTCGCCAATTCCAATAGAAGTTTCAAGAACTCGATGCTGGTCACCAGGCCCTGTTCGTGCTTTTCTCGCAATGTTTCCAACTTTTCACCAAGCTTGATGAATTTCGGGTCCTTGGTATGATTCATGATTTTGGCTACGAGATTGATTTCAATCTTTTTGGTGGTCTTCTTCAGATCTTTCTGCTTTTCTAAGAACTCATCAATCAGATCGGCATCCATTGCCAGGATTTCCACGTCCTCATCCGCTTCGCCAACGGTCAGGTTCTGATGAACAAGCTCAATCGTTTTTGCGCCCAAAGAGGCCCAGATTAATCCACCACGGCCATCCGTCGGCTTCACAGATTCATACACACGAGACAGCCACTGGTAATCGGCTTTATAAGCATTCAGAAAACCGTCTGGTGATAACGCATCCCACGCACGATTCAGTACACGGTAGTCAGCAGCAAACGCGTCTTTTTCTTTATTAGTTGGTAAGCACTCCTGCGCTGCCATGAGACCTTCCCAACCTTCAATTGTTCTGTCAACACCCAGGAAATACCCCAGACATTTTTTTAGGAGTGTCGGAAGCTGCTTCTTAATTTCTTCGATATTGGTAATGATCTTGCGCATACTGTTTTCGTCAAAATCCAGTGCACGTGCGACATCATCAAAAATACCGATATAATCAACGATCAGACCATGCGTTTTTCCCTGGTCATAGGTACGATTGGTACGACAAATCGCCTGTAGAAGGGTATGATCCTTCATGGGTTTATCCAGATACATTACCTGAAGAATCGGTGCGTCAAAACCAGTCAACAGTTTAGCTGTTACAATAACAAGTTTTAACGGACTTGCAGGATCACGGAAGGTGTCTAAAACCTTGCCCTCGGCATCACGATCTCTGCGATATTTCTTATAACGGTCTTCTTTATCGTTGTTGGTATCCATAACAATGGTGCTGGCTTCTTCGCCGAGCAGCTCATCGAGGACAGCCTTATACATCAAGCAGCATTCACGGTCATAAACAACGACCTGACCCTTGTAGCCATTAGGCTCGATTTTTTCCTTAAAATGTTTAGCGATATGCTCGCATACCTTACGAATTCTAGCCGGGTTGTACATGATTGCTTTCATGTTCACCCTGCGAGAAAGTTCGTTCTTTTCATCTTTGCTAAGTCCAGCTTCATCGGTCATAGCCTCAAATTCACGATCTAGCTTTTCCTTATCCACATGAAGCTCTACAGGAACCGGCTCAAAGTGAAGAGGAAGCGTAGCACCGTCACGAATGGAGTCAGAAAAAGAATAGCGGCTCATATAGCCAGTGCGATCTTCCTCGGCACCAAAGGTTGCAAAAGTGTTTTTATCAACACGATTGATAGGCGTACCGGTCAATCCAAAGAAGAAAGCATTCGGCAGAGCCATTCTCATTTTTTCACCCAGATCACCTTCCTGGGTTCTGTGAGCTTCATCGACCATGACGATGATGTTATCACGAGGATTCAGCTCACCGCTAACCTCACCAAACTTAAAAATCGTAGTAATAAGGATTTTTCGCATATCACCACGGAAGAAGGAAAGAAGTTCTTCTTTTGTGGCTGCACTGGTTAGATTCGGAATATCTGATGCATTAAAGGTTGCAGTAATCTGCGTTTCCAGATCAATGCGATCATCCACAATAACGACAGTTGGATTTTTAAGTTCCGGAATCATTCGCAACTTCTGTGCTGCAAAGACCATCAGAAGAGATTTACCGGAACCTTGGAAATGCCAAATGAGACCTTTCTTAGGGTAGCCAGCGATAACACGATTCACAATCATATTAGCGCCTTCAAACTGCTGGTAACGACAGATGATTTTATATTTGCGATATTTTTTATCAGTAGCGAACATCGTGAAGAACTGAAAAATATCCATGACATTCTTCGGTGAAATCATATCCTCAACGCTGATTTTCACATCAGCAAGACTGCCTTCCGCCTTATGAGTTGCTGTGTGCCACGGTCCCCACATGTTAATGGGCATGTTGATAGAGCCATAGCGATAGCATTTGCCTTCGGTAGCAAAATTAAAGACGTTGGTTACAAACATGGCGGGTATGCTTTTTTCATAAGCTGAAATATCGCCAGCTGCATCCAACCAAGTAATGGCACTACGAACCGGAGTTTTCAATTCGCCGATTGCAATCGGGAAACCGTTAATCAAGAGTACAATATCTAAGCGCTTGCCGCCTTCGGCCTGAGGATATATCCACTGATTGGTCACAACATATTCGTTGAGAGCAAGGTCTTCTTTACGCATAGTGCCAAAGAAACGAATCGGAACCATGCGTCCGTCCTTACCAAAAGGATAGGAGTTTTCCTCGAAAATCATTTTCTTGAAAATCTCATTCTGAGTGACAAGGTTATGTGGTTGAACAGACAAAATAAGTGTCCTAAGTTTATAAATAACTTCATCTGCCCGGGATGGATCTTCCGCAATTTCCGGGTTAAGGCGAATGAGGGCCTCTTTTACCATTGGTTCAACAAGTACATCCGAATACATACGAGGAAGTTCCTCGGCAGGAATATATTTCCACCCATTCTTCTGAAGAGTAGAAAGCATCATTTGCTCAATGGTATTATCTTCATTAAAAATAGTAGCCATCTGTATTCCTCCTCCAGTCCAATCAATCTTATTTTATCTTTTCGTCCGTCCCATAATCCGGACTATCCGGTAAGATTTCTAATATGTCATCTACTGTGCAATTCAGTTTGAGGCAAATCCGTGCAATGACTTCCATAGAAACTATTTCGCCTCTGCCCATTTTGCTTATCGTGCTTGGGCTCACATCTGCCAACTCGCATAATTCCTTTTTCATCATTTTTCGGTCAATAAGCATTTTGAATAATCTATTGTAGGAAACCGCCATATCATACCGCCTTCTTTATTCATACCAACGCTTGCAACTATAAAAACTCATGATAAAATTATAGCACACTCGCTTTGCTAAGTAAACCAATAATGGTGACTTCTCACAAGTGCTGCTCTTCTGCAAGCAGGGCTTTCGTGACACGAAAGCGATTTTCTGCTTGTTGGGGAAACTCCCCAATCCCCATAGAACGCTGCCTGCGGCATCGGGCTGCGCATCCGTTCCGGATGCTTTAACGGCAGTTCCTGCCAAAGAAAAAGCCCGGTGCAGCATGAGCATTACGCCCACACTGCACCGGACATTCCATCATCTACTATTCTCTCTATTTTCTTCTCCCTGCTCATGCGTATGCTCTTTTTTCTGCTCGTCCTCTTTTAGGATTTCCTGCACGATTTTCTGTGCCACAAGCCAATCCTGCATTTCCGATTTGGTCTTGCGGTACTCTGCAT
>OIXR01002122.1_pt1 | contig 11630 bp, 15 predicted proteins | sample 1587831 | NCBI WGS metagenome assembly OIXR01 (sample SAMN03283263) | human gut metagenome | biome: human-associated habitat; material: feces | host: Homo sapiens | place: USA | collected 2013
CTTGAATCTCGGGTTCCTTTTCTTTCGTCGTTGTTCAATTTTCAAGGTCCTTTGCCGCGCCCTCTCTCGAGCGCTTGACTATATTACCACAACGTCAAGCCACATGTCAACACTTTTTTTAAGATTTTTTGCGGCTTTTTCACACTCCGCCGAGTGTTTCTAAATCCCGGTATTTTCTCTTTTATATTAATTAATACATTATATAAGTAAGCCATTCGGGAGGTGCCACAATATATGGTGCGGTGGAGTAAGCTTTATCGGGAATATACCGCTGTGCTTTATTATATACATTTTCAATATCAGAGTAATAAATTTTATAATCAAACACCGTTATGCTCTCGCTGTCGCGGCTGAAAAGCACGGTCTCTCCGTCAGACGCAAAGCTTTTTGTGTTATAATAGGCTGCCGAAATGCCCACGGTGAGAATCACGGCAGCTATAATAAATGTTAAAAGCAAAGGATGCTTTTTCAAATTTTCACTTCCTTTTTCATATTTTATTTTTCTGTTACATATTCCTCCAGCAGGAGATCGGCAAACGCATTTGCAAACAGCCTGCCTGAATAACATGCCTCATCAAGGGTATTGGCATCCGTTCCTATTTCAAGCAGAAAAGAGTTTTTGGTCAGATCCATATTATATTTTCTTTCGGAAAAAAGGATAGGACGCATGATACCCGGATACATCGTATTCAATTTATCGGTGACCGCACAGGAAAAACGCAGGTTATATTCCCAGTTCGGGAAATCTTTTACACTGCCATGCTCGCACCCGGAGATCAGCATCATCTTAGCCGCCTTTTTTCCGTTGACCTCTGCGGTCGGCTTGACTTTTGTTCCGTTCTTATATGTAATGCTGTCTCTGTGGACATCTATCGTGATCTCTATGGACGGGTATTTTTCAAGATACTCCGCAACGGACTTTCGCGAAGAATCATATGCCGCGTTGTAAGAGGTATCGTGTATTTCCCTGTCGTGAATAACGCCGATACCCCTTGCCTCGAGTATTCTGCAAATTTCGTCCCCGACCCGCACCATATTTCTGGCGATATCTTTTGTTTTCGAGTCGGTGGACTCTGTATAAAAACCTGCATCGAGAAGAGAATAGCACTCCGTGGAATGACTGTGGTAAATCAACACGACGGGCTGCGAAGCATCGCTGATACTTAAATCAGCTTTCTGCTGCAAAAGCTTTTCTATATCCAGATCATAAAAATCCTGTGGTATTTTGCTCTGCACCTGAACATTTTCGTAAGTTACTATTGTTCCGCCACCCGTGTAACTTGCCTCGCTTGTATTGCCCTTCTTCGTTTGCGAATCTATTACCTTTTCTTCCTCTTCCATAAGCTGCAATATGTCGTCAGGGGTCTTTTTCAGTTCCTCGTCGGTCAAGCCGTCCTTTGAGCCGACGCTGTTCATGACCTCTGCCGCCTCTTCCCGAGAGGTGTTATTATTATTTACCTCTTTATCCGAATTATCAGAAAAAACCGAAGATACCTGCTTTGCCGCGCTCATAAAGCTTTCATACGGTTCAGCCGCCGATAGGATGCTGCCTGCCACAGACGCCATGCCGCTTTTATACACAGGGGCAACATTCAGAATGATTCCCACCACGCCGAACAGGATCACAATATTAGAAACAAAAATCGTTATATCTTTTTTCATGATACACTCCCGCTTTTCAGGCAAGCATGCCTTATCTATTCATATACAATATAATATATATGAAAAAACGCGGCGGCACATTACGCATCATCCGACAAGCGCATAAAGATCTCTTTCGCTTATTGAGCTTTGCAGGCAGACATTGATGCTCATCCCGATCAGCTTTGCGCCCTGTTCGGTGAGCCGGTCTATCTCTCTTGGGGTAACAAACATGGAATCCCCTTCTCTGCCCGAGATCACCGAGGCGGATATGACCGTTGGTATTCCTATGGACACAACGGGAACGCCCAAAGTGGAAAAAGAGATTTCATATCTGTGGTTTCCGACCCCCGAGCCGGGAGTGATCCCTGCCGTTGAAAGCTGGACCGTTGTGCCAAGGCGCTTTGCACTTGAAGCTGCAAGCGCATCCACTGCGATCACACAGGAGGGTCTGACAACATCGCAGATGCCTTTTATAATTTCGGCGCTTTCTATCCCCGTTTCGCCGAGAACGCCGGTGCAGACGCAGGATACTGTTTTCAGCTGTTCATAACCCATCTCCTTTTTCAGCTGCTCTGAAATATGCCGCGTTGCAAAAATATACGACCCGGTTTTAGGACCGAGCGCATCCGCGGTAATATCCATATTACCAAGACCTGCTACAAGAACATTGTCGCAATCGGGGGGAAGCAAATTTTTTAATATTGCGGAGATTTTACTGAGTCTGCCGTCAAAAATATCCGTATCATTTACAAACGACGGCACCTCCACCGTGATATATTCGCCGATCGGTTTTCCGATCTGCTGAACGCCGTTTTCATTTGTGACTTTCACGTAGGTTATCCCGTTTCCCTCTTTAACAATAACGCCGTTGATCTTTGTTTTGTTTTTTTCTTCATAGCTTTCCACTGCCAGATCTGTGCGGTTTTGCATCAGGAATCCTCCCGAAAATCAAACTTTTTTAATAAAAGTATGCCCAAAAACAAAAAAATACTTGCATTTTGGCAAAAGTTATGCTACTATACATTAGCATTTAATTAGTTTTGACACATATTAATAAAATCCGCATTAAAGGAGTGAAAAGGATGCCGCAGATTAAATCAGCAAAAAAGAGAGTTAAGGTAGCTGCCAAAAAGGCTGCAAATAATAAGGCTGCAAACACCGCCCTTAAGACCGCTATCAAAAAGGCAAACGCCGCTATAGAGGCAAACGCCGAGGACAAAGCGGAAGTTGTTAAGGCCGCAGTTAAAAAGATCGATAAGGCAGCAGCAAAGAATCTGCTTCCGAAGAACACGGCTGCAAGAAAAAAGAGCAATCTTGCAAAAAAACTCAACAAGGCTTAATGATTGTAAAACAAACTCCTGCATTTTGCGGGAGTTATTTTTTTATTCATTTTTTTGCGCTTGACTTTGCGGCGTAATGTCTATATAATGATATGTAGTTAATAAATTAGGAGGTTTTTCCAATGAACATAAGCAAAATTTTAAAGATTATCGGCGGTATTGTTGCCGTTGCAGGAATTATTGCTGCAGTTTACTTTGCCATTCAGAAGCTCACAGACAAAAAAGATCCTGAGTATTTCAACGATGATGATTTCTTTGAGTGCGATAACGACCTTGAAATAATCGAGGTTGAAAGCGAGGAAAAGGCAGAGGCTGAAGAAGCAGAAGCCAAGACCGCAGAGGCACCCAAAAAGAAAAAGGCTGCAAAAAAGGCTGATAAATAAAAAAACCGAATAAAACAAAACAAACAGAGCAATCATTTCAGTATTGCTCTGTTTTATTCATAAGCGAAACAATTTTTAAAGGAAGATTTTATGACAGGAGATTATAAAAGCGGACTTGTGCTGGAAGGCGGAGGCAATCGAGGGATCTACACAAGCGGCGTGCTGGACGCTTTTATTGAAAAAGGCATTACGTTTCCGTATGTTATAGGCGTTTCGGCAGGCTCCTGCAACGCCGCCTCTTATATCGGCAAAAATTACAGACGCCAGCACGACATTACCATAAACTACTGCAATGATAAAAGATACATGAGTGTAAACAGTATCTTTAAAAACGGTCAGTATTTGAATCTGGAATGGGATTTCGGCGAACTCACCTATAATATTATGCCGCTTGACTATGAGACCTATGAAAGCAGCGGCACACAGCTTTGCGCCGTTACGACAAACGCGAAGACCGGCAAGCCGGAATATTTTTATCCCAAAGATCTGCGCGAATTCGGCTGTCCCGTTCTGAAAGCAAGCTGCGCGCTGCCGATCGCTACAAAAGGTGCGGTCATAGACGGCGAAGTTTACTTTGACGGCGGTGTTTCCGATTCCATACCTCTTGCAAAAGCATTTGATGACGGCTGCAAAAAAGCGGTGGTTGTGCTTACTCAGGTGCGGGGATTTGAAAAGCAGCCCGTAAAGCAGCAGCGGACAGTGCGCAGGGTTTTAAAGCAGTATCCTGCCCTGGCTGAAGCCGTTTTGAACAGGCACGAGATGTATAACCGACAGCTTGCATATGTTTATGAGCAGGAAAAGCAGGGCAACTGCTTTGTGATCGCGCCCGCTGCGGATCTGCATTGCAGCACAATAGAAAGAAATGTGACAAAGCTGGAAAGGATATATCAGTTAGGGCTTGTTCAGGGCAGGCAAAAGGCGGATGAACTGAAAGCTTTTCTGGAAAAATGATATGGGAAAAAAAGAAGAGAAAACAAATGTTATGCGTGTGCTGGACAGCTTAAAGCTGCCGTATGAGCACCGTGAATACAAAAAGGATCCAAAGCTTACGGGAGCTGACGTGGCACGCTCTCTCGGCGAAAATGCGGACGCTGTTTTCAAAACCCTTGTTACAGTATCCAAATCAAAAAAATATTATGTTTTTATGATACCCGTTGAAAGAGAGCTTGATCTGAAAAAAGCGGCAAGGGCAGTGGGTGAAAAAAGCATAGATATGATTGCGCAGAAAGAGCTGCTACCCCTGACCGGGTATGTTCACGGCGGCTGCTCTCCGATAGGAATGAAAAAACAATTTCACACCACAGCGCACGAAAGCGCGCTTGGCTTTGAAGAGATCATGTTTTCGGCAGGAAGAGTCGGCAGCCAGATAAAGATGCGCGTTGACGACCTGAAAAAAGCAATTCCGATTGAATTTGCAGACTTAACAAAAGAATAGAACGAAACAGTAAAAACGGTTCGCGGAAATTCCGCGAACCGTTTTTTGACGTGTTTATTTCATCCGGCAATATGCCTGAATCTATCATTCCTAAACCGATTTATTTCAGGGAATTTTTGTAATCCTCGCCCCAGTTCCACATAGCGTCAAGAATCGGTTTAAGGCTGTAGCCGAGATCGGTGAGCGAATATTCCACTCTGGGAGGAACTTCCGCATACACCTTGCGGTTCACAAGCCCGTTTGCCTCCATATCCCTGAGCTGCGCCGTGAGCACTTTTTGCGAAACGCTGCCGATGGATTTTTTCAGTTCGCCGAATCGCTTTTTGCCGGGCATAAGATCACGCAGGATTAAAACCTTCCACTTATCGCCGATCAGCGTAAGCGTGGTTTCCACCGGACACACCGGCAGATCCTTTATGTTTTTCTGCTCGCTCATACAGCAATATCCCCTTTCAAAAGTTTCTTTTTGTAACTATGTTTCAAATTATATCATACTGCCGATTTTTCGTCAATATTTCTTCAAATTAAAAATTATTTAAAAATTTTTTGATTGCATAAACACCCTGAAAACCGCATTGCTTCGCAATTGTTTCTTTTCGGTAACCGTCCATTAGTTCCTTTTTGGTAACTACAGCACAGTAAAGTGCTTACTTTACAATTGAAACGAACGCTTCTATAATAAAAACAGGAGCTGAGGAGACGGCCGCTCTGAACGTTCCGACAAAATCATCAAATTAAAATCGCCCCGTATTTTGGGCAAATATCAAGGAGGAAAAAAATGAAATTAGCAGTTATATGCGCAAACGGAAAAGCAGGCAGACTTATTGTGAAAGAGGCAGTGAACAGAGGACTTGATGTAACCGCAGTTGTTCGTGAAAACAATCAGAGCGACGCACAACAAGTGCTGACAAAAGATCTTTTTGATCTCACATCCGAAGACCTGAAAGATTTTGATGTGGTTATTGACGCTTTCGGCGCTTGGACAGAAGACACCCTCCCCCTGCACAGCACTTCTTTAAAGCATCTGTGTGATATCCTTTCCGGCACGGAAACGCGCCTTTTGGTTGTTGGCGGGGCAGACAGTCTGTATATTAATCCCGAGCACACCGCCGTGCTTTCTGACAGTCCGGACTTTCCGCCGCAGTTTTTGCCGCTGGCGAAAGCACAGGGCAGGGCGCTTGAGAAACTGCGCAATAGAAACGATGTGAAATGGACACTCATCAGCCCTGCCGGCGATTTCCGCGCTGACGGCGAACGCACAGGAAAATATATACTCGGCGGAGAGGAGCTTACCCTGAATTCAAAAGGCGAGAGCGTCATAAGCTACGCGGATTATGCAATCGCTATGATCGACGAGGCAACGAACGGCAGCCATATTCGGGAACGAATAAGCGTGGTTTCGGAATAACTTGGTTTTTATTCAGGACACAAAAAAACCTTACTGTTTTAAAGGCGATTCAGCCGGCAAACGCCGTCCTTTTCGGGCGGCGTTTTATTTTTAAGGCGGCAGTATGGTTTCCGGCCGGTAACTACGGCACATAATTGTGCGCACTTTACTGCGCAAAGCTGAGATTGTATAATATAACTGAAACGCAGATGGAAGCATGACTGCCGAGAGCATATTTGAATTTCTTCAAAACGAAATACACACCGTTGTTGCGGCGACCGCCGATAAAAACGGTCTGCCCGCAGAACTGCATTGATTAATCAGGGGAGTACGGCAGTCATAAGGCAAAACAATTGCCTGCAATGCGGCAACGGCATAAAAGCGTGCCCTGAACGAGCAATAGAGAAAAGAGGCTGAAACGATGGATCAATCTGAAAAAAGGCTTTATCTTATTAAGGAATTGCTAAGGGAACAGCCGCAGTACGCGGATATCAGAATCCCGAAAAGTGAAAACGAGCAGAAAAATCTGCTGCGCTCCCTTTTTAATGTACGCATGCCTGCTCCTGCAAGCAGGGAATTTCTCAAGATACAGGACGACTATCTGCAAGAGGAAACCAAAAGAAAGGGAATAACGGATATTTCTCAATTAAGCCCTGTTCAGAACGGCATTTATATTTGGCAGGGCGACATAACGGCGCTGCGCTGCGGCGCGATCGTAAATGCGGCAAACAGTGCAATGCTGGGCTGCTTCGTGCCCTGCCATGGCTGCATAGACAATGCCATTCACACCTACGCCGGCATACAGCTTCGCCTTGCGTGCGCCGATATAATGCGCCGGCAGGGCAAAGAGGAAGATACGGGAAAGGCCAAGATCACGCCTGCGTTCAACCTGCCCTGTGATTATGTGATCCACACGGTGGGGCCGATCGTGCAAGGCAGGCTTACAAAAAAGGATAAAGACCTGCTCGCCTCCTGTTACCGTTCCTGCTTGGAGCTTGCGGCGGAAAAGGATATTGAAAGTATCGCTTTCTGCTGCATATCCACGGGTGAGTTTCGTTTTCCGAACAGAGACGCGGCGGAGATCGCGGTAAGCGCCGTTAAGGAATTCAGAGAAAAGACAGGGTGCAGAACGGAGGTCATCTTTAATGTTTTCAAGGATATGGACAGAGACATCTACCGGGAATTACTTAAAGAATGTTGACAGCCTGTATAACACGCTGAACACTGCGGACGCCGTTGTAATCGGCGCGGGCGCCGGACTTTCGGCCTCCGCCGGATTCACTTACAGCGGAGACAGATTTAAGAAATATTTTTCCGATTTTGAGTCTGCATACGGATTTCACGATATGTACACGGGCGGCTTTTATCCTTATGAAACGCCTGAGGAATACTGGGCTTACTGGAGCCGTTACATCTATATAAACCGTTATCAGAACGCGCCCAAGCCGGTTTATGACAACCTGTTTCAGCTTATCCGCTCTAAGGATTATTCTGTGATAACCACAAATGTTGACCACTGCTTTCAGAAAGCGGGCTTTGATAAAAAGCGCCTGTTTTACACGCAGGGGGATTACGGTTTATGGCAGTGTTCCGTGCCCTGCCATAACAAAACCTACGACAACGAAGAAACCGTCAGGCGCATGGTAAAAGAGCAGAAGAACAGAAAGATCCCATCCGATCTTGTTCCGCTGTGCCCGGTGTGCGGCGAGCCGATGACGATGAATCTGCGTGCAGACGACAAATTTGTGGAAGACGAAGGCTGGCACAGGGCCGCGGAGAGATATGAAAATTTTCTGTGCTCAAGGAACGGGCAGCGTATTCTTTTCCTTGAGCTCGGAGTCGGCGGCAACACGCCCGTCATCATCAAATATCCGTTTTGGCGCATGACTGCTCAGAATCCTACGTCGGTCTACGCCTGCATCAATTACGGCGAGGCGGTCTGCCCGAACGAAATCAAAGACAGAGCGATCTGCATTGACGCCGACATAGGCAGAGTTTTAAATGATTTGATACGCAAACACAATGAAATCTAATCTATTTTAAAAATATACAAAAAACGGCTTTGCATTTTGCAAAGCCGTTTTTCATCTGAAAATCAATCAGCGTATAAAGTTTGTTCTTTGAAACGGTTCTTTTTCCGGCAGACCGAACTGCTCTTTTCCGAGGGCGATACTTTTCATAAGAAAAGTCATATTCCTTGCGAGCGTGCGCATGCTCTGAAGCCCCTCTGCGTCTCCTACCGCTTCACCCGGCTCTCTGCCGTGAATACTGTTCCAGTACTGCCCGGAAGCGACCGGCATGCCTGAAATGGTAAAGAACTTGTTCAGCTCGTCAAACGTGGCGGAAAGACCGCCGCGCCTTGCCGCAACAACAGCGGCGCCCACTTTCATCGTTTTATCAAACGGCGTGCTGTAAAACAGCCTTGTAAGAAACGCCACAAGCGTTGCGTTTGCCGAAGCGTAATAAACCGGGCTGCCCACAACGAGTCCGTCGCACTCCCTGAATTTCTCCGCCGCCGCATTCACTTCATCGTCAAAAACGCAGCTGCCTTTTTTGGCGCAGGTGCCGCAGGCGATGCAGCTTCTTACCGCTTTATTGCCGATATGCAAGATCTCGGTCTCAACGCCCTGCTCCTCAAAGACCTTCTGCATTTCCTTTAGCGCAAGCGCCGTATTGCCGTTTGTGTGCGGACTGCCGTTGATCATGAAAACTTTCATGAAAACTCCCCCTTATAAAATACTTTTACGAATCGATTATAATACCTGAACAAATGAAATTCAATCATCCCAACTAAGGTTGTGCAACTCACCCTTAAGCGACAGCGCCGGATAATCCCACTGGCGCAGCACCTCGTAAACACCCACGGCAACACTGTTGCTGAGATTGAGGCTTCGTATGATCCCGCGCATCGGCAGGCGGACGCACCTTTCCTCATTCGCTTTGAGAAGCTCCTCCGGCAGACCCTTTGTCTCTTTGCCGAAAACAAGAAAGCAGCCGTTCGGATAGCGCATATCACTGTGCACATTCCGCGCCTTGGTGCTGAAATAGAAGAACTGAGCGCCTTTATTTTTTTCAAAAAATGCAACCGTGTTTTCGTAATATGTGATATCCAGCTTATCCCAGTAATCCAGCCCGGCGCGCCTAACCCTTTTTTCCGTTATCTCAAATCCCATGGGACCCACAAGGTGAAGCCTTGCCCCTGTTGCGGCGCAGGTGCGGGCTATATTGCCCGTGTTCTGCGGAATCTCGGGTTCTATCAGCACAACATTAAGCGAGTATTCCATTGATATATACTTCCCTGATATTGAATTTATCATCAACAAACACGATATCCGCCGCTTTTCCCGTGGCTATCGAGCCGATCACGTTATCCTCGCCGATCGCCCTCGCCGGATTGATCGTGCAGCTTTTCAGCGCGGTCCTGAAATCCACGCCGAAAGACAGCAGGTTTTTGAATTCATCAAACACATTGCTGATGGACGCGGCGATCGTGCCGTCCTCAAGAACAGCATACCTGCCGTTCGGACGCACAAACACTTTCTGCCCGCCGAGTTCGAATTCACCCTCGCCCAGTCCTGCCGCACGCATGGAATCAGAGATCACGCAGGCTCTGTTCTCGCCCAGTATTTTAAAGGTATTTCTCAGCACTGCCGGGCACACGTGACCGCCGTCGCATATGAGCTCACAGAAAACCTTTTCATTATCGAGCGCCGTTCCGGCTATCCCCGCCTCCCTGTGGGTCATAGGGGTCATAGCGTTATAAAGGTGCGTGGCGTGCCTTGCGCCTATATCAAACGCGTGCTGTGCCTGCACGGCATCCGCCGCAGAATGCCCTATCGAAACAGCGCATGTTTTGCTGACTTCTTTTATAAACGCATCGCTGTCAAAAGCCTCGGGCGCAATCGTTATAAGCTTTACGTTACCGCCGCTTCTGTCATAAAGATCATCAAATTCCTCAAGGGTTCCCGCTCTTACGAAAGCGGGATTCTGCGCGCCTTTTTTGCTCATCGCAATAAAAGGACCTTCAAGATTTATCCCGGCAATCTTCGCGCCGCGCTCACTGCCCTTGTATTCACGTATCGTGCATACAATATCGGCAAGAGTATCCCTGCCCAGAGTCATCGTGGTGGCGCAGAAAGACGTTACGCCGTGCTTTGCAAGATAGGAGCTGACTTTTTCAAGGCTCTCCCTGCTTGCGTCCGAGCAGTCGCCGCCGGCAGCGCCGTGGATATGAATATCCACAAAGCCTGGCAGAGCGGTCATACCGCTCATATCCTTTCCGTCTCTGTCGATCACGCCGATTGCTTTGATCCTGCCGTTTTCGATCTCAATATCGGCAACTTCCTTTTCAAACAGCTCATTATAAAAGCAAACATTTTTTAGAATCATACCTGATTTTCCTTTACTATTCTGAAAGTGATCTCCCTAAGCTGCGCATATGTTTCAAGACCGCTCATCTCGGCGCGGAATTTCGCTCCGCCCCTAAGTCCCTTTGTGTAATACGCCGCATGGCGGCGCGCCTCACGCATTGCCGTGTATTCGCCTTTGTATTCAATCATCTTCGCAATGTGCTTTAGCATAACGCTCATCTTCTCCTCAAGCAAAGGGGGCGGAACGACAGTGCCGTCCCTGAGATAAGCGTTTATCTCTCTGAAAAGCCACGGGTTCCCGAACGCGCCTCTGCCGATCATAACGGCGTCGCACCCTGTTTTTTCAAACATCGCGGCGGCGGAATAAACATCCGTCACATCCCCGTTTCCGATAACGGGAACGGAAACAGCCTTTTTAACCTTGGCGATAATCTCATAATCCACGCTGCCGCTGTACATCTGCTGCCGTGTTCTTCCGTGAACGGTTATTGCGTCCGCGCCGTTCGCCTCAAGCACCTGCGCCATATAAACGGCATTGACACCGGCATCATCCCAGCCCTTGCGAATCTTGGCGGTCACGGGAATATCCACCGCGTTTCGCACGGCTTTTACGATCTCGCCCGCAAGCTTCGGGTCTTTCATAAGGCTCGCTCCGCCGCCGTTCATCGCCACTTTAGGGGCAGGGCAGCCCATATTGATATCTACGATTGCCGGGTGAAATTCCAGACATTTCCGCGCAGCTTCAGCCATTATGATGGGATCGTCACCGAAGATCTGCGCGCCTGCGATGTTTTCTTCCCTGCCGAGCGTCAGAAGCTGCGCGCTTTTTTTATCGCCCATTACAAGCCCTTTTGCGCTTACCATTTCCGTAACGGTATACGCCGCACCGAAAGCAGTGCACACCTCGCGGAACGCTATATCGGTAACACCCGCCATAGGAGCCAGAAAGGCTATATCATTAAATGCAACATCTCTTATTTTCATATTGTTATCTCCGTGAATACTATATCACAACGGGGCGGCAACAGCAAGTGAAATTTAGTGATAAAAAAGAAAAGGGCTGCCTTATAA
>OIXR01002139.1_pt1 | contig 11527 bp, 9 predicted proteins | sample 1587831 | NCBI WGS metagenome assembly OIXR01 (sample SAMN03283263) | human gut metagenome | biome: human-associated habitat; material: feces | host: Homo sapiens | place: USA | collected 2013
CTGTCCCCGATGAAGAACGACCACTCCTGCCGCCATTTCTGACTTCTGCTCACAGTTCAATCTCTCCTTTGTGCTTTTTGGGAGGGCAGCATTCCTTCTGCTTTTCAGCCTTTGCAGACTTGAGCCTGTCCATGATGGAGGACTTTTCGCCCCTTTCGGGGGCTTTGACCTCTGCGGTCTTGTCCTCCTTCGGACCGTTGTTGATGATCCCATCAATCATGCCGTAGTCATCCTCCATCGACATCTCCGTCGCCTTGAGGTAGTTTTCCTTCTCAAGAGCCGCCATCCAGCTTTCCTTGCTGATACCGAGCATTCCGCCCTTTGCTGCATGATCGGCAATCTCCTTGGCATCTACACACAAGCCCTCGGTGTTATCGGAATAGAGGCGGTAAACCTCGCAGCCCTTCTCCAAAGCCTTCTCTGCCGCCTCCTGCCCAGCGGGAAGAACGCCAGCCCATGCGTAGCCATAGTCCTTCATATCCTGAATGGAGAGAGTGGGATCCGGCATTTCCGGCACTTCCTTGACCTCAAGGTCAAGAAGGCGGAGCGTGTCATCGTCAAAACCGTTGTAGACATCATCAAGGACGAGCTTGCCGCGCTCATCGACGATGATGCAAGCCGCTTCATCGCCGTAGGTGTCATGTTCCATCAGGTAAAAGCTGTGACCGCCGACCTCGTGCTGGTCAATGGTGTGCCACGTCCCGATGTGACCGGCAACCGTCAGCCCGGAGGTATCGGCGTTCATTTCAAAGTCCTTCTGCTCGACGCTTTCCTGCTTCTGCTGTTCCTTCGAGATCATGGGGATCGCCACAATCTTATCGCCCAGCTTTGCAAACTGCTCCGGCACCTTGAAGTGGTCAGAGAACTTCTGCATCTGCTCTACGGTCAGAGAGCCGAAGCTGTCATCCGTCAAGCCAACTACCATGAATGTTCCGGCAACAACGTCGTAGATGTCACCGTCCTCATCCCGCAGAGCGCGGTTCAGGGGCAGACCTTCCAGCTTGCCTTCCTCATTGCAGACTAAGGCAACCGGGTCTTCGTAGGGATAAATTGCCTCGATACAGCCGCCGACCTCATGCTGCAAGGATTCCAGACCGGAGTCAATCTCCTTCACATAAGGCTCCTTTCCCGGCTCAACGACAAGAACTGCAATAGTGCTGTCACGCTCGGCGGCTTCCTCTGAGCCGGTGATCCGGTATTCATCGGGAATGTCATCAAGCTCACCGTCAAACTGCCTGTCCCAGCGTTCGCTTGCAACACGGACATAGCCCTCATCAGTGAAGCGTCCCTGCTCATCCATCGCAATGTCGCGCCCATAGCGTTCATAGTCGATGTAATTTGCCAGAGGACCGAGATCCTTTTCGGAGTAAATACCAGCTTCGTGTGCGTAATAATAGCCGAGATCGGATTCGTCGTTGATACCGGGCATGATGTCGTAGCAGTCCAGATTGAACGTCAGGTTGATGAGATCGTCGATGTCGCTGACCTCATCGCAGCCAGCCTCCATAATGGCAACGAGCTTTTCCTGATCGCTCAGGGAAAGCTCGTCAATCAAAGCGGCAAGGTAGTTGAGCTTATCAAGGCTCTCGTACTCGCCAAGCATCTTCTGAACGCCATAGATCGGGCATTCGTAGTCGGTGATAAACCACTCTTCGTAGGGCTGACCGAACTCATCCTGCTTGCCGATCCCGATGCGCTCAAAGACCGTCTGCATCTCTTCTTCGGTTGTCGGGAACTTCACCCACTCACCGACCAGCATACCCTCGTTGTACTTGCCAAGGTTCGTGACGAAGGCTTCAAAATCACCGTCTAATACGGGCATAGGCATCCTCCTTTCAGTCATCTACCATGCCGTCCGGCATGATATACAGTTCTTCAAACTCCGCGTCCGTCATGGATTCGAGCTTCCGGACGGTTTTGTACATCAGCTCTGCGATCTCGCCGTCCATGTCGTTCAGGGTGACGCTCTTCATATCGTCGATCAGTCGCTTCCGGCTGGACGTATTGAAGCAGCACATGAGGTTGAGTTCTTCTACGGTAAAGTTTTTCATATCAGAGTACCATATCCTTTCCTTTCGATTTCTGCGGTTTCGGCGTGTGGGTCGGCTGTGCCTTCTGTGCGGATTTCAGTTTGTCGCGGATGGATTCACGGGCAGCGGGCTTCTTTGGGATGGTGTCGTAGATGGCAGTTCCGGCATCCTCCACATACGAGCGGACATACTGAATGCTTTCAGAAAAGCGGATCGGTCTGTTCTTGTCCTCAATATTGGTCAGTTGGACCTCATCGGCGGCAAAATCAACCGCTTCGATTCTGCACTTGATGCCATCCACATTCAGCGTCGCGCCGACAGGAATGTAATCTGCGGCTTTGAGTTCCTTGAAGGTCTCGCCGTCCTTGCTGAGAAAGACATCCACGCCGGACTTCCAGAGCTTATGAGAACCGGCTACCCATGCGCTTTCACGGAAACCAGTAACCGGCACGGAAGGCTTGCCGCGCACCTTCTTTTCAAGGAGTTTTGTGCCGAGAAGCGGCGCGGCTTTCTTTGCGTCCTTGCCGTACAGCTCAAAATAGCCGTTCTGAGCAAAGCAGACCAGCGCATCCGGATGAGCCTTTTTGACTGCCTCATATTTGCGGAGTTCTGCGACGGGGAGCGGCGAAAGCACCTCTGTCCTATCTGCCTCCGGCAGTCTGTCACGGCGGCTTTTCTGCTTAGACAGCACTTCCACCAGAGCATCCGCATCCTTTGGGAGCGTCTGGTGGGTTTTGACGCCGCCATGCTCACCGACCAGAGCCATTGCTGCATCGAAGCTGCTGCGGCAGGAGGCGTCCAGCACATAGCCGTCTGCAAAGGTCAGCCGGTCATGATCCGGCGCAACCGAGTTCTGCGCTACATTTGCCGCCTGTTCCCGGTAGTTGATCTCAAAGACATCTCCGAACACCTTGCCGCGCTTGACGGTTTTTGGGACAATGACGCGGGCAACGCACTCGTCGTAGGTCTGTTCCGCATAGAAACGGAAGGTGTTGTGATCCCGCGTTCCCTGAATGAAGACCTGATTTTCGTTGAGGCAGTGCGTTCCGTGCGGGCGGCAGAACCACATCAGCGTTTTCTCTTCGGGATTCTGGCTTTCGGCGGCGCGGCGGATGATGCGCTTGTCGATGTCGAAGTCTTCCTTGTAGCTGTCTACATGACTGTCCACGAGCTTCTGCAGCTCCGCGATGATGTCAACATCTGTGTATTTCTTCATGCGTCTCCTTTCTCACAACTCCATGTCGTGCGTTTTGGATTTGACCGGGGATTTCTTCTCCGGCTGCTGTTTTGCGGCAGTCCTGAGCTGATCGCGGATAGAGGGCTTTTCCTGCTTCTGCTCCTGTTTGATGTATTCCAGCGTCGGCATCAGTTCACGATAACAGCCCTGCGTTTTCCGTGCCGCATGACGGCGATGGATTTTGAACAGCGGCTCACCGTTCTGCGTGACCGTGTTGCCCTCAATTTTGACGCCGTTCCGTGCCAGCAGATTGAAGGAGTGGTTAGAGGCGCGGTAGGAAGCCCGCATCCCGTCATTGTGATAGGCAATCTGCCCCTTGAGCGTGTCCATGACGGCGGCTTTGATTTCCTTCTCTTCGGCAGTCAGGCGGTGTCCCTTCGGTGCTTTTGCCGCTTCCTCCGGTAAGGGAGCAAAGGGAGACTTGATCTCCACGGTTTTTACCTCAATAGAGGTAATCTCATCGTTCTCCCATGCAACGACCTCCGGGTCTCTTTCCTCTGTTTTCTCAGAAGTGACTTCCTTCTGAGGTTCGGTCTGCTGACGGAACGCATCCACGAAAAGTGCCGTCAGTCCGGGATTGGGTTTATCCACAAGGAAGCGAGAGGCATTCTCCGGGCAGACCTCAACGTTCTTCGCCCATTCCTTGAGGGGCTGGGGAATGCGTCCGTCAAAGTCTTTCTGCTGAATGGTGTTTGCGAGGACATACCGGACGCGCTCCGGAGAGAACTGCTCAAGGACGCTTTTCACGGCAGCTTCCGCATTTAGGCGGTTATCTCCGTAGTTGGAGCTGATCGCCGCTTCAATCGCACGGCGGCATTCCACGTTTGCGGCGAGAGAAGCACGATATGACTCCAGCTCACCGGCTTCATAGGCGTAATTCGCCGTCTCGTGGTAAATGGGGACTTCCGGCATCGGTTCTGCGGGCGCTTCGGCTTCCTTCTCTGCGGACTGTGCTTTTTCTGCCAGCAGCACCTTGAGCTTGGCGTCAATGCCCTCGATCATCTCAGCCGCCGTCTTGCGGATGGTGTCCAGAGAGCTTTTCAGTTCCTTGGTTTCCTTGCCGGATGACCAACCGGCGATGTAACCGAAGGAGTAGTCCGAGGTTTCAATGCCGTACCGTTGGCAGACGGTGTAGGCAACGCTTTCCGCTTCAACCTCCTTGGTGTGCCGATCCTTCTTATCTTCTGGCGCGGCTTTCTCATCCGGCTTGACGGCGTGGAGCTTCGCGTGGGCGATCTCGTGAATGGCGGTTTTGACCGTCTGGATTTCGCTCATGCCCTCCTGAATGGCAATGCGGCTTTCAACCGGCGAGAAGAATCCCTTTGCACCGCCCGGAATGTCCTCAAAGGAAATAGGGACGGGAGATTCCTGCCTGAGCGCATCGAAGAACGCCTCGTAGTTTTCGACGGTGCCTTTCAGCTCATCGACAATGATGTCCGGAAGCTCCTTGCCGTCCGTCTGGGAAACATCAAAGACACTCACCACCTTGAAGGCAGGACGCAGGACCTCAACCGTTTCCGTGACAGCCTTCCCATCTGCGCCGATCACCGGCTTCTGCGTCAAAGGATCAATCTTCTCACGCTCTTCCTGCGCCTTGTACGGCGCGGGTGCAAGAATCTTGATGCCCTTTTCGCCCTTCATGACCTGACGGTCAAAGTTGCGCTGCCACGAGGTATAACCGGCAACATAGGTTGCCTCCGGCTTCTGCATCGCAATGAGCAGCGTGTTGTTGAAGGAATAGTTGTAGAACTTGGACATCGTGCGGAGATATTCCTTGAACCGCTCGGATTCAAAAAGCTCCTTGATGCCCTGTTCCAGCTTGTCCGTGATTTCGCGGACTTGCTGTGCATTTTTGTTTTCAGCCATCTCAAACCTCCATTTCTTATTTGCATTTGGGCGAAGAAAACCCCGTCTGGGATTTGCTCAGTAAACGAGCCTTTACCTCAGACGGGGTTTCTCTGCGCGTCATCCGACGATGGAAGATGTTATCCTCGTTCTCCCATTCAATCAGCCGGTCAAACATATCCGGGTGCTTTGTGACCATGTGCAGCAGCTCCGAGTCACTGGCGTTGGGACAGAACCAGCAGCCGTTTCTTCGGCAGTGAGTGTAGATTGGGGAAAGCAGCCCGTGTTCCTGACAGAGCTTGTAGGCGTCCGCCTCGGTCATACCGTATTTGGCAAGCAGACTGACCTTCGTTATTCCATCCAGACGAGCAAGGCGTTTTGGCTCATCCTCCGCGATGCCGACATAGCTCACAGTGTCCGGCGAGAGTGCGGCATTGTACTTGCGGACTGGCGGGATTTTGCAGTCACGATTGACTGCACACATACCAGCCCATGCAAAACCGCGAACCTCGCCCTTGTGCGGTCCGCGGGTGATGACATGATGGAACACCTCATCGTAGGTCTTGTCCGCGTGGAGAATGGTAAACTTGATGCCCAGCTCCTTTTCGCAGAAGGGCTTGAGCCAGTCATAAATGAAGTCCCGGTGTTCCGGGACTTCGCCGCTTGTGTCTTTGTCGAACATGACCTCACTGAAAACCGCCTCGTCAAGCGGCTCATTGTGCTGTGCAGCCAGCAGGAGCGTCGCTACGCTGTCTTTGCCTCCGCTGCATGAAGCAACATACTTTGGGCGGGTCATCGATCAAACTCCATCTTGAAGCTGACGTATTTGCCGCCGCTGTCATCCAGCCGGATCACCGCATCGTAGAGCTGAGGCTTCTTCGGCGTGTAAAGCCCGGTCACGCGGCACCAGCCCTTGTCCAGCAGCTCCTTTGCAATCTTCTTGGTCAGCTTCTTTTTCTTGCTGGAAAAGAACTTGTTGTCTTCCCACAGGCAGAAGGAGCAGTCTTTATTCGAGCAGTAGAAATTGCCCTTGCCGACGTAGACCGGAGAGCCGCAGCGGGGACATTTGCCGATTTCCTCCTTACCCGTGCCGAAACGCTGGGCTTCGGCATCAGAAAGAAACGGATAGGCTTTCACGAGATCACCGGTCATCCGGACAATGCCGCTGAGGAAAGCGTCTGCATCCGCATTGCCGCGCTCAATCTCCATAAGCGTGTTTTCCCATTCCGCCGTCATTGCGGGAGACGTGATCTGTTCCGGCAGAACACAGACGAGGTTGCAGCCGTCCTTTGTGGGAATGAGGGATTTGCCTTTGCGCTCTGCAAAGCCGGATTTCACCAGCTTTTCAATGATACCGGCGCGAGTCGCGGGAGTGCCGAGACCTTTCTTCTCGGTGTCATCGTCAAACTGTTCGTTTCCGGCAGTCTCCATCGCAGACAGGAGCGTATCTTCCGTGTACTGCTTCGGAGGCGTTGTGAAGTGTTCGGTGACGCTGGCGGACACACCATCCAGAACATCGCCCTCATGGACTTCGGGCAGGGACTTCATAGGATCGTCCTTTTCCTTCGTCTTGAGGGAGGACTTGAACAGCTCTTCGATGGCTTTCCATCCGTTTTGAACGACGGTCTTCCCCTTGGTTTTGAACTCGTAGCCCTCGCAGGAGAGCGAGATTTGCGTTTCTGCGTAGGTGTGCTTCTCGCTGGTCGCACACAGAAGGCGCATCCCAACAAGATTGAGGATTTTCTGCTCTGACTGAGGGAGCGCCGAAACATCCTGCTTTTCGAGCTGGACGGTGGGGAGAATAGCGTGGTGATCTGTGACCTTGCTGTTGTCGGTTACGCGGGCAATGTCCGGAGTAACCGAAACGTCGGAGAAAAGCGGAAGCTGGCGGCAGACGATGGAAATGACCTGACGGGCAGTGTCCTCCATATCATCCGTGATGAACTGACTGTCCGTGCGCGGATAGGTCAGGAGCTTCTTTTCGTAGAGTGTTTGTACGAGATCGAGCGTCTGCTGGGCGGTGAAGCCGTAGTATCGGTTTGCCTCGCGCTGCAAGGTGGTCAGATCATAGAGCTTCGGAGGATTGACGGTTTTCGTCTCCCGCTTGAGAGAAGAAACGACGGCTTGCTTTTTCTCGCAAGCCGCCGCAATTCTTTTTGCTTCCTCTTCGGTTTTGACCTTTTCCAGATCGGCGGTCAGATCGCCCTTGCCGACGTGGACGTTGAAATACTTCTCCTTTTGGAACGTGGAGATTTTCCCGTCACGCTCCACCAGCATTGCAAGGGTCGGCGTCTGGACGCGCCCGACCACCAGCTTCTTGTGATAGAGCGTGGTGAAAAGGCGGGTGCCGTTGATACCGACAATCCAGTCTGCCTTCGAGCGGCTGAGTGCCGCTTCATAGAGGCGGTCATATTCCTTGCCGTCCCGGAGATGCTGGAAGCCTTCGCGGATGGCGGAGTCCTCCAATGAGCTGATCCATAGACGCTTGAAGGGCTTGGTGCATCCGGCTTTGTCGTAGACCAGCCGGAAGATCAGCTCACCCTCGCGTCCTGCATCGGTTGCACAGACCAGCTCGGTGACGCGCTTGTCCTTCATAAGAGAGGACAGCACCTTGAACTGCTGGGCTTTGTCCTTTGTGACCTCGAACATCCAGTTTTCCGGGACAATGGGCAGATCGTCATACCGCCACTTGGCATACCGCTCATCGTAGGAGCTGGCGTCTGCCAGCTCCACCAGATGACCGAAGCACCACGAAACGATGTAATTGCCGCCCTCCATGTAACCGTCCTTGCGGGACGTCGCGCCCAACACCTTTGCGATGGACTGGGCAACGCTGGGCTTTTCAGCAATGACTAAGATCAATCTTCATCACCATCCGTTTCAGCATCCTCCGCAATCTGCGGCTCTTCATCCTCATTGATGTACGGCTCTTCCTCGTAGCCTTCATCATCAAAGAAGTCCATATCCTCATCCTTGAGCTTTCTGCCCTTGACGAACTTGATGTAGTAATAAGCTGCACCCGCAGCACCGGCAAGGGCAAAGATGACGAGGATCATGCCGACGTTGGACTTCTTTTCGGGTTTAGGGGCGGGAGCATCGGTTTCTGCATCCTTATCCGGCTCAGGTGTAGCGGGGGCTGTGCCGGTGCATTCGCTCATGTTGGTCTTGCAGACCGGGCAGTCGGTGTTGACCTGACCGGCAGCGCATTTTTCCTTGCAGTTACAGGTAGTCAGAGCCGCCGCAGTATCATCATCCAGCAGCGCAAGCAGGTCGCTCTCATCGACCATGTTGAGGAAGTATGTCTGATACTGTTCCTCGTCCTCATTGATGGGTGCATCGTAGTCGATGACAATGAAGAAGGTGTTGCCGCTCTTCGTCTGGACTGTGATGAACTGCTTGTTGGTTGCCTTATCATAGAGCAAGTCGCGGGTGTAGGCGTTGCCCTCATCGTCAATCGGCTCACCCTTCGGCTTTTCCGGCGTGGGAGTGACTGCGGGCTGCTGTTCGGGCTGAGTTGCCTCCGTGACGGGAAGGTTCTGTTCGGTATCATCGGCGTAGGCAAACGCCGTGACCGAGAAGCAAGACAGAACCATGACGCAGACCGCAAGGACGGTCAGAAAACGAAACTTCTTACGCATTGTCGATTACCTCCGTATTTTCGGCGGGCTTGGTGCCGCCCTTCATGGAAGACAGGAACGCCATGATCTGATCCTTGTCCATCACCATAGAGCGCACGGTGTTGATGATTTCAAGGTTTTCCAGCTCCGTCTTCTTGTCGTACAGCTCTTTAAGCTGACCTTCGATTTCGGACTTCTTCTTTTCAGCCTTCTCGATGTCGGAGAGGACTTTCTGATACTTGGGATTCATGAAAAACTCCTTTCTTTTAATAGGCGGGTCTTCCGAAGGCGTAGAAATGCTGCTGCCAGTAGGAAGAATTGATGGATGTGTACTGAATGGGATCGCCGCAGTGGATCATGACCCCATCCCCGACGTAGATGCCGACGTGAGACACGCCGGGGGTGTCATACGTCCCGACGAAAAAGATGAGATCACCGGGCTGGGCATTCGCCTTTGAAACCGGCGCACAGACGTTGTAAAGCCCTTGTGCGCCCAGCCGTCCGGTATTCACAAGTCCGCTGTTTGTGAGGACATAGCTGACGAAGCCGGAGCAGTCAAAGGATGTGTCGGGATTGGAGCCGCCCCACACATACGGATAGCCGAGATACTTTTTCGCCTCGGTGATCAGTGTCGCAAACTTCTCGTCGTTCAAGTATTCCGGGTTGACATCGTAGTCGGCGGGAGGATTTGTGATGTACTTGTCCACATAGGGAGAGTCACCGAACAGATCCTCACGGTTGCCCAGCACCGACATATACGTTGCGTACATGGAGAGCTGTTCCTGAGACATGATGTAGACTGGGACGTGGGAGAGATTGAAGTTTTCGAGCTTCACGTTGCAGATGTAGTAGTCATACGGGACGCGGTAGGTTTCCGTGTGCGTGTTGCCGTCCGCGTCCGTCCAAGTGTCGGTCTCCGTGCGGTATCTCGTTTCGACGATGACCTCTTCGGTGAGGATGTACTGCTTTTCAAACAGCATTTGGAGCGTTCCCTGCACCTCATCCAGCGTGAACTCGCCCTCATGGAGAGCTGATAGAATGGAGATCAGCACATAGGGGTCATGCTCAATGTCATCCAGATCGAAGTGGTATTCATCGTAGTTGTGAGTGCTTTCGTAGGTGTCGAGATAGCGTTGCAGCTCTTGCTCCATCCGGCAATACTGCGCCTCCGCGCCCAGCATCGCGTCATCCTCGCTGAGATAAGAGGAAGCGATAACCGACGAGCCGGTAGAGGTGAGCATCGAACACGAGCTGATTCCGGCACCGAGCAAAACGAGAAGGGCAATTCCGACGCCGATCCAGATGAAGACCTTCTTGTTCTTCTCAAAGAACTCCTTGATCTTGTCAGACGCCTTCTCACCGAGCTTCTTGCCGGTACTTTTTGTGGCAGTTCCGGCGGTCTGAGACCCGGCATTTCGAGCGGCGGCATATTCCTTCTTGATGTTCTGCTTCTGGTAGTGCTTGTTCATGTTCTGCTTCTTCATCTCAGGATGCTCCTGCTGATTTCTCTCATATTGGAGCTTCGCATCCGCAGCATCCGCCTTGTGTTCCAGCTTAGAGACCTTCTCATAAGGCTTGTTGACGCTGTTCTCCCGATGATGTCTGAAATGCCGAACGGCAGTCTCGGCGGCGATCTCCGTCTTATGCGCCGCCTCAACCGCCGAATTTTCCTGTTCGACCTCATGGATTTTGCCGTGAATGCCGGAAGCGAGGGTGTCACCGACCTTGCGGACGGTTTTATCTGCCTCAAATTGCAGCTTGCCTTTGCCCTTGGGCTTTTTCAGCTCATCCTCAAAATGAAGGCGGGTTTTGCCCTTTCCGGTCTCTTCATCAAAGACGCGTTCTTTCTTGAAAACCTTGTGCGTGGGCAGCTTCTCGCGGGCAGCGTCCAGACGCTCATGTGCCTTCTCGGACTTCCTTTCGAGCTTCTGCATCCGCTTCGTGGGCGGGACGGCATCGTCCGAGAGCGGCTTTGCAGAGGCAGTCTCCGCCGCTTGAGTGAGAACGGCATCTGCATCCACTGCTTCAACCGCAGAGGTCTTGCGCAGCTTGTGCGTGACAACCGTTTCGGCAATCACCGTGCCGGTATGAGAAGAAACGCCGTGCTGCTCCAAAACAGGAGGCTTGAACGACGTTTCCGATGAGGGCAGCGGTTCAGGTGCATTCTGGGGTGGATTATCTGCCCTTTTCTCTTCTGTGACGGACGTTTCCAAGGGCGGCTGTGTGTCGTTATTCTCGGCATGTTCCGCCTGAAACTGACGCTGCTGACGGCGCATCTGCACCTTTTTCTGTTCCTCCGCAGAAAGAGCTTCGGAAGGCGCGGCTGTCTCAGCGGGCTTGACCAGCTCCGCATCTTCCAGCCGTTTTGACACACGCTGTTCGGTGCCAGCCGTCAGGTTTTCCTCAACCGCGCCCTCCCGCGTCATCCGCACGACTACCTTGTCGCGGGCTTTAAGCTCCGGTTCCTTGGACATCAGATTTCACCTCCAATCCGCTTGTAGGCAAGCTCGGTGTACGCCGGATTCAGCTCGATGCCGACGAAATGACGCCCCATCTGCGAAGCAACCATGCCGGTTGTGCCGCTTCCCATGAACGGGTCAAGCACAATGCCTTCTTCGGGACAACCGGCGAGAAGACAGGTCTCAACCAGCTTCGGAGGATAGGCGGCATAGTGACCGCCCTTGAAGGGAACGGTGTTGATTTTCCAGACATCGCGCTTGTTGCGAAGCGGATTGATGGCACTATCCTTGATCTCGCCATGCTCACGGGGGCGGTTGATGGACTGCGGCTGAGGCTGA
>OIXR01002142.1_pt1 | contig 11517 bp, 8 predicted proteins | sample 1587831 | NCBI WGS metagenome assembly OIXR01 (sample SAMN03283263) | human gut metagenome | biome: human-associated habitat; material: feces | host: Homo sapiens | place: USA | collected 2013
ACAGCCTCATCTCTAAATACAGCAGAACTATAATTATATCCTAAACGAAAAGCAAACTCTGGAATTACCTTATACTCAGCTCCAATACGGAATGTATGTTCACCTTTCAAACAGTTCTTTACTTCAGCATTCTCAAATTCCATATCCCCACCGCCATCATTACTTGAATACTTAAATTTCATTGTAGAATAATCTTCATATTCATATTCCGCACCTAATGCTAAAGAAGTTCCGACAGTATATCCTAAACTAACGTTATATTTCCATGGTGTTACCAATCGATAATCCCGCTTCATATCTCCTACATAATCATAGGTATCTACAATTATACGTTTTAATTCATCAGTTTTTGCATCTCTATAATCATTGGTTACTATTGCACTCGTAGAATATGTTAACTTATAGAAAGTTGGGGTATGCACTGCAAAACCTATACGAAATGGAGAATATTCAAATGGACGAAGGATTAATCCCATTTTTACATCAAACCCAGAACCTGAGATATTGTTATAACTTTCAAGAGAATAACCTTCTCCTCTTTTATATGATTCATCATACCCAGAATATTTATCATAATCCACATCATAGGCCCCAATGGTCAATCCTAAATATACACGATCATTTATATTAAAAGATACATTAAAATCATACTGATCAATTCCCCCCTTTTCTCTTGAATTAAAAACAGAAGAAGGCTCTACCGGCAGAAAAGGAACATATAAATCTGGTTCATTATCAATCCGATCTCTTTCTGTCAGACCTCCTTGATACCCCAAAGCCCCAAGCCATCCAGCATCAGGATCTGAGAATATCCTATTTGCATTATCAAAATCCAAGTGCTGCCTAGAATTATCCCAAACATATCGTTCTGCATCAGTTGCCTGTAAAGCCATAGAATTAGTTTGAGAAACATAATATGGAGATCCCGGATTACTAGGATTCTCAACTACTCCCATCATCCCCGACATCGACATATTTTTATAAAAAGATTTAGAACGCTTATAATTAAATCCAAAATTTACATAACGTAATGGAGTCTGATTACCTATTTTAGTAGCAAAAACAACTCCTATATTATCAAACGACCATCTATTCTTATCTATAGTTGATTTTTGACCTTCATATTTACTCTCCATTCCATAAGCTGAATAACTAAATGAAGTCATTACATCATTACTCCGATAGATACCAATACCAGCAGGATTTGTCCCCATTGTAGTTATATCTCCACCTAATGCCCCCATCGCACCACCCATTCCTACAAAACGAGCTGTACCATTCAAATCTTTATCTGCTATTTTGACACCATCATATACAGATTGTGCACTAACGGCTCCTATCACAAAAGATAAAGTATATATTACTGTTATAATCTTCTTCATAATCTAAATTAATCATATTAATACTATCTTCTAATTATCTTCTACTACTCCTACTAGAAGAACCGCCTCCTGAACGGGACGAACTACCGCCACCTGAATAACTACCGCCACTTGAACGAGAACTGCTACTGCTGGCTGGAGAATAACTTCTAGAAGATGAAGAAGAACGGTTACTATTATAGTTACTACGAGTGCTTTCCCTCGAATAAGTACGTGATGGAGAAGCAGAACTACCTCTATTATATGTCGAACTGGATCTTCTTGAAGAAGGAGAATATGTAGATGAACTACGAGCACTACTTCCGCGGGAACTATTATAAGAACTAGCACGAGTAGAGGTGCGAGTACTTGTCCCACTACTACGAGTACTACTTGGACGGGTATATGTACTTCTTCTTGAGGAGGATACATCTGAACGAGTAGATACTCCAGAACGTATGGATTCACTTCTTGAACCAACTACTCGCCCCGTTGAGACACGACCTCCAGAAGGTACGCTAGTAGTCCTACGTACTTGCGAACGACCATAATCTGAACGACGAGAAGTAGAAGAACTATATCTACTAGGAGCATATGAACGGCGACCCGTATAAGTGTTGCGTGCCCAATGGCTTCCACCACCCCAGCCCCAGCTAGGACCGCCGTGCCAATAGTGATGATGTCCCCAATAGCCACCGCCATACCAACCACCCCAGTAGCCACCATACCAGCCGCCCCAGGAACCCGGGTAATATCCCCAAGAGTAGTAAGGACGATTCCAGCCCCAGCCATAATTCCAACCCCAGCCGTAAGAACCATAACGCCAATCCCACCAAAGCGGGTTACTGAACGTCGGGAATGCATAAGCATACATACCATCGGTATATACGTTCCAATCCCATGAGTTCGGACCGTAAACTACATCCCAGTACAACGGGCTGCTGATACTGATAGCAAAACGCGGATTGCGGAAACGGATGATACGTTCAGCGTATTCATAGTCGTCTGTTGTACCATTGAATTCGCCCGTCACCCATTCTCCGTCCAAATCCGGATTAGATTTTTCTTTTATATATAAGGTATCATTATCCATTACGAATTCATTTTCACGTGCATCGTAACGGCGGTTATATTCATCCACATCCCGTGTTCTTCCCTTACGGTCCTGAACAACCACTGTAGTACCCGGTGAAGTATAGATGTTAGTCGTCACCTGTTTCTTCGGTTCCTTCTTAACTGGAGTTTCTTTCTTCTCCTGTTTGTCTTTGGAAGGTACGAAGTAAAGGTCGTCATCAACGCTTTGTGCAAAGATACCTATCGGAAGGCACAAGGCAAATAGCAAGAAATAAACAATCTTTTTCATATCATCTCGGTTTATGTAATTACTTAAACTTATTCACGTTACAAAGATAAGGAAGAGATTTTTCGTCCGGGGGGGATTTTCCTCAAAGGATAATAGGGAAATCCCTATTTCTAACTATCTTTGTAGAAGATACAACGCTCACCGGCATAAAGTTCAGGCAAACTTGACTTTCTATACCCGGATTGCTGTATCTTTGCACATTATTCACCAGCATTAAAAACAACTATGAAGTATTTTGAGTTCACATTCCGCACCCAGCCTTGTACCGAAACCGTCAATGACGTACTGGCTGCCATATTGGGTGAAGTCGGATTTGAAAGTTTTGTTGAGTGTGAAGGCGGACTGACCGCATATATCCAACAGACATTGTGTGATGAAAACGCCATCAAGATTGCCATCAACGAGTTCCCCCTACCCGATACGGATATTACTTATACATATACCGAAGCGGAAGACAAGGACTGGAACGAGGAATGGGAAAAGAATTTCTTCCAACCCATCATTATCGGAAACCGATGTGTGATCCACAGCACTTTCCACCAAGATGTCCCCAAAGCGGAATATGACATCGTCATCAATCCTCAAATGGCCTTCGGAACAGGACACCACGAAACTACCAGCCTCATCATTGAAGAATTATTGGACAGCGAACTGAAAGATAAATCCCTGCTCGATATGGGCTGCGGAACTTCGATTCTTGCCATCCTCGCACGTATGCGGGGCGCACGTCCCTGTACGGCCATCGACATTGATGAATGGTGCGTACGAAACTCCATCGAAAACATCGAGTTGAACCACGTAGACGATATTGCCGTATCACAAGGAGATGCCTCGTCGCTTGTAGGAAAAGGACCTTTCGACGTTATCATCGCCAACATCAACCGGAATATATTACTGAATGATATGAAGCAATATGTTGCCTGTATGCATACGAATTCCGAACTCTATATGAGTGGATTTTATATAGACGACATTGCCGCCATCCGCGAAGAAGCGGAGAAGAACGGACTGACTTTCGTTCATTATAAAGAGAAGAATCGTTGGGCAGAAGTGAAATTTATTTATAAAGGATAAGAGCCAACAAATATCTTTAAAAGAGAAAGCTCCCTTATCATTAAAAGATATAAGAAAGCAAGCAAAAATCGCAGTCGATATACGCTATAAACAAGCGTAAGACTCCAGATTAATGCAGAAAAAAAATAGTGACGGTATACGCGTGGGATAGTGACGCTATCCATAGCATATACCGTCACTATTTGCATCGGATAGCGTCACTATCTTATAAAGAGAAATAAAGTCGTTACGCGAACTCTTTTTTGACCTGTTGGCACCATGCTTTGATTTTCTTTTCCGCCTGTTCGGACTGATTATCCAAATCGACAACCAACCCGCACCACTGCTCGCCACGTAAAGCCTTGGAACGTTCGAAAGTGTAACCTTCGGAAGAAGTAAAACCGACCAAGGTAGCCTCATCCCCTTCAAAGACTTCTGCCAGCAGACCAATTCCATCTGCAAAATTTTCCGGATAACGTATCTGATCTCCCAAACCGAAGATAGCAACCTTCTTACCTTTCAATTTCATTGTCCGGAGTTCCGGCAACAGTTCGTCCCAATAAGTAGGAAGTTCTCCGTCAAACCAGGTGGAAGCACCCACAATGAAGCAGTCATAAGCTGCAAAATCATTCTGCCAGGCCTGCTCGATAGGCACTACTTCTATCTTGTCTTCACCAAACTCTTTCTGTATTTTCTCTGCCACCCAACTCGTTCTTTCGGCTTTGGTAGCATAAAACAAACCTATCTTTTTCATAATTCTTCTCTTTTAATATTCCAATAATTTCCGTGCAGCTTCGTATATCTTAGCTTCGTCCGGCAAAATTTCTTTTTCCAGTATCGGATTGAAACCGACGGGAGTAAACGTAGAACCGACACGCTGCACCGGTCCGTCGAGATAACGGAACATTTCCTCACCAATCATTGCTGCAAGCTCCGCACCAAAACCGGAGAATACTTTATCTTCATGTACAACCAATGCTTTGCTGGTCTTCTTGACCGATTCAAATATTGCCTCTTTATCCAGCGGAATCAGAGAACGAATATCGATCACTTCTACTTTCCAACCACCCTCTTTCTCCAATCGTTCGGCGACATGCAGACAGAAATGGGTCGTATTTCCGTATGTGATAATACTCAAATCCGTACCCTCACGGCGGATACGTGCTTTTCCGAAAGGTACTTCAAAGTCTTCCGGCACCACAGTGGCGGCTTCTACCGAATTATACAATGCTTTCGGTTCGAGAAACAAAGTAAATCCCTTAGAGCGCATACTAGTACGTAACAATCCGGCTGCATCATCTGCAAAAGAAGGGCAGACAATTCGTGCTCCCGGCAATGTAGTCAAAGCTCCTTCTATATTTTGAGAGTGATACAGCCCTCCACCGATATAACCTCCGGAAGCCAACCGCAGCGTTATATTCGGGGCAAACTTACCATTGCTGCGCCAATACTCATGCGTACATTCTACATATTGTTCTACGGCAGGCCAGAAGTAATCAGCAAACTCCGCTCCCTCTATCACGACATGGATTTTAGGATCAAAGCGGCTCATTCCATTGGCAGTGCCTACAATATAATCTTCGGCAATCGGCGCACTGAACACACGGGCTTCGCCGAATTCCTGCTGCATCCCTTTGGTGACATTAAACACACCGCCTTTCTCTCTGTTTGCTACGTCCTGTCCCCAGATAAACGTATCGGGATTGTAGCGGAATTCGGCTTTCAATGTCTCGTTAATGGCATTTACCAGGAAGGTCTTTTCGCCCTCTGCTTCATGAGTACCTTCTTTGTACTTCTGGGGTTGATAAGGTTCGGGCATCACAAAATCGTAGATGCTCTTAGGATCAGGATCGGGAGCAGCCAACGCTTTTCGGTTGGCAGCCGACAGTTCTTTCTTTGCGTCAGCTTCGATCTGTTGCAACTCTTCTTCTGTCAGGCGTTTGTAACGCAACAACATCCGGCGGAATTTCATCAGCGGATCGGCATCTTTTACGTATTCCAGTTCGTTCTCATCCCGGTACAGGGTATGTTTATCCGAGTTGGAATGGGAACCGATACGAACACAGTTGGCCTGCACAATCACCGGATTACGGGTTTCCCTTGCATATTCGTGGGCTTCGGTCATGGCATTCATCGAGTCGAACACATCTTTTCCATTGCAATAGATGATTTTCAGATTCTTGAAGCCGGAGAAGTTCTCGGCAACTTTGCGGTTGGCTGTCTGTTCCGATTTAGGGACAGAGATACCATATCCGTTGTCCTGTATCACAAAAATAACAGGAAGACGTTCAAGGCTGGCGCCATTGATAGCCTCATATACAAATCCTTCAGAAGTGGCAGATTCTCCATGGGAAGTGATGGCGACTCCTTTATGTCCATAATATACCATTGCCCGCGCCACACCTGCCGCATGAAGGTCGTGTGTACCCGTTGCAGAAGAAATGTTTTCGATGTGCCATTCCGGTTTGGCGAAATGGTTCGACATGTGACGTCCGCCGCTGCCCGGGTCTGTCGCTTTCGAGATACCATTCAGGATGATTTCTTCTGGAGTCATTCCGGCAGAAAGTACAGTCAGCATATCGCGGTAGTAAGGAAACAGGAAGTCTTCGCCCAAAGTGAATACCTGACCGATGGCAAGCTGAATACCATCATGCCCCGCGTAAGGAGCATGATAAGACCAACCCAAAGATTGCAGCAGGTATGACGGTGCTTTTTCATCCAAAGCACGCCCCAATGTCATCAGATGATACCACTTTTTCAGGGTTTCTACATCTGTCGTTTTTATATCATATTTCTTTTTCATAGTGAATGAAGTTCTTAATGAGTGAAACAATCAGTTATCAGCCTTGCCAGTTTTCGAGGTAGTCGGCTATAAAGTGGAGGAAGTTACCTCCCAACATTCCGTCTACTACCCGATGGTCGTAAGACAAAGACAGATACATTTTATGGCGGATGGCAATCGTATCGCCTTCCGGTGTTTCTATCACAGCAGGTTTCTTTTCAATATATCCTACTCCCAAAATAGCAACCTGCGGCTGATTAATAATCGGTGTACCGAACAGGCTCTTGAACGTTCCGAAATTGGTAATGGTAAATGTACCGCCATCAATATCTTCCGGCATTAATTTATTATCCCTTGCTTTCAGGGCTAAAGAGTCAATGGCAACTGCCAGGCCATTCAGATTCAAATGGTCGGCGTCATGCACCACAGGCACAATCAGATTTCCATCATTCAGAGAGACAGCAATACCTACATTGATATGTTTCTTAAAGAGGATATTATATCCGTCTACTGACACATTCACTTGAGGATAGGCTACCAATGCTTTCGCTACGGCCTCGGTTATCACAGGCATATAAGTCAACTTCACTCCTTCGCGACGGAAGAAAGCATCTTTATTCTTTTCGCGCCAACGCACCAGTTTGGTGACGTCTACTTCTACCACATTGGTTACATGAGGAGATACTTTCTTAGACATAACCATGTGGTCGGCAATAATCCGGCGAACACGATCCATCTCTTTCACTTCAACTCCAGGCATGGCAACAGGAGCAGACGATTTGGATGAAGTAGCAGCCGACTGTACAGCAGGGGCAGATGCAGCCGGAGACGTTTTCGGAGTTATCGGTTCGGGAGCAACAGCCACCGATGGTTTGCTTGCAGCCGGAGCAGCAACAGCAGAGGCCGGTTTCGGTTCAGCCATATCGCCTCTTTTCTTCTTTTCAATATAGTCTTTTATATCTTTCTTACTCAACCGCCCTTCATAACCCGTACCTTGTATAGCATCCAACTCTTCTTTCGGAATCTTAGCCTCCCGCGCCAACTGAATCACAACAGGAGAATACCAACGTTCTTCCTCAACAGCAACGGGTTTGGATGTATCAACGGGGGGTGATGCAGTATTCACTGATTGACTCTTAGCAATGTCTGCTGCTGATTGTGATGTTCCGGAAACATCAGCGGCAACCTGACTGGCATCAGCTCCTTCGTTTGTGGCACCTTCGCTTGCCGGCTCCGTACCGGATGATTCTTCGCCATCCAAATCAATAATGGCAACTACTATTCCTACAGCTACCGTGTCACCTTCCTTATATAAAATCTCCTCCACTTTTCCCGCTACGGGAGAAGGGATTTCTGCACTTACTTTAGCAGTATTCACTTCAAAAAGCACATCGTCTTCCTGAATCATGTCACCCACCTTTACAGACCAAGAGACAATGGTCCCTTCGGTTATACTCTCGCCCAACTTAGGCATTTTTATTTCGAATTTTGACATAGACAGTAATTTTATTATTCAACCTTAGATATATTACAACAATGGGCTGAAATAGAAAGTTTTAAGTTAAGTAAAATTTAACCGGAGTCCAATCGGCACAACCAAGCATCAACGGCTATATATCCACTCTTTCTGAATATATTTCTCTTCCCGGAGCTGATTGACAGCTTCTATCTCCTCCTTAGTGAAAGCACTGACAGATTGCGACTTACTGAAATACTGAAAAGCCTTTTCTTTGAAATCAGTGACAGTCCCCGCCGGCAAATGCCTGCGAATATTAGTTACCTCACTCCGAACGGAAGGAACAGCATATACAGACGACAACGTTTCATCATCGACCATCGGTTCCGGATTCAATGCCTGATGCAACGCTGTAAGGTCTGTATCATACAATAGCGTGCAATGATACAATACCCGATCCTTGTACAGGCATTGCGCACTTCCTGATATTTTCAATCCATTCAGATAAATCCCCAATCGTTCGCCTCCTGTTGCCATCAGTCCCATAGAGTTCAGGAAATCCAACGTCCTCTGCAAATACGTGACAAACTCCGGCAAGCGGGGAGTCGTTTCTATAAAAGTCAGATTGACATTGCCCAAATCATGGTACACTGCTCCCCCACCGGAAAAACGACGGGCAATATGTACCTGCTCCCGTTCCGCCCATTCCTGATCGACTTCCGACCGTAACCGTTGATGTTTCCCTATTACCACAGAAGGAGTGTCCTGCCAAAGCATGAAAATGTCTTCATTTCCCTGCTTCAACAGATATTCTTCTGCAGCCAAGTGAAAGTAAATATCAGAAAACGGACTATAGATACATCGAATCATAGGTCAGACAGAATAAGAGTTAAAACATAATCTCGTGATAAATCTCTCCGACCGTAGGATGCGGAAATACAGTCTTCTGAAATTCTTCCACCGTATAGCCTCTCTGAATAGCAATACCTGCGATCACAATAAGTTCTGACGCCGGATTTCCCAACATGTGGCAACCGATGATCTTCCCTTCTTCATCCTGAATCAGTTTACAAAGGCCGTTTCCCTGTTCATTCTCGGCTACGAACCGACCGGAATAAGCCATCGGTAATTTGGATACACGGTAAGAAAGTCCTGATTTTATCAGTTCTTCTTCTGTCTTTCCTACGCCCGCCACTTCGGGATTGGTATAAACAACTCCCGGAACACAATCGTAATTCATCCGGTCTTCCACTCCCAAGATATGATTGATAGCGACTTCCGCTTCACGAATAGCGGTATGTGCCAATAAAGAATAACCTGTAATATCCCCACAAGCATATACACGGGGATGCGAAGTCAACAGATGTTCATCTACTTTGACCCCGTTCCGATGCAATTCTATATTCAGCTTGTCCAGCCCCACTTTGGATAAATTTGCCTTACGGCCTACACTAAGCAAGATTTTCTCCGCTTCAATAGTGGAAACTTTGCCTTCTTTTTCTATCACGACTCCATGAGCGTTCACTTCCACTACTTTCGTATTCAAATAGAAAGTGACTCCCCGTTTGGCATATTCGGCACGAAGCATGCCGCTCGTTTCCTTATCCATCGCTCCCAAAATCTCTGGCATCATTTCTACCACATGCACCTTTACTCCCATACTGTTGAAGAAAGAAGCAAATTCCATCCCGATCACTCCACCGCCAATAATAACAAGCGTCTTGGGAAGTTCTTTTATCTCCAACGCCTCCTTGGAAGTCCAATAACTGACTCCCGACAATCCCGGTATGGAAGGAATCACTGTATCGGAGCCGGTACATACCAGCAAGTATTTCACGGAATAGGTTTCTCCATCACAGGTGATGCGGATCATCCCCTCTTTCTCTCCCTCTATAAAAGCTTCTTTCTCCACGATCGTCACTCCGTAAGAATTCACAGTCATCTTCACGCCACCCGTCAACATTTTCACTGTTTTGTCTTTGCGGCTCATAATCTTGGATAAATCGAACGAAGGAGATTCGGCAGAAACGCCATATTTGGAAACACTCTTGATGCTATCCAGTATTTTAGCAGAATATAACAAAGTTTTAGTAGGAATACACCCCTCATTGAGACACACTCCACCCATTGCCTTTTTCTCAAAAAGAACGGCTTTTAATCCGTTGGCCCCTGCCCGTTCGGCAGCTGTGTACCCGGCAGGACCACCACCAATAATAGCTATATCAAAGTTCATAATCGTATCTTTTTTAGTAATAATACGATTATAACAAATGAGAGAAGAGATAAGTTGTTGGGAAAAGAAATACCTGTTACTTAATTGTCAGCTTTTTAAGTTCTTCTAACGAGCCATTGAACACGTTCAGGTCTACGTCTTCTTTGATACCGGGAACACTTCCTACATCAGTATGTTGCCAAAAGTCCCATTTCCCCTGATACTTTACAGAGTCAACATAATAATGGGCAATCCAGTAAGGGTATGTATTGAAGATGGAATCGTCCAGATAACGGGTTTTAAATTTATAAGAAGTATAAAGAATAGGTTTCACTCCATAATGAGATTCCACCCGGTCCAGCCAGCGTTTAATGCCTTGCTGCAATTCCTTTTTTTCCTTCCGCCCGGTCACTTCCACATCAAGTACGGGAGGTAAATCACCCGTATCCAGTTTCACCGTACGAATAAAGAAGTCCGCCTGTTTCAAAGCATCCGTACCAGGAATATAAAAATGATAAGCACCACGGATAAATCCATGATTACGGGCATTGGCGAAGTTCGCCTCAAAGGTTGTGTCGTTATGATCTCCTCCTTCTGTAGCTTTCATAAAAACGAAATGCAAAGGAGTAGCCGTCTCTTTATTCTGCAACAGTCTTTTCCAATCAATCTTTCCCTGATAATGAGAAATGTCAATACCATGAATATCATATCCGTCAGGGATACAAACTCCGTATTCCTTTAAACCATGACAAGGTTTCCATCGATAAGCATAAGGACGGATAAAGAAATAGTAGAATACAACGGAAAAACAACCGATAATCACCACAGCCAAAATGTTACGAATCCAGACAGGCATCACAGTTCGATGCTTCATCTGTTCCTTTTTTGAGGTACGGGAAGTTTTGGAAGAAGAGGTCGTTCCCTTTTTCTTGGTAGTGGAAACGGTTCTTTTCTTCTGTACGGCAGACATCGGGTTGTTGCGTTGCGGCATTTACTTTAAACGATCAATGTTTTTAGAGATAGGCACGGATTACGCGAATTAACACGGTTTTTTAGTTATTTCTTATAAACCGTGTATTCCGTGTAGTCCGTGCCTGAAAGAATCTTTCATTGCAGCTGTTATTGCAACTGTTACATCAACAACTGCTCTGAAGTGTATTTATTTAGCTTGTTCCAGCTGCAAAGTCTTAGTTGCCTGGTCGCAAACCTCTGTAGGACCGAAGTACTGGATCGGACCCGGATATACATAATCCGTTTCGATAGCCCAACGATCACGTTGCGCAGCAAATG
>OIXR01002147.1_pt1 | contig 11480 bp, 2 predicted proteins | sample 1587831 | NCBI WGS metagenome assembly OIXR01 (sample SAMN03283263) | human gut metagenome | biome: human-associated habitat; material: feces | host: Homo sapiens | place: USA | collected 2013
CCAGTCGTACAGGCGCTAAGCTTCTTGCAAATTTATTTGCTTTTTCTATTGTAAACTTATCAATTTCAAATTTTTGCTTTTCACCTATATTTGATTTATCAAAAAATACATTTTCTTCCGATGTTGTTTCTATAATCAGATTACAACTCTTAGGTAACTCTTCTAACTTATTGTAGACGTATATTACGCCTATGCCCATTCCGACTTTATTCTCGTTCAAATATTTTTCAATTTCCGAGTCTTCAACTAATTCGGGATCTGAAATTACAAATAAATAAAAAGGAATATTCTCATTCTTTTTTTCACTTTGGTCTTTTTGAGGTTTTCTTCCTTTTAATTCTTCATCAACCTTTTTATCCAAAGCTGCCGCATTAAATACATCATTTGCCATATATCTTGATTCTCGTTTTTCGTCAAACGAATGTGGCAACCATTTTATAAAATCCCATTGTTTTTGTTCCTTCTTTGAAAACATAGTGACAAGTCTGACGTCTGTATATGGATGTGTTGTTGCAATTTGTACTATCATATTTCTTGCAATATTTACTGCATTCTCACGATTGCCTATTATACCAACACTTAAATTATTTGCTATGTCACATAAAATAGGAGCACCCTCTATAACTTGATTACCCTGACCAAGATTTTCGCCTTGTTCTTCTAATTCATCATCATACATTTTCAGAACATTATCCGGAAATTTAATTTTGAAACTGGTAGTTATATCTCCCTTTCCGATTCTCACTTTTAAGAAGTCGTCGTCTTCCGGATTACGTTCCCACATTGTACGTTCACGCTTTGTTGCTATATCATAGCACACCCTTGTTTCATGATTTGATTCTTCAAGAGATATAAATTGGTCATCTCTGTTTTTCTCAATCCTTGCTTTAACATCTGCTAAATATTTTTCGTACTTTTCCTGTCTTACTTCACGAGATTTTCTATATTTTTTCTTTTGCAAAAAAGTAGAAAAGACAGATGTCAACGGAAAAACTGCCGAATATGCACTACGAGTTACAAGCATAGGCAAAAATGACAACCAATTAACCATTGGCATATCTCCAATATTCGGCGGTTCTTGGATTTCTATAATTTCCGAAGGCATTTTATGTCTTAATCTTGGTGACAAGCTGAAAATCGGATACTGTATTTCATCATTGTCTATTATTTCTTGGTTTTCACACAATTCCAATGTATTATTTTTAAACAGTATATTAAATTTACCTATTGAAATTATATCGCCATCTTTAAGCATACTTTCGGATATTTTCTTGTTGTTTAAAAAAGCTTTTTATAAAGGAGCTCACCAACTTGAAATTACAAAATGAATTAGAAATACAAGGAGGTGTAGCGTAATGAAGAACTTTAATAAAAGAATTAATCGAGAGAATGAAAAAAGCAAGAAAAAAATAAGTAGAGAACTAAAAACAAAACTTGGCAACCTAGAGATAAAACCACAATTTTTAATAATAGGATTAGTAGCCATAATAACAATAATAAGTTTAATATATTTGATATTCTTAAAATATAGTCCAATAATGAACTTTAAATATGAAGGGTATGCAGTAAGAGGGAAAGAAATAACAAAGAATTTATTAGGGGAAGGAAATAATCAAAATAAAAATTCTGAAAATAGTGAGCCAAGTGATAATGATGAAAAGAATATAGACCTAGCAAAAATAGAGGAACAAGGCACAATATTCAAAAAATTAGGTCAATATTTTATAGGAAGTAAAGAAAAAACAGAAATAGACTTAAGCTACCCAATATATATAAATGATAAAAATACAATATATAACTTAAACCAAGATATGTTGCTAATAAGTAAAAGCTTTGAACAAGTAGCAGGATATCCAAATATAAGTATAACAGATGGAAAAGTATATAACGGAAATAGCTTAGAAAGAGCAGATAGCAAAGAATATATATTTGCAAAGACAGAGGAAGGAATATATATAAATTTAAAAGAAATAAAAATAAAAACAACAGCAAATGAATATGTATTGCCAGTAAATAGCTTAATAGTATTTGAAGAAAATTCTATTAGATATTATTTTGTAAGTAATAATATTCTAGTGTTTAACGAAATAAATGATGTAGACTATAATTCACAGGTAACAATAAAAAACGTTGAGAGTGATGCTGTAGATACAAATGCGCAAAATATTCAAAATGAACAAAATAAAGAGAATACTAACAAAGTGGACAAAGAATATAATTACGAAGAGTTATTAACACGTTTAGGAGTAATAGAAAATGCGAAAGATACTGTAGAAAAAGAAGAAATTATAGAAGAAGACACAAGTGACGATAAACAAGAAAACAATACAGAAAGTGAAACAGAGCCAAATGCTCCACAAGCCCAAAAGCCAGAAAACAACGAACAAACAAATGCAGAATACGTAAAGCCAGAAGTAACAGTAGAAGACTTTAAAGCAGAAGTATATACAGCCAAAAGCAACTTAAACATAAAAGACCCAAAAGCAAGAATAATAGAAGCGCCAACATTCGAAATATATAAAGATGGAAAAATATATTTAAGAAGAGTGTTTAAAAATTCAGGAGAAATACAAATAACAGGATTAGTACCAGAGACAGAATACGAAATAATAGGAAAATATATTTATTTAAATGCAGAGAATAAAAAAGTAGAAAATACATTTTACAAAGGAACAATTAAAACAAAAGGATATGAGGCACTAGGAACAATAGAACTAAGCAAAGAAGAAGGAGAAATATATAGTAATAAAATACAAATAAAAAATGTAAAAATAATATCTGACTTACAAAATGAAGCAATAAAAGGAATAAACCAAATAGAATTAGAAACAGGAAATATAAAAACAGTATTAAAGAACAATAAAGTAAATGAATTACTAGAAGGAAAAGAAGTAACAATAGAAAGTTCAGAAGGATTAAAATCTAATACAAAAATAGAATATGCAATAAAATTTTATGATAAAAATGGAAAAAAACTAAAAGTAGAAAATAACAAAGGAACAACGAGAACATCAAAACAAGAGCCAAAAGTAACAGTAAAAATAAAAGAACAAGATATAGTAAGTGTAACTTTAGGAGTTAAACTTACAAACAAAGATAGTGTAAAATTAGAAAATTATAAATACATAATAACAAGACCAAATGGAGAAAAGCTAAAAGAAGAGAGATTATCTGAACATGAAAAAGAAATAAAATTAGAAGATTTAGACCAAAACCAATATTATAAAATAAAAGTATATGCAGACTATGATTTAGGTGATAATAAAGGAATACAAAAAGATGTAGAAATAGGAAACCTAGTATTTGCAACAAAACCAATATCAACACTAGGCTCATTGGAAATGATAGTAGAAAATAAAGAACTAACAAGTAAAAATGCAAAGATAAGTTATAAAATAGATGAAGATAAAACAGACAAAAGATTAATACAAATATTAAATGAGCTAACAATAAAGATAGTAGAAAATAATGATGATAATAAAGAAATAAGTAAGCCAAGTGCAGAAAAACAAAATTCTGAAAAGGAAAGCCAACACACAAATAGAAAGACAACAAAAGAAGGTACAGTAATTTACACAAATACATTAACAAAAGAAGAAATAGAAAGATTACAACTAGGAGAAATAAAAGAAATAAATTACGAAAACTTAAAATCAAATACAAAATACACAATAGAAATAACAGGAAATGTACAATTAGGAAATACACAAGAAAATATACAAGTAACATATAACTATAAAGAATTTACCACATTAAAAATACCAGCAAAAGTAGAAATAAAAAATCAATTTGTAACAGGAAATTTAATAGACTTAGATGTAAGAGTAGAAGACGAAAATAACGCTGTATTAAACAACACAGTAAGAATGGAGCTAAGAAATAGCAGCAATGATTTGATAGATTTGCAAGAGCTTACAACAAATGAAGACTTTATTAGAAAAACATATGAAAAATTAGAAGAAAATAAAACATATAAACTAAGTTTTTATGCAGATCAATATAATGAAGGAAGTACGGACGAAACATACAAAGTAAATTATTTAATAAAAGAAATAGATATAATAACAGAACCAGGGATAAGTGGAAGTGTAGGGCTAACAGAATTAACTAAAAAAGCAACCGGAAAAAACTTAGTAGATATGAGTTCAGAAATAAAATGGACAGAAGCTAATTTTAATACATGGGGAGAATATGGATATAAATATGAAAAAGAAAATAATGTAATAAAAATATATTCTAATTCTCAACATAACAGAAGAAAGATTCTTACATATGATTTAACACCATATAAAGATGAAAAAGTAACAATATCATTTCAAGCAAAAATTAGTGATATAAGCAGTGATTTTACAGCATATATAGTAAAATCAAGCAGTGGTCATAGAAATAAAGAGCTAAAAGACTTAAGAAAAGATATATGGACAACATATACATTTACAATTTCAAATGACATGGATGGATATATAGGATTTGAAACAAATTCTAACAATGATACTTATAAAGAATTATGTATAAAAGATCTTCAGATAGAATTAGGAGATAAAAAAACAAACTATGAAGAATTTAAATATGAAATGATAGGAAATGTTATTATAAACTTAGAAGATAAAAGAGATGAAATTTATACAGATAATTATTATATAAGAATTTTTGAAAATGATAAATTATTAATAAATGAAGAAAACAAATTAAATGAAGGAAATTTAATAGAAAGACTATTAAAAAATTATAAATTAAAAGAAAATTGCGACTATGTAATTAAGCTAGTTGTTGAAGTAAATGGAAGAGAATATGTTTTAGATAATTATGAATTTAATACAAAAGATTCAAAAGAAATAAAAGGAATTTCTACAATAGCAGAATACTTGAAAATTCAATCCAGAGGTACATATATTGTACTTAATGATTTAGAGTTAATTGGAAGAGATTCAGAATTTAGATTTGGTACAGATAATGTTATGTTTAATGGAAAAATAGATTTTAATGGACACAAAATAAAAGTACACACTAAAGAACAGCATAATGAGCAACCGTTATTTTATAAAATAGGTAAAGAAGGAATAATAAAAAATTTAGTATTAGACTATTATATAGATAATACTAAAATTCATTCAATAGCAGGGATAGCTGGAAATAACTATGGTAAAATTGAAAATATTTATGTCAACTTAAAAGAATGTCCTGACACGGCAAGAGATAACATAAGATTAATTGCCATTGCAAATTATGGTTGCATTAATAAATTTGTGATAAAAGCTGAGAAAAGTTTAAAAGGAAGCACTCACTTAGCTTTGGGAGTATCGGCTAATTATGGAATAATAAAAAATGGATACATTTATGGTGAGAAAATAAGAGCAAATTATGACATAGGTAATAGAGAGAGAGTAATAGGGGGATTAATATTAAAAAATTATTCTGGATTAGTTGAAAATGTGTATAGTTTAATAAATATAGAAGTATCGGGTACAAGTGCGTCAGATTATCTGGGAAATATTATTGCTTGCAATTATTCTGGAGCAAGGGTAAAAAATATTTATTCTATAGGATATGGTAATCAACAAAAATTTATAAATGGTCCAACTATAGGATGGATTCAAAACCAAACTAACGTAGAAAACATATATTATTTTGCAGATAAAATTTTCAATAATACAGCAAATCAAAAGTTAACTCCATTAGCTTTATGGGATAATAATTTTCAAAATAATGTTTTAAATAAAGAAAATACTTTTAATGTTAATGAATTAGTAAACAATGGTTATTATCCTATGGTTAATATGCCAGATTGTATGCCAAAACAGGAATATATAAAATTACCACCTGTAGAGGACAAAGACTTACCAGATATTTTAAATTCTGAGATATTAGAGCAGTCACATAATTATGCAAAAATTAAGATTACAGTAAATAACCCGTCAGCAGAAACGATTACTAGTATAAAAATGAAATATATAAATTCTAAGATTGAAAGCCAGGAATATAGTAATGGAAAATCTGAGGTAATTGTAATGTTGGAAAATCCAACTATATATATTTCTAAATACTGTATAACAGAAATATCAACTAAAGGTACATATGGCAAAGAATATACAAGAAAATTTGAAGAAAATGAAAGAATAGTAAAAGTAGAATTCTATAAAGAAATACATTCTATAGAAGACTGGAAAAATATAAATAAATCTCCAACAGAAAATTACATATTAATGGAAGATTTAGATTTAAAAAACGAAGGCAATAAAATTATAATTTCAAATACATTAACAGGAAAAATAGATGGAAATAATCATACAATAAAAAATATTATAATAAATAATGCTGCATATTTAATAAATCTACTTAAAGGAGAACTAAAAAATTTAAATATACTAAATTGCCAAATCACATATAAAGGAAGTACATCTTTAATTTATAGTGTTGAAGGAAAAATTAAGAATTGTAATATCCAAACTATGAAGTTAAATAGTTCGGATTCGACAAATGAGACTTTACAAGGAGCATTTACAAGTAGATTAACTGGTAATATGGAAAATTGTACTGCAACAGATATAGAAATAATAAACAATAATACATATAGTATACATATAGGAGGATTGGCAGGATTTATTACCAAGAGTGAAATTAAGAATTGTTTTGTAACGGGATTAAAAGTGAATATAGAAGAAGGAAATGTTTATGTAGGAATTGGAGGAGTGGTTGGATATGAAAGTGATGTATCTAAAATAACTAATTGTATTGCAGAAGGCAGTATAAATGCAGATGGAGATAATATAGGAGGAATAGCTGGAAAAATAAAAGTAAGTTCGAATATAGAAAATTCGATAAGCAAAGTTAATATAACAGGAAGCTCAGATGTTTTGGGAGGAATAGTAGGAATTAAGGAAGATACTGTTTCGAGTGTTATAAATAATTTATCTTTGGGAAATTTATATTCTAGTAAAAACGGAATTCAAGGAAAAAGTATTATACATAGTGGAACAGATAACATAAATAATAATTATTATTATGAAGGACAAAAAATAAATGGTATAAGTGTAGGAAAGAAAGTTTATGGTAGCCTTTCATACAATGAATTAAATGATTTAAATACATATACACAAAAAATAAGATTAGAAGATAATTACAACTACGATAAAATTAAAGAAGGCATTTTGCCTAAATTAATGGACACAAATAAAAAGGAGATACTACCAAACCAAAAAGATATTTATATAGATGAATATAGTGAAATTTCGGTTATAAGTATTAAAACTGAAAAAGATACAGTAAGTTCTATAGAAGGACAAATTTTATTAAATAACCCTAAAGGATTAGAGATTACAAATATTAACATTAATTTTATGGATACGGTTATAAAAAATATAAACTCAAAAGAAGGGGTAACATATATATACTTTAATGCTAATCCAAATAAATACTTTGACACGTATAAGTTAGGTACACTATATTATAAAGAAAATAATCAGACAAAAGAACTAAACGTAGAGGTAAAGATAGAACAAGAATTTTATAAAGAAATTTATAATTGTGAAGATTGGCAGGGGATAGACAATGAAACTTATCAAAATTATAGATTAATGAATGATTTAGATTTTACAGGAAGAAAGAATATTAAGACAAATGTAAGTATAGGAAAATTAGAAGGAACAACAGATGGGAAAATAAAGACTATTAAAAATATAAGTTTAGAATTAAATGGTAAAGAAGAAGCACTTATAAAACAGATAAAATACAATTTAGAAAATATAAAATTTGAAAATATATTCATAAACAATACTGCAAACAATCAAAATTATTGTAATTTAATAAATACAAACAATGGAAGTATAGGTAATGCAGAGTTTAATAATATAACAATAAATGCTAATAATATGAATTATGTAGGAATTATAGGAGAAAACTATGGCTATATAAATAATATAAAAGTATTAGAAACGAAGGTAAAAGGGATAAACAGAGTGGCTGGTTTAGTTTGTAATTCAAAAAATGCAAAAGGAATAGAAAATATAATTGGAGAAAAAATTACTGTAACTGCTACTGGTAATGAAGTTGGTGGTATAGCTGGAAATGTTTATAATCATCTTTGTTACAATATACAAATAAAAGATTCGACCATCAAGGCTAAAAACTACACAGGAGGTATTTTTGGTGTTGCTAAAGGGAAAGGTGATGGAGAAAATATAAGAAATATATCAGCAAACAATATTGAAGTGACTGGAAATAGTAATGTAGGTGGTATAACAGGTCAAACGAGAGATTATGCCATGCAATTTGCAAATATATATAATTCAGAAATATATGGAACTGGAGAAAATATAGGTGGAGCTATTGGACAAAAGTCTGACTGGGCTCATGTAAAGTCTATATCTGTAAAAGAATGTAATATAGAAGGAATAGGAATAGACTCTAGAAACGTTGGCGGAGCAATAGGTAACGATGCAAGTAATTACATAACAAATATATATGTTTGTAATACGACAATAAAAAGTACAGGAAATGATGTAGGAGGCCTTATTGGAAGGAAAAGCTACCATAGTCGAGTAGAGTTATCTGTAGGATACAATTTAAGTGTAAGTGGAAGCGGAGATGTAGGAGGATTAATAGGAAGCGGAAATGCAAAAATACAAAAATGTTATATTAATGCAAATGTTAAGGCTTCTATTAATGCAGCTGGAGGTTTAATAGGAAATTTAACAAATATAGAAATGAATGATATTAATAATACTTCAGAATTAAAAGAAAGCTATTTTGTAGGAACAGTGATAGGAGAAAAAAATGTTGGAGGTCAAATTGGTAATATAGAAGAAGATATATACATAGGTAAGAATAACTATTATTATTACAGCAATTATGTGCAAGCAGATTTAATTTGTAATGACAATGCAACTATTTCACTAGGCATAGGTAGTAACAAAAACCAAAATGAAAAAATAAAAGATTCATATTATTATAAATATTCAACTATAAACGGAGAAAATCCAAACTTGCAAAATGAAATGTTCATAGAATTAGAACAATATTTAGATGAAACAGATTTAAATAAAAAAGAAAGCTATATAGAAAAATTAAAATGGGGGAACTATTGGAATTATTGGGTACTTAATGATAATAAATATCCTATATTAAATAATACAAATTTACCAGAACAAAAAGGAATTCCATTACCTAAAGATGCTGAACATATTGTTACAAATGCTAAATTAAACATAGAAAATGAGCTAAAACAAGAAGACGATTTAGTACAAATAGAAATTCCAAAGTGTACATTTAAATATGATGGAAAAGATATTAAAACTTACAATACATTTTCAGAAATTATTTCAGAAGATGGAAGTAAGGTTGTAAGGAACGATATACGATTGCATGTAAAAAATGGAAGAATACATGCTTTACCAGTCGAAATTAGTTTAGGTAATTATGCAATTAAACTTGTAGAAAGCAATTTTATTATCGACTCTTACAACGGAAAAGAATATGAAACAGTATTAGGTGAAGACGGAAAATTGTATGACATAAAAGAGTCAATAGCTTATCCAGAAAATTTTGTAAATGAAGGAATCGAAAGTATAGGAAACAATTTAAAGAATGATTCACACGAACTAGAAGTAACTTATAAAAATGGAAATAGTATTAAATTTAATTACCAAACAGGAGAAATAATATCTTCAATAGATGAAAAGTCTGAGAATAAAGATATTTTTGAATATATAAAAGAAAAAACTACAGAAATAAGAAAATCTTTAAGTAGAAATAGTAATAATAACGATATGCAAAATAAATATTTAGATAGCCAAGTTTTGAAAAATAAACTAGAAGAAATACCAGTAGAAGAAGCTTTACAAGAAGAATTAAAAAGGAATGACAATAATATAAATAACAGTAATAATAATGAAAATGACCAAGCTAATAACTCTTTAAAAGAGACAAGATATATAAGCATATACAATGCAGAAAAAGGAGATTACCAAATTTACCAAGAAGAAGAGTTATTAGATACGAGCAAGCAGGAGGTGATAAGCGAAAACGAAAAAATAGAAGCAAATAATTTAAAAGCATATTATGCAAGCGAAGGAAAAAGTAACAATACAAAAATGGGAATAGTATGGATTACATTAAGCATAATAGGAGTAGTAATAATATTATTTGCAATAAAGAAAAGAGATTAAATTAAGTGTGTGTAGAGAAGCTAGTAAGATACTAGCTTCTTTTGTAAGATATAAATTTTAAAAAATTTAACGAATTAATTAAAAGTAAAATAAAAGATGAAAAAAAATATTATTTATTTTTTGATGAAATTCAAAGTGTTATAGATTTTGAAAAAGTTGTAAATTCTTTTAGAGCTACAATGAATGTAAGCATATTTATAACAGGATCAAATAGTAAATTATTATCCGGAGAATTTGCTACATATTTAACAGGTAGAATAATAAGTATAAAAATGATGCCATTTACATATAGTGAATTTTTAGAGTTAAAAAAATCTAAACATGAAGAAATAAACGAAAAAACATTTAGTGAATATGTAGAATGGGGCGGAATGCCATTAATATATAATACAAATAATGAAATAGAAAGAAAAATGTATTTAAGAGATTTATATAGTGCAATTATTCTGAAAGATATAGTGGAAAGAAGAAAAATAAAAGATATAAATTTATTAAATAAAATTGTTCAATTTATGATGGAGAATATAGGAGGAATAATTTCTTCAAATTCTATAGCTGGATACTTAAAAAATGACAAGGTAAATACAACTTTTGATACAGTAATGAACTATGTAGAATATATAACATCTTCATCAATATTTAGTAAAGTAAATAGGTATGATATAAGAGGAAAAAATGTAATGGCGACTTTAGAGAAATATTATGTAACAGATTTAGGGTTGCTTAATTTAAAAAAATCACCAATTGAAAAGAAAATAGGTGGTAGATTAGAAAATATTGTATATAATGAATTAATATCTAGGGGCTATGAGGTATATATTGGGAAAACCGATAAAGGAGAAATTGACTTTGTAATAGATAAGTTTGGAGAAAGAATATATATACAAGTAGCAGATTATTTATCTAGTGATGAAGTTATGAAAAGAGAATTTGGAGCTTTTAATGATGTAAATGATAACTTCCCCAAATATGTAATAACAATGGATAAGATAGACTATAGTCAAAATGGAATAATACATTTAAACATAGAAGATTTTTTATTAAACAAAAAAATATAAAATGTTATAAAAATGTAAACAATAAATGCAAAGAAGGCTATGCGTAAAATGTATAGCTTTTTTTGTGTGCGTTGTGAGGGTAACTTATATTTACAATTAAAGCTAAGTTATATAAGATAGAATAGAGGAAAAAAGAAATATCTACTAAGAAAGTAGTTTTATTAAATATTAAGAAGTGAAAAATTAATTAAGCGAGAAAACTTTGAATATTCCCATTTTAAAATTGTTCGGATTTTTGAGCTAAAGGTAAACAGTAAAA
>OIXR01002154.1_pt1 | contig 11456 bp, 10 predicted proteins | sample 1587831 | NCBI WGS metagenome assembly OIXR01 (sample SAMN03283263) | human gut metagenome | biome: human-associated habitat; material: feces | host: Homo sapiens | place: USA | collected 2013
CTGTAAAGTTTTTTAACTTTCTTCAATTTTAGTATTGACTTTTTATTTGCAGGCTGAAGTAACGAGAATGCGACGCGCAGTTATTCAAAATTAATAGAAATAATCTGTTCTTCCTCAATCCCATGCTCTTTTAAATAATTGCGATAAATTTCCAGAAGCATAGATTTTCCACAACGTCGTACACCTGTAACAATTTTAATCAACTGCTTATCTTTCCAGGCTATCAGTTTTTCTAAATATTCTTTTCTTTCTATAATCATAATAATGCTCCCTTCTTTTTTACTAATTATATTCCAAAATAGATACAAAAATAAATAGTTTTAGGATTTCAATCCAAAAACTATTTATTTTTATATTTTTATCGGAGCAAGAGTCAACTTACTATCTGTTTCTGCGTGAATCAATATTTTTTTACTGTATTATTCTCCTCCACATAGCTATCATTTTCCCCTGAGATATCGTTTTAATAAGAACGTACAGAAATATGGAAATGTATAAATCCCGTCTTCTATTCCAACATTACTGTCTGCAAGTTTTATTCCCCAATGAATATCTCCATAAGAATCACCGGATATCAATTGCCTCAATGACTTAGACCGGTTCCTGTTCGCCTTCACTTCTACCGGAACCAGCTCATCCTTTGTTCTTACAAAAAAATCTTCTTCCAAGGTAGCATTTTCTTTTTTATAGTAATATAGTCCAAGCCCCTGTTTCACAAACGCCTCTGCTACAAAATTTTCATATAAAGCACCTTTGTATACTCCAAGATTTTTATTCGCCCGAAGATCTTCTTGTGCTTCCTCATCTAATGAAGCAATCAACAATCCTGTATCTGGATAATAGATTTTGAATTTTGAGTCATCATAGTTTCCCTTTAATGGAAGCTCCGGATACTGTAGACAATAACATACAGAAATCACACCTGCATCTTCGAGCCAGGTTATACATCCCATATATTCTCGACTTCTGGCTTTTTTGTCTATTTTACTTAATTGAAATTTTTTATTTTCTTTTGCAAGCTGTACAGGTACGTTCCGATAGACACTTACAATTTTAGTCTGATCCAGACCTTCAGCGTATTTTCTGATATCCTCTTCATAATCCATCTGGATCTGTCTCTGGATTTCCAGAGTATCTGTAAAAAGATTTTTTTCAATATATACTTTTACTACTGCAGGCATACCGCCAAGTACACAATATTCCAAAAACAATTTCTTATAAACTGATAATTCGGTTTCTGAAAATGGAGTTCCTGTCTGCATATGTTTCAGGATATCTTCAATGTGCTTCTCTGAGTATCCTTTTGCCCACAGAAATTCTTCAAAATCCATCGAAAACATTTCATAATCTGTTTTATATCCCACACTGTTACTATGAATTTTTCTGTAATTGATTCCAAGCAAAGAACCACTGCATATGACATCAAATCTTCCATCTATCCTGAATGACTTCAGAGCAGTTGCAATATCCGGAAACTCCTGTAATTCATCAAAAATAATCACAGTGTCACCTGCTATAAATCTTTTTGATGTATCTATCATAGAAATATTTTTTATAATATCTTCAACAGCATATCCGTCACTTAATATTGTTTTATATTTAGGTTCCAGAACAAAATTAATACTCACAATATTACTGTAATTTTGTTCTGCAAAATGATTAATAGATTCCGTTTTTCCAATCTGCCTTGCACCTTTTATAATTAACGGAAGTCTTTCTTCATTTTTTTTCCACTCCAGCAGGTACTCATCTATCTTTCTTTTTAAATACATAAAACCCCCTCCTTTTTTCAAAGTTATCACGTTTTATGAGGATTTGTCAATTTATTTTTCACGTTTTATGAGCCTTTATTCATAATATTTTCACGTTTTTAACTCAATTTCTCATCTTCGCACTACATCATAGACATTCCATCTCCACATACAGAAAAATGTCCCAGGTTAGCTACCAAGGACATTTTTCGTGTTTTTATACTTACAATATACAATTTTTTAGTCATACCGTTAGAGTTCACTTGAAACAGTACTATTACCTCACCTCACGTAATAGCTTCAAATTCTCTTTATTTATCCTCTGAATGCAATGCTGCAAAATCTCCATTATAAAGTCGACTGTCTTTATACTTATAAAACGGTGCATGGAAAAAATGAACTTTTTCAACTTTTGCCTGCAATTCGCCAGATAATATCATTTCCCCACACATCAGTGTTTCTTCTGCTTTTTCAATTGGAATCAGACAATGCCCACCGCCACAGATGTCAAATGAATCTTTTCTTGCAAAAATTCTTTTTCCAGCTTCATACCATTCCTTCAGTAAAGCCTCTCGATCCTTGGCCGGAGCACAGATCAGTTCCAAATCATTTACACTGTCACCGGAAAACAAAATTCTATCCTCTTCATCCAGAATACATACAGATCCAGCTGTATGTCCTGTCATCTCATATACAACCAGCTTTTTATCTCCAAGGTCAAAAATGTCCCCATCTTTCATAAAATGAAATACTGGCTTCTGATCATTTCTTAGTTTTTCAGAAATACTCGGGCTACCAGGCGCCATAGCACCGGCACTTTCCATATTCTTTAAAAACATTATCCAGGAACTGTCCTGTGTCACTACACGAAATACAGGAATAATCGTCAATACCGTTATAGAATACATAAATAAAAACTATGAAAAACAAATTGGATTAAATGATGCCGCAGAATTTATAAATCGCAATAGCTCCTACATTTCCCGGTTGCTAAAGAAAGAACTCTCAATGGGTTTTTCACAGCTTCTCACAGAACGTCGAATGGAAGCCGCTAAGGATCTTCTTGCCCATACTACTATGAAAGTATCTGACATTTCAGAAAAAGTAGGCTATACTTCTACCAAGTATTTTAACCAGGTTTTTTATACTAATTTTCAAATGGCACCTACTGATTATCGTTTTATCATGAAACAGTTATAGATTGTGCAGAATTATTCCAACTGCTTTCTGACTTTTTTATAAAAAATCAGCGTCAGTACTGTAGCGGCAATCCAGCCAAACGGCCATGCCATCCAGATTCCGGTGCTTCCATAATTTTTGCTGAACATCAATGCAAATAAAATTCTAATGATCAGATCAGGTACTGTCGCAGCCACAAAATACATCATTGCGCCGGCACCTCTGATAATTCCATCTGTCATCAGTTTTACCACGATCATAAGATACCAGGGTGCAACAATCCGAAGAAATTCCATTCCAGCTCTGATCGCCTCTTCACTTTCTGCATTTAGAAACAGCCCCATCATTTGTCTGCTGAAACCAACATACAGAACAACAAACGGTACAGCTGCCACCGCTGAAAGTTTCAAACCAGTCCGAAATCCCAACGGTATCCTTTCTGCTTTACCAGCACCAATATTCTGGGCGGTATAGCTTGAAAGGCACGATCCCAGCGTCATAAAAATATTTATGGCAAAAGTATTCAGCTTAATAGCACCTGAATATCCTGCAACAACTGCCGATCCATAGCGATTTACAATATCCTGAATAAAAAGATTTCCGACACTCAGGACACTCTGCTGCATGATACTTGGTACTGCGATTGCAAATATCTGTTTAAAATATTGGCTGTCAAAAAAAGGCTGTTTTTCTTCTCCCGCAAAAGCCTTAATTCTGGAAAACAATGTAAGCAGTGCAAGCACCGCTGAAATTCCCTGTGCAATAAAAGTGGCCCAGGCAACACCACTGACACCCCAGTGAAACTGAGCCACAAATATCAGATCCAGAACAATGTTGCCGGCTGATGATCCCAGCAAAAAATATAATGGCGTTTTGGAATCCCCCAGTGCTGTAAACACACCAGTACATACATTATAAAGCATCAGGAAAATCAGTCCGAATACATAGATTTTCAGATATAGAACTCCATCTGCCATAATGTTCTGCGGAGTATGTATCCATTCCATCATATTTCTACAGAAAAAATATCCCCAGACAGTAAGTACTGCTGCAAGTCCCAGTGACGAAGCAAATGCCGTCGTTACCGCACGCTTCACACCTTTTCGATCACCTGCACCAAATAATCTGGATACTATTACCGATGCGCCAAGGTTCATTCCCACTGCAAAGGCCATAAAAATAACTGTGATCGGATAGGATGCTCCTACTGCCGCCAGTGCATCCTCCCCGGCAAATTTTCCTGCGATCATACTGTCCGCAATATTGTATATCTGCTGAAACATCACGCTGAACATCATTGGAAGCCAGAATTTCCATAATGTTCGGTCAGGATGCTCTTTTGTAAAATCTGTGACCATTATTTTATATCCCCCATCATCCCTTCAAAGTACAGAATCTGTTTATATTGATAAAGTCAATGTATCAAATCACTCAAAATTAATCAAGTGTCCTCTAGCCATTTTACCAAAAATGAAATGCCCCACTGGTTTTCCAATGAGGCATCCTTGACCTTATAAATATGCTGAATTTTCAGTCTTCAACTTTTGAGAACTGATCCTTTCCAACAGAGCATAATGGACATTCAAAATCATCCGGAACATCTTCCCATTTTGTTCCTGGTGCAATACCACCTTCCGGATATCCTTCTTCTTCATCATATTCCCAACCACAAACATCGCATACATATTTCATTATAAGTTCCTCCTTTACTATCTTTGCAAAATTTATACATAGAATATTTGTAATTTCTGTCTTCTATAGCTGACGCTAAGTTTGCTTTTGTTATAAGTTATTGTCTGATAAGATTATATATCTATTTGAAATAGATGTCAATATAATATTAGTAATTATTACTATTTTATTCATTTCATAACTTGCTTATTGCCTGGAGTTATTCATTTTTTTCTATACGCAAAGAATTCAGAACACTTTTTATTTTTCAAACTGATCCAGATATTCTGCTACCGATCTGCTCATTTCTTTTGAAAAGTCGGAATTATACTTGCGTTTGCAGAATGCACTGCACCATTCCTCATAGGTATGATTTTTATGCTTATACGCAAACATTTCCCTCAGTTCATCTCCATCCATACTGCGGTATCCGTTTTCGTGCACGATATGTTTCCGCTCGCATCGTTCCGGCTTCTGCCGCCGTACCTGCTGCTCAGTCGGCCAGCCAAATACCAGCATGACTGCCGGAAATACATATCCGGGAAGCTGCAAAAGTCTCCTCTGTTCTTCGTAATTTTCCATAATATCACCGATATAACAAGAACCAATCCCAAGACTTTCTGCCGCCACCACAGCATTCTGTGCTGCAATGGCAGTATCCGTCACTGCAAGCATCAGATCACCCACACCTGGCTTTCTCGGTTCACAGCCGGCTTCCCGATAAGTATCGTACCATTTCTTACAATCCGCACAAAATACCAGAACCATCTGTGCGTTTGCGATAAACGGCTGATGATCACAGCTTTCTGCCAGTGCTTCTTTTAACTCCTGATCTGTAATATCCAGAATTGTATATAACTGCTGACATCCTGCTGTCGGAGCCTGCATTGCAGCTTCCAGTATCATATCCTTCATTTCTTCCGGAATTACTCTGTCTTCATATACCCTCACTGACTTTCTGCGATATAAACTCTCTATAATTTCATTCATTTCAGATTTTTTCTCCTTTACATGCTTCTTTATCAGCATTCCACTGCCACTTTGATCACACCATCTCTCTTATTTTCAAAAAGATCATATCCCTCTTCAATTCTGCTGAGTGGATAGGTATGTGTGATCAGTGGTTCTGTATTGATTCTGCCTTCTGCGATCAGCTTTAATGTTTCTTCGCAGTCGCAGCCATCCACGCCGCCTGTTTTGAATGTAAGATTCTTGCCATACATTTCCGGAAGAGGTAAGGTCTGTGCTTTATCATAAAGTGCAACCACTGTTACGACCGCATTTGGTCTTGCACATTCCCAGGCCAGACGAAATGTGGATTCTGCACCCGCAACTTCAAGAACCACATCTGCTCCTCCATGATCACTGTTATCCCGAACAAACTCCTCGCATTTTTCCGGAGAAACTGTAAGAATCTCCGGATAATGTTCCTTAATAAAACAGATACGATTTTCATCCTTTTCACATACAATAATACGCTTCGGATTCTTCAGCATAACACAAAGCAAGGTACAGATACCTGTAGGACCTGCGCCAATAACCAGTACCGTATCTTCCTCCGTGATCTCAGAAATACGTGCAGCCCAGTAGCCGGTAGCGAGAACATCCCCTACCAGCAACGCCTGTCTGTCCGTAACCTCTTCCGGGATCTTATTCAGCCCCTGATCTGCAAAAGGCACTCGCACATATTCCGCCTGTCCTCCATCAATACGACAGCCCAGCGCCCAGCCACCATTCTTATCTGTGCAGTTATTTACATAGCCTTTTTTACAGAAAAAACATTCTCCACAAAAAGTTTCTACATTTACCGTCACTCGATCTCCCGGTTTTACTTTAGTTACAGCACTTCCAACTGACTCCACGATTCCTACCATCTCATGTCCAACTGTTATACCCGGAACCGCACGAGGAACACTCCCATGTTTGATGTGCAGATCACTTGAGCAGATACTGGCAAGTGTTACTTTTACGATTGCATCTCTTTCATGCATAAGCACTGGTTTTGGTTTTTCTCTTAATTCAAATTTTCCTTCTGAAACATATGTGTAAGCCTGCATTATTTCCCCCATCTCTTTCTCCATCATTTTTATTTTAATTGTACCAGAAAACACATAAACTTTGTATATTTTCATTTTTTTACCCAAAGAAAAAAGATGGCTAATGATAACCATCTTTTTCTTATTATATATTTGATTTTTCTTTTAGATCTGATACCACTTAATTTCATTTGCTTCCAGATGAAGTTCAAAACTACTTCCGTCGCCTCTGTAAACAGTCGTATCCTGTGGCTCATAAGTATTATTAACCACACAGTACTTACCATTCTTCACATAAGCATGTACTTCCACATTATAGTTCGTGGAGTACCAACAATGAAGTTCTTTCTCAGCAGACGCAGACCAGAGAACCGCACGATAGAGTACACGGCTGTTTTTGAAGCTATATGGAAGGCCGCTGATATATACGCCTCTTCCTTTTCCAAAACTCTTCACAGCCATCTGCACTTCCTGATTTTTCTGAATCAGAATGTCTGTTTCCGGCAATGCATAGATGTTCTTCTTGCCTTCGCCGAAGTCAACATCTCCGTCAGTATCCTGCAGGATAAAATGCTCTCTGTGTTCTTCCCAGTTATATTTATCCGTATTAAGATTAAATCCTCGCTCTTCTTCCACACCAAGGATATCATCCAACTGGAAGAATTTACCCTGCCACTGATGAGCTGCCGGTTCACCTACTCCAATAAAACCTCCGCCATTATATACAAATTCTCTGACCGCAGTGATGACCGTTTCATCGATCCAGTTTTCACCACCTGACTGTGCGGTATCTGCATCTCCGACATTGATGATAACATCAAAATTCTTCAGCAGATCTCTGTTCTCACGGATATCATCAAAGTTGATAAAGGATACTTCAAACGGTGCCCCGCTCAATGCTTCTATAATTCCGAAATAAGAATAATTCTGCTTATAATAGATCGCATGATGCACCATATGATTTCCCCAGGAGCGCATTTTTCCCCAGCAGTTCAAAACCGCTACTCTCTTCACGCAATAAGGAGTTGTTCCCTGAATGTTGTCATATAAGGTACGGAATTCATCACAAACTTCCTTAATATACTGTACAAAATCCGGAAATTCCAGTGCGAGCTTCAGATATCCACCGTAGCCGATTCTCTGGATCGGGCTTCTCAGAATTGCTCTTCTTGCGGTTACCCAGTTTACTTTTGCCTCTTTTACAGGATCTCCCCCTTCATGGAAAGTATCCGGGAAGAAATACGGAAGAAATCTTCCTTCTGTATATTTCACATTCTTAATATCGCTGAACAGACGTAAGGTTGCACCGTTTCCAACACTTCCTACTACTGCATCCAGTCCGATAGATGCAAATTCATCCATGAAAGGTTCCATACCGATCCAATGATCTCCCATGAACATCATTGCTTCTTTTCCGTACTCATGAACAATGTCTACCATTTCTTTGGCAAGCTTCGCTACTTCCCGTCTCTGGAATGCCTGGAAATCTTTGAATTCTGCTGATGGAATTCTGTATGTGTTGTTCATATATCCCTGATCAATGATATATTCCGGTCTGAAAGGATAACCCACTTCTTTCTCAAACTGCTCCAGGATATATGGGCTTACAGATGCAGAATATCCAAACCAGTCTACATATTTTTCTCTTGCCAGTTCATCAAATATAAGGGTAAACTGATGGAAAAAAGTAGTAAATCGTACGACATCTACATACTCATGTGTGTCCAGAAATCTGCGCAGACGCTCCATAGAATATGCTCTTGTTTTCGGCTGACGCACATCAAATGTAATCTGCGGTTCTACGTCTTTCCAGTCATTTACTACTGCATTGTACATATGTACAGGATCCCACATAATATATGCCAGGAAACTTACAGTATATTCATGGAAGCGTTTCGCAGATAAGATCACTACATTTCCTGTCTCTTCTTCATATGACCACTGATCTGTCAGTACCGGCTCTCCTGTGGTACGATCCATTACTTCCCACCATCTGCGGATATCATCTCTTGTGTTGACTGCAAGCATATTCGGATAGAGGTGATCCATCAGATGAATCTCCAGTGTATCTGCAACCGCTGTGTGGAAAGATGTCATAATATACATCTGCTGGATTTCTTCCGGATGTGCTTTCGCCCACGCATTGTCCTTACGAGTTGTATAGTAGGTTGCATAAATTTTGGCACCTGTGTCTTTTAATTTCTGCGGAAATTCTGTTCCGTCACAGTCACGTATAGCATCAGCGCCCCACTCTTCTATCATTTCCAGTGTCTGTGGAACTACATCCAGGTCAGTTGGTATGGTTACACGACCTTTTCCCATTTTCTGTTACCTCCTTCATTTTGCTGACAAGCGGATAATTACTGTCCGTTCGCTTCTGTAATCACATTATTTTCAGTCTATCTGTTTATAAAATACTTTCTTTCAAAATTTTTTTCAATTCACTTTTTGCTTTGTTTTTTAGAAATCTTGCTCTTACAAAAAAATTATGGTATTATAGAAAATATGTTATCAGCTATCTGAAAAGCCTTCTATTTTTTACCTTAATAACTGATGTTGATTTTATTTTTATCATTTTTTATGCACTTATTCTAATTATCCTGAAGAATCTCAGTTATATCTTTTGCGATATAAAATACTATCATTCAGAATCCGCCAACAAAATTGCTACAAATATACTCATCTGCCGTAAACAGAAGAAAGGAGAATCTGCCATGAGCTCACAATCATTTCGTTTCAGCCCCGAACACCCAACAGCTCAGAATATTACGCTTTTAAATACCTCTTCTTCCCGCTACGAGGGTGACTGGCCCAGTATTCCTCACTCTCATGCCTTTACAGAATTGTTCTATGTACGTGACGGTCAGGGAGATTTTCTGATCGAGGATCAGATTTTCCCAATCTCAAAGGACGATTTGGTCATCATTAATCCACATATCAATCACACTGAAATCTCCAAAGGGAGTCCTCCTCTGAGTTATTTTACAGTAGGTGTGGACGGACTATGTTTTTCCTTTAACGGTCATAAAGAGTATCGCATTTTTAACTGTCGTGAAAAGAAAACAGATTTGTTATTTTACTTTAATTCTCTGTTTCAGGAGCTGGACAGACAGTCTGAAGGATATGAAACCATCTGCAGTCATATGCTGGATATTCTGATTCTGCAGCTTCGGCGCATTACGGATTCACCATTTGAACTGATCACCGCCCAGCATCCAAGTAAAGAGTGCGCTCATATTAAGCGTTATCTTGACTCCAATTACGGGGAAAATATTACTCTGGATCACCTCTCAGAACTCAGTCATCTTAATAAGTATTATCTGAGTCATGAATTTACAAAATATTATGGGATTTCTCCTATCAATTATCTGAACCGAAAACGCATCGAAGTGTGCAAGGAGCTTCTGGAAAATACTGATTACGGGATTTCAGATATTGCGCATCTCACAGGATTCTCCTCTCAGAGTTATCTCTCCCAGAGCTTTCGCAAATCCTGTGGCATGACTGCAGGAACTTACCGTAAACTTAAGAAAAAAAGAAAGGATCCTATTTAATATCATGCAATACACATTTCCAAACTACTATAAAGAATTTTCCTGCATTGCAGGAGCCTGTCCGGATACCTGCTGCGCAGGATGGCAGATCGTGATTGACGATCAGACACTGAAGAAGTACCAGCACTTTAAAGGTCCATTCCGCAATCGCCTGCACAATGATATTGACTGGAAAGAACATGTTTTCCGCCAGTATAACAGACGCTGTGCTTTTCTCAACGAAGAGAACCTGTGTGATATCTACACAGAAGCAGGACCGGAAATGTTCTGCAGAACCTGCAGAAATTATCCTAGACATATTGAAGAATTTGAAGGTCTGCGTGAGATTTCCCTGTCGCTCTCCTGTCCGGAGGCAGCAAGGATTTTACTTTCCCAAAAAGAAAAGGTACACTTTATCACAAAAGAAAAAAAGACAAAAGAAGAAGTCTATGATGACTTTGATTATTTCCTGTTCACTGCACTTATGGACACCCGTGATATGCTTATAGATATCATCCAGGACAGAGCTGTACCCATGCAGAAACGTCTGTGGAAACTTCTGGCTGCTGCACATGATTTCCAGTTATGTGTAAATAAAAATGAACTCTTTAAATGGGAAGAAATGCGAAAACGACATGAAGATTCCGGATACGGAGATAGATTTTGCAGCAAAATTTACTCTCGTATAAATACAGATAACATAGAAAACAGTTCTGTTGCATCTGCCTGCGCAAATACACCAGAACAATTATTTAAAAAAATGTGGAAAACTGTTGTCCCGGAAATGGAGGTTCTGCGCCCGGGATGGCAGGAATACTTAAAGAATTGTCTGACTCCACTGTATAATGGAAATACAGATTCGCAGTCTGACTCCGGAAATCTTTATTCCTGGCAGAAAAGTGAATTTGATTTCTCTTATCCGGACTGGCAAATTCAGGAGGAACAGCTTCTTGTTTACTGGATCTATACCTATTTCTGCGGTGCAGTTTATGATGATGAGATCTTCGCCAAGGTGAAAATGGCAGTTGTGTGCACCCTGTTCATCCATGAATTAAATGTGGGAACCTATCTGAAAAACAACCGGCAGTTTAAGCTAGATGACCAGATCCGTATCTGTTATCAGTTTTCAAGAGAACTGGAACACTCAGATCTTAACCTGAACAGATTTGAAGAATTAATGTCTGAAAAAGAGATTTTCTCCTTTGAAAATCTGCTGAAAATCTGCTGATGCAAATAAAAAATCCAGTTATTATGAGCACTAAATCAATCGGAAGGCCTCTGATGGT
>OIXR01002171.1_pt1 | contig 11378 bp, 8 predicted proteins | sample 1587831 | NCBI WGS metagenome assembly OIXR01 (sample SAMN03283263) | human gut metagenome | biome: human-associated habitat; material: feces | host: Homo sapiens | place: USA | collected 2013
CAAACCGTCCGCCTTTTCCATCAAGAGGAAGGAGAGAGGGACATGCAAAAAGCAATAAAACGATATTTCCCTGTTTTTGTACTGCCCACGATGATCGCATTTACCATTGGGTTTATCGCGCCGTTTTTACTGGGTATTTATCTTTCGTTCTGTAAATTTACAACCGTGACAGACGCCAGATTTATCGGGCTTGAGAATTATGGAAAGGTATTTCAGGATCCTACATTTTTACACTCTCTGTGGTATACCGTGCTGTTTACAGTACTTTCCATGTTATTGATCAATGTACTGGCATTTGCGGTGGCGTTGGTATTGACAAAACCAGTACGCGGGAAAAATATTTTTCGGACTGTATTTTTTATGCCGAATTTGATCGGTGGAATTATTCTGGGATATATCTGGCAGCTTCTGTTAAACGGAGTGCTTGCACATTGGGGAAAAACACTTACATATTCCGGGACCTACGGGTTGATGGGAATGATCATTCTGGTGTGCTGGCAACAGATTGGATATATGATGATCATCTACATTTCCGGCATTCAGAATATTCCCGGAGAGCTGATCGAAGCGGCGAAGATTGATGGAGCCAACTCCTGGCAGGTACTTCGCAAGGTCATTATTCCGATGGTGATGCCGTCGATCACGATTTGTACATTTTTAACGTTAACAAACGGTTTCAAGTTATTTGACCAGAACCTGGCACTGACCAATGGTGCACCTTCGAAAATGTCAGAACTTCTGGCGCTCAATATCTTCAATACGTTCTATGGAAGAGCCGGTTATGAAGGTGTTGGTCAGGCGAAGGCAGTAATCTTCTTTCTGATCGTTGGTCTGGTTGCCGTGATTCAGAATCGCATGACAAGATCAAAGGAGGTGCAGCAGTAGTGAATAAAAAATTAAAACATGGCTGGCTGGTTACGCTGATTTTTTCTGTTATCAGCCTGCTGTACTTATATCCGATCATTCTTGTTGTGATCAACTCATTCAAGAAAAAAGCATACATCAGCCGGGTGCCATTTGATCTGCCAAAAGACAATATGTTTGTAGGATTGGAAAATTATATCCGCGGAATCGAGCAGACAAAGTTTTTTGAGGCATTTAGCTGGAGTCTGTTTATCACCGTGGGCGGAGTTGCAGTCATTATCCTGTGCTGTTCCATGTGTGCATGGTTTATCAGCCGGGTGAATACATGGTGGACAAAACTGATCTATATGCTTTGTCTGTTTGCCATGGTGGTGCCGTTTCAGATGGAAATGTACACTTTGTCCAAGATTGCAAATATGCTCAGACTCAATACTCCATGGGGGCTGATCTTCATCTATCTGGGGTTTGGTGCCGGGCTGGCGGTATTTATGTTTACCGGATTTATGAAGTCCATTCCACTGGAGATCGAAGAGGCGGCAATGATTGATGGATGTACTCCGATCCAGACTTTTTTCAAGGTGGTCCTGCCAATCTCAAAACCGACTTGCATTACGGTAATGATTCTGCAGGCAATGTGGATCTGGAATGATTATCTGCTTCCGTCTCTGGTGCTGGATACGAAGAAATACCGGACGATTCCGATCGCAGTACAGTATTTAAAAGGTGGATATGGATCTGTGGATATGGGAGCCATGATGGGAGCGCTGGTACTTTCTATCATCCCGATTGTAATCTTTTATCTGTGCTGCCAAAAACATATTATAGAAGGTGTCGTGGCAGGAGCTGTGAAGGGATAAGGCTTGTAAGAAAAAAGGGAATGGATTAAAATAAAGAGGACAGATCAATAAAAAATCTGCCATGCAGCCAACAGAGGGGCATGGCGGATTTTTTGGCATGTATCAGAGGGGGGACGGACATGATCACGATATTGATTGCAGATGACGAAAAACTGGAGAGAAACGGGATCAAGTTTCTGCTGAAACGAGAGCAGGAAGAACTGGAGATTTTAGAGGCAATAAACGGGAAAGATGCAGCGGGGATTTTGCAGAAAAAACAGGTGGATATTTTGTTTTCGGATATCAAAATGCCTTATATGACAGGGCTCGAACTGGCGAAAGCTGCACGGGAGTTGCAGCCGGAGATCGAGATAGTGATTTTTAGCGGATACAATGATTTTTCTTATGCGAAGGAGGCGCTGCATTACGGAGTAGTCGATTATGTGCTAAAGCCGGTAGATCCGGGAGAGTTTCATAAGACGTATTGTTCTGTGAGAGATCATATTCTGGAGAAGAATACGCAGAAAGGAGAAATTGCAAGGCAGCAGGATGATCTGGGAAAATATTTTCTGCAGAATTTTTTGTATGACGGCAAAGAAGAAAACGGGACAAAAGCTGCGGAGCTTTTATGTCAGGATGGAGGGCAGTATACTCATATGATCCTGGCAGGCGGCGAGGACTGCTTTTTTGAAGTGGATGAAGAAAAGCTTTTGGGTCAGCTCAGAGAGCACATGTCCCGTCAGTTCCTTTATCTGAATGTGGCAGCAAATGAGTCCTTATTTCTGTTTCAGGAAAGATATGCAGATTATGAGACAGTGGCAAAAGAGTTATATCAGTTTTTTAAGAATAAGTACGATGAGGAGTGCTATTTGGCAGTAAGTGAAGAAATTACAGACTGGCAGGAACTTCCTGAAGTATTTTCCGGTTTAGAGGAGGTACTGGCAGAAAAATTTTATCAGCCCAGGCAGAAGATTTTCTTTGCAGGGGAAGTGCAGGAGACCAGAGAAATGGATGAGGCAGAAGAATCTCAGGTCCTGAATAATATCAAAGAGGACATTCAATATAAAGACAGTATCCATCTACGGCAGGATTTTCAGAAGCTGGAGAGAAAATATAGAGAAAGTATGAAATTTTCAGAGATGTATGTGAAATTTGTATTTTCTAATATTGTCAAAGATATTTATGAGGAGATCAATCCAGGAGATGTGAAAGCATTGTCAAAAATGATCGACAGGCTGTACCGCTGCAGGAAAATTGAAGATGTACTGGCAATTACAGAACAGGTAGTCTGTGAACTGGAGAAATTTGTACAGGAGCAGAACAAAGGATTTCGGAATGAAGTTATGAAAGTGAAACAGTACATTCACCATCATTATGCAGAAAATCTCAATGTAGAGAATCTGGCAAGGCAAGTCTATCTCTCCCCGGGATATTTAAGTGTTGTATTCAAGGAGGAGACCGGAGTCAATCTGAACCGTTATGTCCGGGATATCCGGATGAAGAAATCCAGGGAGCTTCTGGAAAATACCAGTATGAAGATCTCGCAGATCGCAAAAGAGGTTGGATTTTCCAATAATTCTTATTTCTGCAGGAGCTTCCGGGAGTATTTTGGCAGCACACCGGAGTCTTGCAGGAAAGGGAGTATGAGTGATGAAGAAGCTTCTTTATCGGTTTCATAATTTTAAATATCGATATAAGCTGATGATCCTGATTTTGATCGCTGGGATCATTCCGACACTGATCGTGACATGCTATATGCAGATGGGAATGATGAACACGCTCAAGGAGCGGGAAATGGAAAATATGCAGGAGTCTTTAAAACAGGCAGTCGATGCAATAGACAATCAGGCGCAGATTTATGAAAATCTGATTGATTATCTGTCTTATTCGGGAGACCTCAGGAAAGTGCTGAAAATGGAACGTGCATCAGATTTTAATACATATCTGAAGTATACTCAGGTGTCAGATCCGTTGTTGAATATGCCGCAGGTGTATCACAAAGAAATTAAAGGGATCACGCTGTATGCGGATAATATTCAGGTTGCCCATGGAAGTACACTGGCTCCTTTGTCGGAGATTCAGGGAGAAAACTGGTATCCCAGAAACAACAGAAGTCTGATTCGCTGGTATGTACAGACTGGAAGTCAGAATAAAGTGATTGTAGCCCGAAAGTTTTATGACGGGAGCAGTGAGATAAATGCTGTGCTGAAGATCACACTGGATTATAATAAATTGTTCGAACCGTTTGAAAAAATCATGGAATCTGATTTTGCCGGAATTGTCTGGGATGAAAACGGCAATGTCGTGTATTCCTGCAATAAAATTCCCGCTAAATATGAGACCGGGAAGGTGGATACAATTTCGGAAGTACAGAAAAGTTTTTCCAGTGTGACAAAGGAGATGGAAGGGAATCAGTGGAAATTCTGTTATTTTTGTCCTACGGATACGATTATGGAATCGGCAAGATATTTGATGTTGAAAAATCTGCCGCTTCTGACAGCCTGTATTCTGCTGATAGGAATCTTAAGCTATTTCTTTTCCAGACGTCTGGTCTGTAAGCTGGAACAGCTGACGGAAAATATGAATCAGATCCACAGTGGAATCCGGGAAGTGACCGTACAAAGTGATTCCAAAGATGAGATTGGTGTGCTCATTCGTACTTTCCGGCGTATGATGAATGAGATCAATAAACTGATCTCAGAAGTATATGAAGCGAAAATTGTGTTACAAAGGACAGAGATGAGGGCATTGCAGGCGCAGATCAATCCCCATTTCCTGTACAATTCACTCTCAATTATCAACTGGAAGGCAATCGAAGCAGATGAACAGGAGATCAGTAAGGTGACACTGGCATTGTCTACCTATTATCGGACCAGTCTGAACCGGGGGGAGACAATGACGACAGTAGTAAGCGAGATGGAGAATATCCGTGCATACCTGAAAATCCAGCTGATTATGCACGATAATAGTTTCCGGGTGGAGGAAGTTTATGATAATACAATGGGAAGTTGTGAGATCCCGAAACTCATTTTGCAGCCATTGGTGGAAAATGCGATCGATCACGGGCTGGATGTGTCGGAAAAGATTGAAAAAGTATTGCGGATAAAGGTTGTGCAGGATGAGCTGTTTTTATATTTTATGGTGGAAGATAACGGAAACGGAATGACAGAGGAAAAAGCGAGTCAAATCGTGACATATCGATCCAAAGGGTATGGTGTGCGCAATGTCAATGAACGGATCGTGCTTCTCTATGGAGAAGAAAATAAAATCCGGGTGGAGAGTAAAGAAGGAGAAGGAACCAGAGTATGCATACGGATTCCAAAGAAGAAGGAGAACGGACATGAGAAACAGGAAACAAAAAATTAAATACATACTACTGTTATGTGTGTTCTCGATGTTCCTGATCGCTTCCTGCAAAAGATCGGAAACCGGTAAGACGGTGGAATCGAAAGAAGTGATAAACGCACAGTGGGAAAATGCAGCACACACACCGTATGGGAAATATCCCGAGCTTGTTACTTATACACTGGGGAAAATCGTTGGATCTAATAATGCAAACCTGCCTGTGAAGGCGACTTATGAGGATAATGCCTACACACGATACTTGAAAGAACGGTTAAATATTCAAAACGAAGATGTTCTGGAAGGGGAAAATTCCGATTCTTATGAGGAGGCCGTTCAGATTTTGATGGAAGATCAGCAGCTGCCGGATCTGTTGGTGGTAAAAGGCAGGGAGACAGTCAAAGAACTGGTCAGGCGTGGGATGGTCGAAGATCTTACCACAGTATATGAAGAATGTACCACAGAAAGGATCAAGGAAATGTATCAAAGCTACGGAGAAGCACTTCTGGAATCGGCTACATTTGACGGCAGACTCTACGCACTTCCGGATGCAGAGGTAGATCATGGAGCTTCTCTTTTGTGGCTGCGCAAGGACTGGATGGAACGGTTGGGACTTTCCGATCCTGTAACGCTGGAGGAAGGGATGGAGATTATCCGGCAGTTTGTGAAAGCTGATATGGCAGGAAATCAAGAGACGGTGGGGTTGGCAGGAAGTACGGATTTGGTTTCTGAAAACAGCGGAACCTATGGGCTGGATGCTGTTTTTGACCAGTATCATGCAAAACCGAGCCAGTGGATTTTGAACGATCAGGGGAATGTGGTGTATGGTTCTGTGACAGAAGAGACAAAACAGGCGCTGATCTATCTGCATCAGCTTTATGTAGAAGGAATTCTGGACTCCAACTTTCTGCTGCGGCAGCAGGAAAATCTGGATACACTTCTTAAAGAAGGAAAGTGCGGGGCTATTTTCGGATACTGGTGGGCACCGAACAATCCACTGAGTTTATCTTATAGTGCGGACAGAACTGCAAAATGGCAGCCGTATCTGCTGACTGGAAATGCAGCGACCAGGACACGTACATTTCAATCCTATGAAGACTGTCTGTATGTGGTGGTAAGAAAGGGATATGAGCATCCGGAGATCGTGGGGAAATATGTGAGTACACTGTTTGATTATGGTCGTTTTGAAGATCAGAAGCAGTCCGATGAAATCAATGAATATTTTTCTTTGAATGTGGATCCGACAGCAAGACCGTTGAATATCAATGTAGACTACTGGGATGCGATCTACAGAGTGCAGCAAAATATACAGGATGTTCTGGATGGAAAAACGCAGCAGAGCAAATTGAACGGATTAGAAGCTGCTTATTATAAAATCTGTAAGTCATTCCTTACAGGAGATGTGACCACGTCGAATGCATGGGCAGCATACACTTCCCGGATACAGGCAACGGGACTTTTGACGAAAGAGAATCTGGATGAAAATCAACCGCCTCTTTCGTTAGGCAGTCAGAAAATCAAAATCCCGGAAGAATTGCTGGAAGAAGAGAAGAATACATTTCTGCAGATCATAGTGGGAGAAAAGCCGCCTGAATATTTTGATACGTTCGTAAAGAAGTGGTATGAAAACGGCGGAAAAGCGCTCACACAGCAGGCGGATGACTCTTATAAAGAAACGATGAAATAGTTATAAACGCCAATATCTAGTTTTTGAAGGAAAACCTGCATACTAGATGTTGGTGTTTTTCATTGACATTCAAAAATGTGGGTGATACACTAAATACAGCGTTTAGCTGCAGAAAGGAGAGGTACGAAACATGTATCAAGTCACAAAAAGGGACGGGGAAATAACAGAATTTAATCTGACCAAGGTCAGCGAGGCGATACGAAAAGCGTTTGAAGCCAGAGAAAAAGAGTATAATCAGGATATTATTGATCTGTTGGCACTGAAAGTGACTGCAGATTTTGAACCGAAGATAAAAGAACATAAAATTGCAGTGGAGGACATTCAGGACAGTGTAGAGTCTGTTCTGATCAAAGCAGGATACGCAGATGTTGCGAAGGGATATATCCTGTACCGCAAGCAGAGAGAAAAAATCCGAAATCTGAATTCTACACTTTTGGATTACAAAGAGATTGTAGACAGTTATGTGAAGGTGACAGACTGGCGTGTCAAGGAGAATTCTACCGTGACATATTCTGTCGGAGGTCTGATCTTAAGCAACTCCGGTGCGATCACAGCCAATTACTGGCTGTCAGAAATTTACGATGAGGAGATTGGAAAAGCACACAAGAATGCGGATATTCATATCCACGATCTTTCTATGCTGACCGGATATTGTGCAGGCTGGTCTTTAAAACAGCTGATACAGGAAGGTCTGGGAGGTGTGACGGGCAGGATCACATCTGCTCCGGCGAAGCATTTGAGTGTTCTTTGCAATCAGATGGTGAATTTTCTGGGAATCATGCAGAATGAGTGGGCAGGAGCACAGGCATTTTCATCGTTTGATACCTACCTTGCACCATTTGTAAAAGCAGACCATCTGACATATCGGGAAGTGAAAAAATGCATCGAATCTTTCATTTTCGGGGTGAACATTCCGTCCAGATGGGGAACACAGGCGCCGTTTTCGAATATCACACTGGACTGGACTGTTCCAAATGACCTCGCCAATCTGCCGGCGATCGTGGGCGGGAAAGAACAGGACTTTACATATGGTGATTGTAAAGAAGAGATGGATATGATCAACCGGGCATTTATTGAGACGATGATCGAGGGAGATGCACAGGGAAGAGGATTCCAGTATCCGATCCCGACGTATTCCATCACGAAAGATTTCGACTGGTCGGATACGGAGAACAACCGTCTGTTATTTGAGATGACCGCAAAATACGGAACACCGTATTTTTCCAATTATATCAACAGTGATATGAAGCCAAGCGACATCCGCAGCATGTGCTGCCGCCTCCGCCTGGATCTCCGTGAGCTCCGCAAAAAGAGCGGCGGTTTCTTCGGTTCCGGTGAGAGCACAGGTTCTGTAGGTGTTGTAACCATCAATATGCCACGTATCGCATATCTTTCCAAGACACCGGAAGAGTTTTACAATCGTCTGGATCGCTTAATGGATATTTCCGCACGTTCTCTGCATATTAAACGTGAAGTAATTGGTAAGCTGCTGGATGAGGGATTATATCCTTATACAAAGAGATATCTTGGAAGCTTTTCCAATCATTTCTCTACCATTGGACTGGTGGGAATGAACGAGGTTGGTCTGAATGCCCGCTGGCTGGGAAAAGATATGTCTGATGAGCGTACGCAGAGGTTTACAAAAGAGGTTCTTCTTCATATGCGGGAACGTCTGTCCGATTATCAGGAGAAGTACGAAGGAGAACTGTTTAATCTTGAGGCAACTCCTGCTGAATCTACTGCCTATCGTCTGGCCAAACATGACAGAAAACGCTGGCCGGATATTAAGACTGCAGGCAAGGAAGGGGATACTCCTTATTATACAAACAGTTCTCATCTTCCGGTTGAATATACCACAGATATTTTTGATGCACTGGATATTCAGGATGATCTGCAGACGCTTTATACATCAGGTACTGTATTCCATGCATTTATCGGTGAGAAGCTTCCTGACTGGAAAGCAGCAGCAGCACTGGTACGTAAGATTGCAGAGAATTATAAACTGCCGTATTATACGATTTCGCCGACCTATTCTGTATGTAAGGAACATGGCTACATCAGCGGAGAGCATTTCACTTGTCCGAAATGTGGTAAGAAGGCGGAGGTTTACAGTCGTATCACAGGATATTACAGACCTGTACAGAACTGGAATGACGGTAAAGCACAGGAGTATAAGAACCGTACGCTTTATGATGTGATGCATTCAGATATCAGAAAAATACAGCCGGTTCATGCCAGTGTAGTTACTGTGACTAAGGATGATGTGAAGATAGAACCTGTGGCATCACATAAATACCTGTTTACAACCAGTACTTGTCCGAACTGCAGAGTGGCGAAGAAGATACTGGAAGGCAGGGAGTTCGAGATTATTGATGCGGAGAAGAATCCGGAGATGGTGAAGGAGTTTGGAATTATGCAGGCTCCGACTCTGGTGATCACAGACGGTGAGCATATGACGAAATATGTAAATACATCCAATATTAAGAAATATGTGGATGAGGGATTATAAAGATACTGAGAGAGTTGACCGGAGGATAAAAGAGATGATCAAACAGAATGTTGTATTTGTGGAAAATAAAGCAGGAAGTCTGAAAAGAGTGACAGGGATACTTGCAGATAACGGGATTAATATTTATGGATTTGCATGCTTCGATGCACCGGAGTTTACAATCTTCCGTATGATCTGCAACGATCCGGATAAAGCGGAAATTGTTTTAAACAGGAGTGGATATATGAATCGTATTACACAGGCGATCGTAATTGATATGAAAGATCAGGTAGGCGGTCTGGATGAACTCCTGAAAGTAGCATCAGACAGTAATGTAAGTCTTGACTATATTTATACTTCTTTCCACAGAAAAGATCTCAGACCTGTAGTAATTCTTCAGACGGAGGATGGTGCAGTGACAGAATGCATTCTTAAGAATAATGGATTTAATGTATTTACTTCAGCAGAAGAACTGGAAAAATAATACTGTATAAGACAGTGAGAGAATCACAGGACTGGGGATGGTTCTGTGATTTTTTGTATATTCATATAGGAAAGTTGAATATATCTTGACTATATGACTAGGAATACTATATAATAAAAGAAAACAATGATAATCCGACGAAATTTAATTAGGAGGTTTTGAAAAATGCAGATTTCTACAAAAGGAAGATATGCTCTGAGACTTATGCTTGATCTTGCAGTTCATAATACAGGAGAACTGGTCAAGATCAAAGATATTTCTGCAAGGGAAAATATTTCAGAAAAATATCTGGAACAGATTATTTCATCATTAAAGAAGGCAGGATATGTAAAGAGCCTGAGAGGGGCACAGGGCGGTTATATGCTTGCCAGAGAGCCGGAAACATATACGGTGGGAACTATTCTGAGACTGACAGAAGGCAGCATGAAGCCGGTAGCCTGTCTGGAGGACGAACCGAATCAGTGCAGCAGAGCCGGGGAATGCGTCACACTCCGTCTCTGGAAGATGCTTGATGAAGCTATTGAGGGAGTACTGGATAAGGTTACATTGCAGGATCTTAAAGACTGGTATGAAGAGATGGGAAATGATTATGTAATTTGATTTTCCCTCTTGACAACAGTGGATTTATAGAATATCATGTATATAACATATAATTCATATATACTTAGTATGAAATAAGGAGGACGAACTCATGGCAAAAATCTATAAAAATGCAGCGGAACTGGTTGGAAATACTCCTCTCCTTGAGGTTGGAAATCTTGAAAAAGAGCTTGGGCTGGAAGCGAGAATACTTGTGAAGCTTGAGTATTTTAACCCGGCAGGAAGTGCCAAAGACCGTATCGCCCTGAGTATGATCGAAGACGCTGAAGAGAGAGGCGTTCTGAAGCCTGGCGCAGTGATCATCGAGCCTACATCAGGTAACACCGGAATCGGTCTTGCTTCTCTTGCTGCAATCAAAGGATACAGAGTGATACTTACGATGCCTGAGACAATGAGTGTTGAGAGAAGGAATATTCTGAAAGCATACGGTGCAGAAATCGTATTGACAGATGGAACAAAAGGTATGAATGGCGCAATCGCCAAAGCAAACGAACTTGCGAAGGAATATGAGAACAGTTTTATTCCGGGACAGTTTGATAACCCTGCAAATCCTGCGATCCACAAAAAGACCACAGGTCCGGAAATCTGGAGAGACACAGACGGACAGGTAGATGTTTTTGTGGCAGGTGTTGGTACAGGCGGAACGATCACCGGTGTTGGTGAATATCTGAAATCCCAGAATCCTGACGTGAAAGTAGTGGCAGTAGAGCCTGCAACTTCCCCTGTACTTTCTCAGGGAAAGAGCGGTCCGCATAAGATTCAGGGAATCGGTGCGGGATTTGTTCCGAAGGCATTAAATACAGAGGTTTATGATGAGGTTTTTCCGGTTGAGAATGAGGATGCTTTTACAGTTGGCAAGCTGATCGCCAAACATGAGGGAATTCTTGTTGGTATTTCTTCCGGTGCGGCTCTCTATGCGGCAATCCAGCTGGCTAAGAGACCGGAGAATAAAGGAAAGACAATCGTAGCTCTTCTTCCGGATTCCGGTGACCGTTACTATTCTACTCCATTATTTGTGTAAAAGTTACTGTTCACACACCACTATCCCGCGAGGTGTTTTGGCATGAATATGCCAAA
>OIXR01002197.1_pt1 | contig 11277 bp, 6 predicted proteins | sample 1587831 | NCBI WGS metagenome assembly OIXR01 (sample SAMN03283263) | human gut metagenome | biome: human-associated habitat; material: feces | host: Homo sapiens | place: USA | collected 2013
CGCTCGATTCCCATTCCGGCGAGCAGGTCATGGAGCTGTTCCAGAGCCTGAACGACGAGGGCGTCAGCATCTTGATGATTACGCATGACGCGGAGATCGCATCGATGGCACAGCGCACCGTGGAGATCCGCGACGGAATGATGAAATCGAAGGAGGTGGCCGAAACATGAAAAAAGGAAAAGCCGCAAAGAAAGTCGTGATTGCAGTTGTGACCGCAGTTGCCGTGGGCGGTGTCAGTGTCGGCGGTTATTACGGCATCCGCCAGGCGCAGAAGACGACCGTAAAAGTGTATCCGGTCAGTGACTTTACGAGTGGTTACTGGGAAGACAGCATGAATATGGAAGGCCAGATCACCTCGACGGCTTCCCAGAACATCTATCTTTCAGACAGCCAGACCATTTCCCAGGTTCTCGTCAAAGAGGGCGATGTGGTAAATGCCGGAGACACGCTGATGACATACGATACCAGCATGATCGAGCTGGATCTGGAAACGCAGCAGTTACAGCTTGCACAGACAAAGCTGAAAATCCAGCAGAGTGAAAAAGAACTGGAAAAGCTGAAAAAGACAAAACCGGTAGCGGATACGCCGCTGGATCCGGTGGAGCCGGATTTCCCGGATTTTCCAGATGAACCCATCGATCCGGATTTCCCGGACGAACCGATTCCGACCCCAGAACCGGAGCCGACGTACGAGGATGCTGTTCTGTACAGCAGTACGAATAAGCTTGTATTTGGTTCCAAACCATACAAAGGAGAAGGAACGCAGGAAGACCCATACACCTATCTCTGCGCACCGGGGACAGTCCTGACAGGCGGATTCCTGAATCAGATGGCAGGATACGCGGATGAAAAGGGAACGAAAAAAGAAGAGGACAGCGAAGGATACTGGTTTCGCCTGGAGATTCATGAGGAAAACAAAGCCGCAGAGGCGCTGGAAACCGTGTGGGAGCAGGATGGAACGAAGATTGCGAAAGCATACGAGACTTCGTATGAAGCAGTCCTGAGTCTGAAAGAATCCGAATCGGCGGATGCACCGGAAATAAAAATCACCACGCCGCTTGCCAACACAGAGGTGGCAGAGGGCGGCGAGCTGAAGCTGAAAATCGGAATCAATGAGAAGAAAGATACCGAAGAGAAGCCGGATGAGAAAGCCGACGATAAAACGGATGATAGAACCGAGAGTCCGTCCGAGGACGATGTGACACAGCCGGGTGAAGCCGGAAATGGAAGCGGTGAGGCAGACGATTCCACGGAAAACACCGAAACGGATGTCACTTACACATACGTCTGGAAACACAACGGAAAGACAATCGACGGAGATTTTAAGGATACTTACACAAAAGAAAATATCACAAAAGAGGATGCCGGAATCTATACAGTAGAAGTGACAGCGAAAAATGACAAGGGTACTTCCATGGCAGTCAGCACTGCAAATGTGGCGGTAAAAGAAGGAACGATTACCCCGACACCAAGTGTAACTCCGACCCCGAGCGTTACGCCGGGACCGAGTGTAACTCCAGAGCCGACCGTCAGCCCGGAACCAAGTACAACACCGATTCCGACCACAGAGCCGGTTCCAACAGAAACTCCGGTGCCGAGCGAGACCCCAGTTCCGACGGAAACGCCGACGCCGACCGAAGCCCCGGCAGAACCGGAAGCGGAACCGCAGAGCGAAGATGCGCCGGAAGCAGTGCAGACGACAGCAAAAACCGTATTCTACGGTGAAAAAGCATCGGTACAGTCCCTCTTTACATCATCCACAGGAAGCAGCGCAAATAACAATACTTCTTCCGGTGATGATACCCAGATGACCTACACAAAAGATGAGTTGAAAAAAGCCATCAGCGAAAAAGAAAGCCAGATCCGTAATCTGAAGCTGGATCAGAAGGAAGAGGAACTCAAAGTCAAAAATACGCAGAAATCCCTGGATTCCCAGACCGTAAAAGCGACGATCAGCGGTGTGGTAAAGAAGGTTGGAAATGCAGAAAACCCGTCCAACGACGGAAGCGCCTTTATCCAGGTCAGTGGAAACGAAGGTCTGTACGTGCGCGGCTACTTAAGCGAGACGTATCTCGATCAGGTAAAAGTCGGCGATGAACTCAACGTGACTTCTTGGTCTTCGGGTGCTTTTGCAGCGGCAACCGTAACCGAGATTTCTCCGTACCCGACAACAAGCTACATGTCGTACAGCGAGACACCAGCCTCCTTCTATCCGTTCACAGCCGTTATCCCGGAAGGCGGAGAAGGTTTTGAAAACGGTGACTGGATCGAGATTGCAATCACTGTCGGAAACGATGTAGAAAACGGCAACGGCCTGTACGTCAGCAAAGAATTCATCCGCGAGGAAAACGGACAGAAATTCGTTTATATCCGGGATGAAAATGATAAATTAAAGAAACAGAATGTGGTAACCGGAAAACTTCTGTGGGGCAGTTATTACGAAGTGAAGAGCGGTCTTTCCGAAGAGGATTACATTGCATTTCCGTACGGCAAAACCGTGGTGGAAGGCGCAGACACGAAGGAATCCAGTTCATCGGATTATTACAACAGTTAAGGAGGCGCATTATGTTAGAAAATGTAAGACTTTCCTTTCAGGGAATCTGGTCACACAAAATGCGTTCCTTCCTGACGATGCTGGGTATTATCATCGGAATTGCATCGATCATCTCAATTGTCTCCACGATCAAGGGAACGAATGAGCAGATCAAACAGAACCTGATCGGAGCCGGAAACAACAACGTGACCGTCAGCTTAAAGCAGGGCGACGGCGATTACTGGATGGACAACGGACTGCCAAGCGGCGTGTCGAAACTGTCCGATGATCAGAAAAAGCGGATCCGCGAGCAGGATCAGGCGGAAAATGCATCGTTTTACACCGAAAGAACGTATGTGAGCGGCATCGCAAAAGGAAACACAACACTGGACAGTGCGAAGGCGCTTGGCGTGGATGAAAATTATCTGTCGACGTGCGGATATCAGATTTATCAGGGACGCGGCTTTGTGGAGAGCGATTTCTCGAAGACCCACAAAGTTGTCCTCCTCGACGATACCGCAGTGCTGACACTCTTCCCGGATGAGTCGCCGGTCGGCAAAACGATCGAGATCATGGGAGAGCCGTTCACGGTGATCGGCGTGATCAAAAAAGCCGATTCGTTCCAGCCGGTCATCAATTCCAGAGATGACTACTATACGTACAATCAGGAATCTTATCCGCTGGTGCTGATGCCGGATGTCTGCTGGCCGATCGTATTCCAGTATGATGAACCGGAAAATGCCGTTGTGATGGCAAAAACGACCGAGGATATGAGCACGGTGGGAAAGACAACAGCGGATATCATGAACGAATCCGTGACCAATACAACTGATTCTCTTTCCTATCAGGCAGAGGATCTGCTGGAGAAAGCAAAGAGTCTGCAGGAGTTAGGCCAGAGCACGAACCAGCAGCTGATCTGGATCGCGAGCATTTCGCTTCTGGTCGGCGGTATCGGTGTTATGAATATTATGCTGGTATCTGTAACGGAACGTACAAGCGAGATCGGCCTGAAAAAGGCGATCGGAGCAAGAAAACGCAGAATTCTGTTCCAGTTCCTGACCGAGGCGGCGGTGCTCACCAGCATCGGCGGACTGCTCGGCGTGCTGGGCGGCATTATCATGGCACAGGTGATTTCGAGGGTATCGCAGACGCCTGTGGCGATCAGTATTCCGGCGATCATTTTCTCCGTGGTCTTCTCCATGGTGATCGGTATCGTATTCGGACTGCTGCCGTCGGTAAAAGCAGCGAACCTGAATCCGATCGATGCGCTGCGAAGAGAATAGAACAAAAAAGAGTTGAAAAATCCGTGCGGGTACAGCGTAGGTGCTGGATCCGTGCGGATTTTTTGTGCGGCGTGTGCGGATGAAACTTAAGATCTTTACTTTTTGCGGAAAGTCGGTTATACTGGAAAATAAGCGCAATTTGCGGCGCAGCAAAGAGGCATTCGAGTTTCGGATTCGGTATGTTTATGAAAATATAAGAAAGATTCAAAGACATTTCACATTCGTTTATGGTATAATCAAACAAGAGTATGACCAACGAAAAGGAGTATACGCGAATGAATATTTTGTTTTTTATCACACCGAAAAGTGAAACGGCTTATCTGTATGACGACTGCTCACTTCGGCAGGCCATCGAGAAGATCGAATATCATAAATACACGGCGGTTCCGGTACTGAACAAAAAGGGCTGCTACGTGGGAACACTGACGGAAGGAGATCTGCTCCGCATCATAAAAGAACGGTATCTGCTGAATTACCATGAAGCAGAGGATATCCCGCTCTGGCAGGTTCCAAAACGGTGGAATTATGAGTCCGTCAACATCAACAGCAACATCGAGGACCTGATCGAGATGTCCATGCGGCAGAATTTCGTTCCAGTTGTGGATGACGAGGGAATCTTCATCGGCATCATCCGAAGAAGAGATATCATCCAGTACTGTTATCAGAAAAGCGGCATCAAAGAAGAGGAAGAAGCCCGGCGCAGCGCGCGGAAACAAAACGCAGAACAGATGATTCTGCAGTAAAGAAGAAAATGAGGGAAACATTATGAAAAAACTGATCGATCTTATCCAGGAAGAGCTGGTAAAAGCCTTTACCGCTGCGGAGATGGACCCGTCCTATGCAAGGGTTTCCGTTTCCAACCGCCCGGATCTGTGCGAATACCAGTGCAACGGCGCAATGGCAGCTGCAAAAGCATACCACAAAGCACCGATCCAGCTGGCTGAAGCAGTTGTAGAAAAAGTGACCGATCACAGCGTGATCGGTGAAATTGAAGCCGTAAAACCGGGATTCATCAACCTGAAAATCAACCCGGAATTTCTGGCAGATTATCTTTCCAAAATGCAGAACGACGAAGATCTTTCTGTAGAGAAAGCAAAAAATCCGAAAACCATCATCGTAGATTACGGCGGAGCAAACGTGGCAAAACCGCTTCACGTCGGCCATCTCCGTTCCGCGATCATCGGGGAAAGCATTAAGCGTATGGGACGCTTCATGGGCCACAACATGATCGGTGACGTTCATCTTGGAGACTGGGGTCTGCAGATGGGACTGATCATCACCGAGCTGCAGGAGCGCCATCCGGAGCTTGTTTATTTTGATGAGTCCTTTACGGGAGAGTACCCGGAGGAAGCACCGTTTACGATCAGCGAGCTCGAGGAGATTTATCCTTGCGCAAGCGGCAAATCGAAAGAGGACGAGGACTATAAGAAACGTGCACTCGAGGCAACGAGAGAGCTGCAGCAGGGCAGAAGAGGATATCGTGCGATCTGGAAACACATTATGAACGTTTCTGTTGCCGATCTGAAAAAGAACTATGGAAACCTCGACGTTCATTTCGATCTGTGGATGGGTGAGTCCGATGCACAGGAGTACATTCCAGACATGGTAGATTACCTGAAAGACAATGGTTATGCACATTATGACCAGGGCGCACTCGTTGTTGATGTCAAAGAAGAGACAGACACAAAAGAGATCCCGCCGTGCATGATCTTAAAATCCGATGGGGCAGCTCTGTATGATACGACAGACCTGGCAACCATCATCCAGCGTATGAAACTGTACAAGCCGGACGAGATCTGCTATCTGGCAGACAAACGTCAGGAGCTTCACTTCGTACAGTGTTTCCGCTGTGCAAGAAAAGCAAAACTGGTGAATGATGATACCGTTCTTTCCTTTATCGGCTTTGGTACCATGAACGGAAAAGACGGAAAACCGTTCAAGACCCGTGAGGGCGGCGTTATGCGTCTGGAGCGTCTGATCGGCGAGATCAACGATGAGATGTATCAGAAGATCGTGGAGAACCGCAGCGTAAAAGATACGGATGCAAGAGGAACGGCACAGATTGTCGGACTGTCTGCTATTAAATACGGTGACCTGTCCAACCAGGCATCGAAAGATTATGTATTCGATGTTGAGAGATTTACTTCCTTCGAGGGAAACACCGGTCCGTACATCCTGTACACGATCGTTCGTACAAAATCCATCCTCGGAAAATATAAAGAAGAGGGAAATGAACTGAAGAAAGGCGCACTTCTGGCACCGAAGAGCGACAGCGAGAAAGCTCTGATGCTTTCCGTATCCCGTTTCAACGGCGTTGTGGAGAACGCATTCGAGGAGAAAGCACCGCATAAGATCTGTGCTTATATCTACGAGCTTGCAAACGAGTTCAACCATTTCTACCACGAGACCAAGATCTTAAGTGAGCAGGATGAGGCAAGAAAAGCATCTTACCTGGCACTGCTGGATCTTGTCCGCGAGGTACTTGAGACCTGCATCGACCTGCTGGGATTCTCGGCACCGGAACGGATGTAAGATTCGTCAAGAGGGAAAAAATAGATAAAAAACAGGCGATTTTTTTGGCAGCCGTCGGCTTCTGTAGTTCTTGCGGAAACGGCGGCTGTTGTGTTATACTTACATCACGATTTTTCATCCGCTTGGACATTCGTCCTGAAAAATCGATTCTATATTACTCTATCGAAGAGCCATTCGGCTCAATTTATATCCATGTACAAAAACAGAATATCGGACTGACAAACACTTTGACGTAAAAAGAGGAGGCGGGATCATTGGAAAAGTAGAACTTCCGGGAGGGAAGTATCGCCTGCTGTCAGTGCTCGGAAGAGGGGCAACGTCTGTCGTTTATCTTGCAGAGAAAACTGGATCCGGAAAGCGGTATGCAGTCAAGGTAAGTATATGTGACAGGGAAAAACTGCGCCGGGAAGCGTTTCTTTTACAGAAGTTTTCATATCCCGGGATTCCCTGTGCGGTGGAACTTCTGGAAAGTGGGACAAAAAGCTTTCTGGTGATGGAAGCTGTAAACGGAAAATCTATCGGACAGCGTATGCGTAAGGGAGAACGGTTTTCCAGCCGGGAAATTCTGAAAACGGGAATTGCCCTGAGCGGGATTCTCTGTTATCTCCATGCACAGAACCCGCCGGTTTTCTACCGGGATCTGAAGCCGGACAACGTGATGATAACAGAGCGTGGTGAAATATACCTTGTGGATTTCGGTGCAGCCGGAACAGAAGAAACGGGTGTGGAAGTCCGTTATGGAACCCGCGGTTATGCAGCGCCGGAGCAGTATGACGGGAAGTGTGACGCCCGTTCCGATCTTTATGCACTCGGCGCACTGCTTGCGGCAATGGCGAAGCATGCGAAAAAGCGGCAGAAAAGAGGACTCTGGCGGGTGATGGAAAAGTGTATGCAGAAAAAGCCGGAGGAGCGGTATGCGTCTGCCGGAGAAGTCAAAAAGGCACTGCGGCGGCTGGAAAGAAAGCAAAAAGGCAGGAAGACTCTGCGGATCTTTGCAGTTTTTGCTTTTCTGACAGGAGGAGCGGCTGCGGTTGCCAGCAGGATGCCATGGGGGCAGTTTCCGGCGGCAGACGAATGGGAGGAGCAGGGAGATCTCTGGTTCTGCGGAAATCCGGTGGAAGAAGGCAGTCTGCCGAACTACCAGAAAGCGCGGGAAGCGTTCTTAAAGGCAGACCATCTCAGTCAGGCGGGGCGTGTGGAGCAGGAACTTGTGGAATACTGTCTGGCGGATGATGCGGCAAGGGAAAAAATGCAGATGGAGCCATTGCTGGCTGAATTTTATGATGACACGCAGCAGGAGCCGGAAAAAGAAAAACGCTGCCGCAGATATCTTGCTGTTGCAGGAATGTATTTTAGTTTTTCCGAAGAACTGGCGCGTGAAAATGACACAGACGCCATGCGGAAAGGAATCGAAGTGCTGGAAAAGGCCGCAGGCGAGAATATGGAGGGGCAGTGGGAGGCGGTTATCTGGCAGAGACTGGCGGATGCGTGCTATCTTGGCGGAAAATCCGGGGATGGGGAAAGAGAACAGGACTGGTGCCAGGAGAGCTTTCTCTATTACGAACGGCTTCTGTGCAGCAGACAGGATGGAAACCGGCGGAAAAATCTGCTCAGGGCTGCAGAGCTGGCACTTCAGTTCGACATGCAGGAAAAAGCAGAACAGTACCTCAACGAGGCAGCAGAAATTCTGGGAATGGAGGAGGACATTTTTTATCAGCAGATCAGAAAAAGATGGGAGGAAGCAGGATGAGAAAAAAGACCATATGCGCAATGATGACAGGATTCCTGGCCGTCCAGGGAATCGAAGTCCACGCGGAGACACAGCAGACGACAGGCGAGGCCGCAAGTGCGGTGGAAAGCGTGGAATTAGAAGCTGAAATCATCGAGAACAGTGATGTGACAGATGCAGACGGGAAAGCCGGACCGGAGGAACTGCTGCCGGACGAAAAGTCAGAAGAAGAACCGCCTATAGAAGAGAAACCAGAGCAGGAACCAGAGCCGCCGGAAGAGAAAACAGGTCCGGCAGAGACTGGAAAGAAAGAGACAGAAGGAGAAGAAAAAATGCTTCCCCCGACGGTAGTTCCGGATCCGGAGAAAGAACCAGCGGAAAGGTGGGAAGAAGAGGAGGAAGAAATTTCGGAAGATTCAGAATCGGGGAAGCCAGAAGAATTGCCGGAGGCAGGAGATATGGGTTCCGGGGAATCGGAATCAGAGGAAGGATGTGAAGAAACAGATACAAAAGAATCAGAGACAGAAGAGTCAGATTCGGAGAGAACGGATTTTGGAGAAATGGACACAGAAAAACCAGATTATGAAGATACAGGTTCAGAAAAATCCGGAACGGAAAATTTAATGCCAGAAGATCCGGAACCGGAAAAGCCTGATATGGAAGAAACGAAGCAGGAATCTCCGTCAACCGAAAAAGAGTCAGAAAATCAAACCTCGGAAACAAAAGCACCAGAAAAAGAGGAGCCTACCGTAATGCCAGATGCCGGAAAGTCAAACACAGAAAAGCAGGAACAAACGGAGCCCGGGCAATCGTCTCCGGAGAAAGAAGAACTCAAAACAGACGAACAGCTGCCCGTTGCTGCAGCCACGCCCGAGGAGGTGACCCAAGATCCAGATGATATTCCGCTACAAACAGAAGAAAGCAGTCCTCCGCCTGCCGAAACTCTATCTGAGAGTGCCGGGGAGGAGCCATCTCAAATACCGCCGCAGATCATCGCCGATTTCATATTAGCACAGATAGCAGACGAAGATTTCGAAGCGCCGATCCCCCTGATTATCCGCCCGGCCGACACCAGCGTCGAAATAGATCCCGGTTATACCCCGGAAATTCTGCTCGAGGGAGCCGCCGACACGGCTGAAATTCTTTCCTGCATGGTAAATGGCTCCGAAGCCGAATATGAATGGAAAGAAAACAAAATCTGTCTGAAAGCCGAGAGCCTTTCCGAAGGCTACAACCGCATCACTGTAAAAGTGCGTGGTGCAGACGGCATTGTTCGAACCATGAAACCGTGGGAAGTCAACGTGAAACCAAAAACTTCCACACTTGTCAGCCAAAGAACCAGCCAGAAACCAAAAGGAACCCGCCTCTGGCAGTCCCTGAGGCGCCTCTGGAACCTGATTCGTGCCATTGCTGAAATTCAGAATCAGACCACCCGCTATCTGCGTGCACTCTGCAGAAAATAGCATGATCCGGTTTTGTTTGTATTTCTAATTTCGATATGCTAGAATAAAAGACATGTCATACGATAAAAAAGTAAAAGAGGAAATAAGAGTATGTCAGATATGATATTATTTGATCTGGACGGAACCCTGACCGATTCCGGTCCTGGAATTACAAGATGTGTACAGTATGCGCTGGCATCCTTTGGCATCGAAGAGCCGGATCTGGAAAAACTGAACTGTTACGTGGGGCCGCCGCTTCTGGAATCTTTTATGAATTTTGCAGGCCTTGGCTGCGAAGAAGCACAGCAGGCCATCACAAAATACCGGGAGCGGTACGAGGCAGAGGGCATTTTTGAAAATGAAGTATACGGGGGAATCCCGGAGGTTCTGGCGTATCTGAAAGAGAAGGGAAAAATTCTGGCGGTAGCATCGTCCAAACCGGAAAAATACGTGGAGCAGATCCTGGAGCATTTCGAAATCAGAAAGTATTTTACCGTAGTAACCGGTTCAGAAATGAACGAAACCAGAACCGACAAAGGAGAAGTCATCGCAGAGACGCTGCGCCGACTCGGAGCAGAAGACAGCCGTTCCGACGTGGTGATGGTTGGTGACAGAAGCTATGACGTAATCGGGGCAAGAGAAAACGGACTGCTCTGTGTCGGCGTATCGTATGGTTACGGCGGAAGAGAAGAACTCGAGGCAGCAGGTGCCGCAAAGGTATGTGATACACCGGAAGAACTGAAACTGCTGGCGGAGGATCCGAAAGAAGAGAAGAAAAGACGCGACCGCATCAAAAAAATGAAGCCGGAGCGTATCCCGTGGCTGACAAGAGGAGAAAGTGGAACAGGAATCTTTGCGCCGAAAGAGAAAAAAGCAGAGAATATAAAAGAAAAAAGGACAGCGAAAACAGAGCCAAAAACGGAGGAAATCGTAATTCCTATCCAGCGGAAGCTATGGCGTCTTTTAAAACCGCTTCTGACGTACGAACTGTTTCTGATCGGAGCAACCGTACTTCTGGCGCTGATCCTGATGACGTTTACGACCGGCGGTTATCTGGAAGAGCGTATGCACGCGACATCCGTTCTTGCATCAGCAATCGGCAGTCTGGCGGCGATCCCGGTTCTCTGGAAACAGTACAAAAAAGATGAAGGCATGTTCCCGAAACCGGAAAAACGGTGGAGTGCTACAGAGGCAGCCGCCTGTATTCTGTTGGTTATGACCTTCGGCCATCTCCTGAACACTGTCATGAACGTGACCGGCTTTACCAGAATCTTTTCCGGCTATCAGGACATGGCATCAAAGATTTATGAAGGACAGAACCCGCTGCTTCTGATCCTGTCCGTCGGTGTGCTGAGCGCGGCCGCAGAGGAAATTGTTTTCCGCGGCATGATTTACCGCAGGGCAAAAGATTTCTGGGGAACCGGCTGGGGCATCGCAGCATCATGTCTGCTGTTCGGTGCATATCACGGCAATGTGACGCAGTTTGTCTATGCAGCCGTGGTAAGTGTGCTTCTGATCCTTATTTATGAGCGGTGTGGAACACTCCTTGCCCCGCTTCTTGCGCACATGGCAGAAAATATCTGGGGACTTTACCGGAGCCAGTTTATATCCTGGATGACAGAAAAAGCGCCGGCAGGAGCATGGATGTTCATCTTTTTCGAAGCCGTAATCTGCGCCGGAACGTTCTGGTATCTGTTTTTAACACCAGTAGACAAGAAGTCCCCCGCTTCTAAAGTGGTGGGATGAATTGTTAAAAGA
>OIXR01002203.1_pt1 | contig 11257 bp, 7 predicted proteins | sample 1587831 | NCBI WGS metagenome assembly OIXR01 (sample SAMN03283263) | human gut metagenome | biome: human-associated habitat; material: feces | host: Homo sapiens | place: USA | collected 2013
CGCAGTTGCACAGATATGTCTGCATCATAAGATTCGTTATTGCACCATCAAATCCCTTTTCTCCATCCTTACCAAATCCAGCTTGTTTTTTCAATTCATTTGAATAAATCTCTGAATCAGCATTATCTTCCATAAAATTGACCATTATCTTTTTATGCTTATTAGGCGCTTTTCCATCATCATATAATGCATCAAAATCATATCCATCCCGGCGATAATTAGCAAATACAGGAAGCCACTTTTTTGATATAAATCCTGCCTTCTTATCAAAGAACTTTCCATAGACGATATCATGCCGCCTTGCTATAATAGCCCGCCACATCCATGGATCAATCTCCGGATTATCACTCCACCAGTACTCTGGAACAGTTCTTTCTTCAAGTGAAAACCCATCTATTTCATTCTTAAATAATGGTAAAAAGCCAAATTCATTTATATACTTGATTGCTTCATCTACAGAATGGATGCAATCCGGGTTGTCCCACTTCATGCCATGCATAATCCATTCACCTGATTCGTTTCCCATAATATGTGTACCTCATTACTCAGCGTACTTGTCAATCCAATTTTCGCCATCATATTCATCAATCTGTTTTACTAATCTCGTAAGATAATCTTGTAACCTGCTATCTTCTTCACTTGCATACCACACATTTGCCCGTCCAAATCCATAAGCCCAACCATTTGATTTTCTTGGGACTTCCCATTGTACCTTTCTTGATCTGATCCCTGCAGGAAGTAAGACACAATCAGATGAGTTTGCAATTGCATTGTAATATTGTATATCTTCTGGAGCAAACACTGCCTCTTGATAATGTCTGAAAACTGTAGCATGTTTATACCATCCCACGACCGTTGTAAACTTATGCGCCGGATGCTTTGCACAGTACACAACAAGCACATCATCTACAGATTCTTCTTTTTTTAATAGTTCACAACCTGCAATATTCTCAATCCGCATTTGATTGACATCTTTACCATTATGTGATTTTGTCTCGAAAAACCCCAGACAGTATAAGCCCTCCTTGCCCTCCATATTCACCGGTGTAAAATTATATTTTTCATGTGCATCTCCTGTCTCATCAACATAGCTTCCACCATTTAACGGAGTATCCTTTCCATCTTCATTTCCTCGATACTCCTTCATCCACGCTATGTTACAAAAAAGTATTCTCATCATATCAACCTTCTTTTCCCTTTGAAAATGGACTCAAGTCGATAAACAATTTCTTCAATCCACTTGTGTCCTTGAACTCCTTGAATAAATACTCCAGAAGTTCTTCCTGCCTTGCCTGCCCTAATGTAAGTCTGTAAAGAGACAATATCTTTATCAGCCTTTCATAATTCATCTCATCCTTACTCATAGGATACATTGGCACAAGCCTTTCTATTTTTACACTCTGATTTTTTCCGAAACACCAGAATGGTACAAGCTCTGACTGGTCATTCTGTTTTTCCGCTTTAGCAGCTTCAAACATTTCTGTCCATATGTCACGCTTAAATATGATTTCATCTGCCTTACCATATTTATCAGCAACATTCTGTCTTATTGCCAGACACTTAAATCTATTGATTCTGCCTTCCCTTTGTTCCAGGTCGATGGGATTACTTGGAAGATTCCAGTGCATAATCACTCGGCAGTAATTATGAAAATCCAGTCCTTCCTGTCCGATTGACGTTGTGGCAAGCACAAATGGACGCATTGGTGAGTTAAAGGCATTTCTGATATTTTCTTTACGCATGACTACCTTGGAATTATCTCCTGCATCCTTTGTAAATCCAACTGCATAACTCGACCTTATTCGACATCCATCACTCTTCCTGTCAGCTCCATTAATACGCTTTTTGAAATCAGGATAAATATCAGCGATATAGGTGGCTGTATGTATTTTCAATGAATCCATCATCATGTCATGCACGATCTGATACTGATTTCCATCCGACTGAAAACCTGCTGTTTCTTTCAGCATATGGATATATTCATCAATCATTGCCTGAAAACAGCCATCTTTACAGTATTTAAGTACATTCTGCCAATGGGAATTATCATCCCTGCATCTGCCATAAGCAAGATCAATGATAGCTGTTGACTCCGGCAAATTGAAATTATTGACAAATACCTTTGCAAGCGATGTTGCTCTGGCTGTGCTCCTTCCATTAGAACGATAAATGCATATTGCTGGCGAACCCAGTACCATATTTACCAATGTTTCCAGAAGATCCTCCGGCTTTCTTCCAAGATGAATCTCCTCCGGGGCATCCAAATAACTTCTTAGCTTATCAATATGAGCAATAAAGCCCTTATTTCTCTTATCCTTTGAACTGCTTCTGACCTCAGATGTTGTATCCTCTTCGTCTGTATTCATTTCCCACACAATATCCTCTATCCAATGCTTTGCATAGATGACTCCATCCATGAACATCGGTGCAAGATAATACCACCTGGCATCTTCCTTATTGTTACCCGAATCACCATACTTTTCTTCGATTATCGCAAGCTTCTCTTTCAGTTTCAGCCGTACAGATTTCTCTATTACTTCTAATGATTCATGATTATTCAATGACTCAATCGGTAAATACATATCAGAAAGTGTCTTTGAAGGATAAAGCAGTGCAAACAGGCTCATGCCTCTTACTTCTCCATTTGAAACATTAAACCTGAGCCTTGCCACCGGATATCGTCTCGAACCTTCCGCAAAATACCCCGTATTCTTCTTATCCTGATTCTTTATCTGATGTACCAGTTTTCCAACTGTAAGTCTTTCCGCCTCATAGGAAACAAGCGCACCTATCATTCGTGGAACCATCTCCCATGCAGAAAATACAAGTATTTTTGAAAAGCCTTTGCTGTTTTTATATGCTCCCTGCATCTCATAATATGGCAGTGATGGAGGAATCCACAGATATTTTTCTGCACCGCCGGTAAATGCTTTTTCTTTCAGTGCCTCAAGCCTTGCATTGGTTTTCGGCAGTTCATCATATTTATTGATTTTATTGCGATTCAGCCACAAGAGACTTTGTTCTCTTTCACTTCCAAATTCATCTGGATATTTTGTATAATATTTTTCAATCTGCTCCTTAATCTTATACTTCTTCATAAATGACATAAGATACGGACAGCTCTTTGCATAATCTACAGGTAAAGAATGATTGGAATCTGTTTTTGACAGCAATCGTGACATCTGTATATAGGAGTTTATATCATTTTCATCTATCTGCAAATGATGCTTCACGCTGCTGTCATCCGTATAATCACCGGAATCCATGACAGATATACGCTCTGTCCTGCTGACTCCCTGATACATAGCATTTTCTGCCAGCTCCTTCATACGGATAATTGCACTGTCTCCTGCTTTCAACTCACTTAGCGCATGTGAATAATTCTTCCACACTTCCTTGAATTTAATGTCTTTGACTTCATCATCAAAAAGAAAGTTCATAACCTGAAAAAACTCTGCATAATACTCATCAAGCTGATTTTCATCTATCTCTTCAAGGGTAGAATACAATTTATATGGTGTAGCCGACAACAGAAGTACCCTTGTATCATGTCCACTAAGAAAACTGTGTGCAAGAATACCAAGCTCACTGTCATCGGATGACAAAAGAAACTTAAATCTCTGAAACTCATCCATGATTACCAGATCCGGCTCAAGCATAGATACACTGATTCTCGCAAACATCACACGAAGCTTATTCATCACATAGTAATTGGAATATGTAAGCTGTTTATTGTATCTTCTTTCATGCAAATGATTAAGCAGCATGTCCCTTATACTTTCATACTCCTGATAATTAAGGATTTTTTCTATCACATTTTGTGGATAGACACCCTTCGTCATCTTTTCGCATTCTGCCACACGATTTTCAAAGTTCCATTTTGCCCATCCATCCCATGCTTTTACAGCATCCATTATCATAAATTTTTCAAGAGAAGTTGCATGTCCTTTAAAGTCCGGCATTCTCCTTAAAATGGCATACATAAGTGCTCTTTCCTGCACACTTCCACCTCCGGTGGTCATGCGGAAAGATGTTTCCGGTGTAAGTGGGATAAGCTGTATAAAACCTTCCTTTATCTGCGGATCATTTTCCTGCTTGGTAATCTTTAAATGCTGCATAGACAGTCTGGTATCTGATACTGAGCCGATGGCATTCTTTCCTGTTACATCAAGTTTTCTGATATTCTGATTTGCTATGTTCTGATTAGAGCAGATATAAATTACCTTAAACAGATCATCTTTCTCTTCGATTCTAAGTCTTGCTGTCTTTACAATTGCTCCTCTGGCAATAAGAGTTTTTCCCATACCCACTTCATCTGCTACAAGCACACGATTCTGATTATGCCGGAACAGATAATCCACTCTCTCAACAGTCGCTCTTTGAAAATCCTTCAGACCAGAGAGGGTGCGCTTTTCAATTTCATCTATATTAAATTGTGACATAACATCGCCTCGTTATCTTCTGATTTTCAAAGTATTACAAAAAGTCTCATACAGCTTGCGGAATTCGTCCGGTATAATATCCTTATCTGTAACCATCTTAAGCACATATCCGATATCTTTTATTCTTTCCGGCTCTTCTACAGATGTTTTTAACATCTTTTCATAGAGTGCCGGCATTGCATCACTCGAATTGGCAAAAAAGCCGGATTCTCCCATCTGCTTTCCTTCAAGCATAGATGCTACATAATCATCGCCAAGGACAAAAGCTATATATTCCACAAATGATGCCCTATCTTTTACCACACTGTTTACAGCAGCACTTTCTCTGTCATCCGGGAAACCGCTTGTAGGGATCATAATTATTCTGCGGATTGTATCATCGCCTGATCTCGCAGTAATCTCATAGAACTCAGATAACTGCAAGATCTCAAGCTCTGAAAACTCTATATGTTCTGACAACGTCTGCTCCTGCTTTGAATTAAATGGTGATACTGTAACCTCACTATCAGATTCAATACCACTGAACTCAACCTCTATGTTGTACTTTCCGGCATTCTCATTATCCTCTTGAATTACAGCCTGCCTTTTCACACGGCACAATTCCTTGATTTTCTGCTCCAGCAGATTTCTATTATCACTTTCTGTTTCCAAAACTGCATCCGCTACTGTAACCTGCTCAAATGGATTCTTTGCATCTCCTACCGGTCCACAGAATATATCCTCTAAGAATTTATCCCCATTCAGATACATATTCTTTGTACCAAGCCACAGCATCATTTCAACATTTTTATTAATTGCAGAATAGGAAGCATTCATGGAACCAAGATACAGGTCAACATCTGAATATTTCCTTCTCAGATAGATTTTTGCATGAATATCCTGTTTCTTTTTATCTGCAAGCTCATCTGAGATTTCATCCTCACCATCTATAATCTCATCCTTTAATGCATAGATGGTAAAATTATCTACATCTGACGCTTTAAGTTTTCCAAGCTCAGAACGTCTCGTAACAAGTGTTCTCTTGCAGTCTGACAATGCCCTGTCTGTAAGGTTAAAATCAGCAATCACACTTTCTGATAAAAACGGAGACATCACTACAAGCTCATTAAATGTCGAATTGGCATTTCCTCTTTCCTTGCAGAATAGAATATCATTCTGCATCCGATAGGCATTTTCCCCAATACCAAGCGGAAGCACTTCAAAATTCTCTCCAAATATTTTACTATCAAGTGAAAAAGATACATCCTTAATGTCTGCACATAATCCACGAATCAGATTTCTTTTCTTTCCAGCATTATTACTGGTATTATGCACATTCGTTACAAGATAATCCAGAAAATCACAAATCGCTTCCGTCTTTTTCTTCTGTCTTACATTTTTACTGCTATCCATTGCGAAGCTGATATCCCAGCTCCTGTCAAAAGTAAGATTTCTGCTCATTACCACAAAACGATATTTTTTATCTCCATCAGCGTTTACATATGCTAACACCCATGTTTTCGGATGAAATGACGGGTATCGACCAAGCTGTCTATCTTTCGGCAGTGCAACCTCTACTACCATTTTCTCTAATAAAATAGATAGTGCAGTCGGTTTTGTTGGCACTTTAATCTGTCCAGCCTCACAAAACAGCACGATTTTATCTGACACCTTCTGCAATGCATTCAGCATACCAATTGGATTCTGCATAAGCTTACTATCTGTTTCTTCAGATAATCCAAGGCATATCGCCACAGCTGTGAGTGCTTCTAGGTCAAGTGAATATGTAGTGCCTACTGCTCTGTCCAATCTATATCCGTCCGGAGGCATCAAAATACCGCTGTAATCCGTTCTATCTCGGTTTGAATCTGGTCTAAACATCAGCACTCACCTCCCCGGCATAGATGTCATTCACAATTCTTCTGGCATTTGAGAATCTGTAATCGAGCATTCCACCGCCTACCCATTTTGAATGATCAAATTCCTTTGTTCTGCTTAACTTCGCTCTGGCTGCTCCTTTCAGGCTCCGTTCCCTCTTACGAATCAGTTCATCCGCCATATCAATATCAGATGCCATAAATGCAGCCTGCATCCCACATAAAAAACTCTTTGCTCTTGGATTGATCAACTGCAATTCTTCAAACACAGCATCCAGATTGACTATTGCATTATGCTTAATATCCGGAAGCAACCTGCTCCATTCATCATTTACGTATGTATTCTCGCCTTCCGAAAGCATGACATTGTATCTTACTCTTGCCATATACACCAGATTATTAAAATCGCAGGCAAGCTTCATCATATATGCCAGCTTTTCACTTACTTTTTCTGATAGTTCAGCCGTTAAAGAAGCAAAATCATCATATTCATTCAAATCAATATGATTTTTCAACACATATTCCAAAAGAGACCCTTTCGTTGACTTCTGAACCTGCTTATCCAGATAGAAAGCTTCCTCCTGCGTCAGCTCTATTGTAAGGTTGTCTCTCCAATCATCATGATAAATCGGAAGATTCCAGAATCTAATATTGCCGATATCTCCTGCATCAGAATCATCCTTATCATTTTCCTCTGCATCATCATTTCTGTTTCCCAACCGGCTGACAGACTTCTGTTCTTTTAGCTTTACCGCCAATGAAACATACTCCGGTATAGACAGACCATAATCACAGAATATTCCAAAGGTACGAATTCCGTTCCAATAGATATCTGATGGTCTTCTTGCTACCCAGCCTTTTGGCAATACACGGGTTCCAATAACACCTTCTGCCTTGGGATCTGCTTCTAACAATCTGATGCCACAATCTTTTTCAGCAGAATCTATAGCTCTTAAAACTCTATTTGCATCCTTTCCATACCTGCCATCAACAGCCTCCCTTAACATATATGGAACAATAAGGAAGTACTTTGCTCTAGTCTGGATGGTAGATGTCCCCGGAAAGAAATAATTGGCAAAAGCATCACGAATAACGCCGATTCCAAGTTCATCGACTGCTCCCTGTTCACTCAGAAGGTTAATCACATCGAATGCCTTCTGCCGGTCTTCTTTTGAAAAATCTATCCATCCTAACTGCATGTTTTCACTTCCTTATTTCTTCGTCAAATATGTATCTTCCACATAAGTCTCCGGTGTCGCCTCTTCAATTACTCCCGACTTTGGATCAAAGATATATTTCTTCTTCAATCTCTCATACAATACAGAACCTACAGTCTCCATTACCTGCCTCATCATATCAGGATCATCAAACAGTTTTCTGAAAAACTGGTCATTCTGCTCATATCTGTCTGCTGCCATATTCGGAAAATCCTTTTCAAATAACAGCATAAATGTTGCCCTGTCATTGTTCTTTGCGTAGCTCTGCCATTTCTCCTGATTGGCATAATCATTTTCCATCTGAACAAGAACTTTATCCATCTCTGTAAAATGAGTGCCATACTTTTCGTTTATCTTATCAATGATTACTGTCAACGGGTCTTTCTTAGGCTCTCTATGACCGGAATCACCGGAGATAGGTGTATATCCGCCTTCTGTGCTTTCAAGCTCTATCGGACCTTCAAAGTCTTTTTCCAGCTTATAGTATTCAAGAAGAACTTTGTCATCAATATTTATCTTCTCTCCACCATGTCCCTTAGGAAGCATTGTGTATAAGAATTTTGAATAAATACTGAATCTATGAATATCCTTGTCAAATAATCTGCATACCTGTGTAATATAGGCATACACACGGTTAAAACTTGCCAAGGTAGACTTAAATATATCCTGTTTTTCAACCTCAAGCACTTCATATCTGTCTATTGCTGGTCTTAACTGTCCCTGAAGCTTTCCAAGATCACCAGCTGATTGATTCTCATTCTGATAGAAAATATCCGCAAATTTATCCACTTCTGATTTCTGATATACCCTGAAATCATCCAAGGTATTCTTCATATCATATACAACATTAGGATCTGTTTCCTCCAAGAGCACAGTTTCCTCATAGAATGGCTCAAAAGATGCTTTGATATCCTCTGCTGAATTCACAAAATCAAGTACAAAGGTATCTACTTTTCCTCTTGTAGTACGATTCAGTCTTGATAAAGTCTGTACTGCCTTTACACCGGACAATTTCTTATCCACAAACATGGTGTGAAGTAGTGGTTCATCAAAGCCTGTCTGATATTTTTCTGCAACAACAAGGATTCCATAATCATCTGCATGGAATGTTTCCGGCAAAGCCTTTTCTTTTATTGTCTTGCCTTCTTTATCCTTGTTCATTCCCTCTTCGGTAAACACATCATCGTTATCTTTCACTTCACCGGAAAAAGCGACTAACACTTCAAGGTCATTCAGTCCTTTTTCTTTTATCTGTCTCTTAAATTCCTGCACATATCGTACTGCATGAAGTCTGGATGGTGTAACAACCATAGCCTTCGCTCTGCCACCTATCTTATGTCTTGTGACATTCATAAAATGTTCCAGCATAATGGCAGTCTTCTGAGAGATATTATGTGGATGCAGTGTCTCATAATTTATAATTGCCTTTGAACCAGCTGTTGTATCAAATTCCGGATTATCCTCAATAATCTTGGCAATCTTATAGTACATTTTGTAGGTCATATAGTTCTGCAAAACATCCAAGATGAAATGCTCCTCTATTGCCTGTCTCATAGAATAAATATGGAAAGGTCTGTAGATTCCTTCCGCATCCTTCTGACCAAACAGCTGCAATGTTTTTCCTTTTGGCGTTGCTGTAAATGCAAAGAATGATACCCTTAATCAGCATATCAGCCTTACAGATTGCAAATGTCTGGTCATTGATTTCCTGACCGAACGATACAAGCTCTGTAGATGCATTCAGACTATGTAAATATTCCTCTGCTACAGAAAGCATACCTCCGGTTCCACAGGCAGGATCATAAATCGTCTTTGCCACATTATTGCCAGAAAGGATGTCATTATCATCATAGAAGAGAATATTAACCATAAGTTGGATAACTTCTCTTGGAGTGTAATGCTGTCCTGCATCTTCATTATGAGACTCAGAGAATCTTCTTATAATTTCTTCAAAAATATATCCCATTTCAAGGTTAGAGATTTCATTCGGATGAAGATTTCCTCTGTCTGTTGTATATTCCTTTAAAACAATATACAGAATCCCCTTATTTGCCATCGTTGTGATGTGTCCATCAAACTTAAATTTTTCCAGAATATCCCGCACATTTGCTGAAAATTTATTCAGATACTCTCTAAAATTCTCCTCAATGTGGTCAGGATCATCCATAAGTCTTTCAAATGTATATTTACTTGTATTGTAAAAATCCTTTTTTGAAGCCTTACGAAGTAAAATATCTTTCATTGGAAGATTCTTTACTTCATCGTATTTCTGTAATACCGCATCCTTCGTATCTGAGAGAATACAGTCAAAACGTCTGATTACTGTAAGTGGTAATATAACATCTCCATATTCATGTGGTTTATATACACCGGTAAGCTTATCTGCTATTGCCCATATTAGGTCTGCTTTCTGATCTATTTTTGCACTTCTCGTAGCCATTTACATTTTCCTCCATAAGGTAATTTACTTTTCTTTGTTATCTGGTACATAGTCAATCAAATCTCCAAAGTTACAATCCAACTCTTTGCAGATTTTTTCCAAAACAGATAGTTTCACCGACTCGCAGTTTGTCATCTTTGCTATTGTACTGGAGCTAAGACCAGTCTTGGCACACAAATCTCCTTTTTTCATTCCGTGGTCAATTAACTGTTTCCATAATCCATTATAACTAATTGCCATCCTCTTTTCCTCCGTTTAATGTGCAATCAATATCAAAATTATTTTATCACACAAAAAACTCCTTGTACAATTCGCATTTACAAATATCACATATCTTTTTTCAAATATTGAATATCTTTTTTAATTTATTCACAAACCTTTTGAATTTATCTGCTACAGATACTCTTTTCCTAATTGATGTGGTTAGAAGAAAAACATCTCCAATCTGCTTTCATTATAACGTTCAATCCATATTTACGCATTAAAAAAGGATGCAGGGATTGACTCCCTACATCCTTCATTAGAATTATAATATTATACTTATCTCACACCCCGATCAGCCCCTCTCTCCGGCTTATCTTTTCCCTGCTTTTCTTGAATAATCCTCTTATTAATCTCAAGCCGTTCATGAATGGATAATTTCTTATCTTTTCCAACTACCGCCTGCTTCTGTTGTACCTGTTTCCTATCTGCTTTTCCTGCATCCTTGACCACTGCATTCGCTTCGGTACTTGTTCCCCGCTCATCTGCTCTTCCTTCATTTCTTTCCGTTATCTGCTGTTCTCGTCTCTCTTTCACACCTTTTTCTTCCAGATTGCAAAAGCTCTGCAGATACGGAAGCACATGATTCTGCATGTCTGTCAGATCTTCCATATATTTTTGGAACTCTTCACTTCCTTTACCTTTCTGGTAATTGATCCAATACTCATCTGTAAGCTTCATTTCATTATCATACTTCAACTGACTCACAATACCGCCATGTCCATTTCCAATATCTATTGACTTCTTGAAATGATGCAGCATCTGTTCACCTTTTTCCGCATAATATACAGTCACATATATCTTTGTGATTTTTGTAGGTTCCTCTGTCTTCGAATCACGTTTTGCATACCATTCTTTATCCATTTCTGCTGTTTTTGCATCCAGCTCGGATAACTTCTGACATCTTGGATTCATGAGAGCACTTTCTTCACAATAGTTTACATACACCATTGGTTCCAGATTCTTTGGAAACTCCGGCTCATAGACTTTCAGTCTTTCAATCAATACACCTGCACGCACAGACTGGTCACATTCTTCGTC
>OIXR01002219.1_pt1 | contig 11180 bp, 9 predicted proteins | sample 1587831 | NCBI WGS metagenome assembly OIXR01 (sample SAMN03283263) | human gut metagenome | biome: human-associated habitat; material: feces | host: Homo sapiens | place: USA | collected 2013
AAGTATGACCAGCGGCTTACTCCGACGCACCGGGTCCCGACCATGCAGCCGCCCCTCCAGCAGTCCGTCCTGTGCGTTGGAGAGAAACAAAGAAAGCATCTTGGAGAGAAATAAAGAAAGCATCAAGGTTGTGATAAATGGGCTGATCTGAGTCTGTTCTGTGTGTTGGAGAGAAATAAAGGGGTTGAGAAATTTCCAGTGCAAAAAATATAGCGCGGGTGGGGTGTGCATGCTATAATGATTAGGATTATAGTGCTGTCGTCTGGTTTGGGGCGGCGGTGGTTGGGTTTTTGTTTGAATGGGAGGTCTGGATATGGCGGAGTCTATGAAGGATTTTGAGAGGGAGCTGGAGGCTTCTTTTAAGAGGATCGATGAGGGTGATATTATCTCAGGGACTGTTGTGAGTGTGGATGAGTCGGGGGTTGTTCTTGACCTTAAGTTTTATGCTGAGGGTTTTATTCCGGTGGAGGAGTTTTCCAGGGTGCCGGGGTTTAATATTAAAGAGGCTGTTCAGCCGGGGGATGAGGTTCAGGCGATGGTTCTTCGCAGGGATGATGGTCAGGGGAATATTCTTCTTTCCAGAGCGGATGCTGCGGATGTGCTTGCCTGGGACAGGCTGAAGGAGCTTCAGGATTCGGGTGAGGTGCTGGATGTTGTTGTGAAGGGGATCGTTAACGGGGGTGCCATTGCTTATGTTGAGGGTGTCCGTGGTTTTATTCCGGCATCCAGGCTTGCTTTGGAGTTTGTTGAGGATACTGAGGTGTTTCTGAATAAGCCGATCCAGGTGCGGGTGATCGAGGTTGATAAGGCGAAGAAGAGGCTGGTGCTTTCGGCGAGGGAGATTCTTCGTGAGAGGGCTGAGGTGGAGAAACGGAATAAGATTTCCAATATCCAGGTTGGTTTTGTGACGGAGGGTACGGTTGAGAGTTTGCAGCCGTATGGTGCTTTTGTAGAGCTTGGAAACGGGGTTTCCGGGCTGGTGCATATTTCTCAGATCTGTGAGAAGAGGATCCGGAAGCCTTCTGAGGTTTTGAGTGTTGGGGATAAGGTTAAGGTGAAGGTTATCGCGATCAAGGATGGTAAGCTGAGCCTGAGTATTAAAGAGGCATCGGATCTGATGGCTAAGGAGGTTGAGGAGGAGTCTTTTGAGCTTCCGGAGTCGGGGGAAGAGGCTACTACTTCCCTGGGTGCTTTGTTTGCAAATATTAAATTATGATTATTTTGGATGAAAAAGGATGGATGTGTATGAAAAAACCGGAGAGAATATTTGTAATCGGACATAAGAATCCGGATACGGATTCCATCTGTTCGGCTATTGCTTATGCGGATATTAAGAACAGAACTACGCAGAATAAAAAATATATCCCGAAGAGAGCGGGGCAGATCAATGAGGAGACCAGGTATGTGCTGAACCGTTTTGGCGTACAGCCGCCGGCTTATCTGGGAAATATAGGTACGCAGGTCAAGGATATGGATATCCGGACCAGTCCGCAGGCGGATAAGAATATGTCGCTGAAGAATACCTGGGATCTGATGCAGGAGAACGGGATCGTTTCTCTTCCAATCCGGGATAAGGATGGGTGTCTGGAGGGGCTTGTGACGATTGGTGATATCGCAAAGACCTATATGGATACTACAGACAGTTATCTTCTTTCCAATGCGAGGACGCAGTATCAGAGAATTGCCGAGACTGTTGGCGGTGAAGTGGTGGAAGGTAACGGACACGGATATTTTGTGAAGGGGCGTGTGCTTGTCGGTACTGCCAACCCGAAGATGCTGGAGGGCTACGTTGAGGAGGATGATATGATCATCATGGGTGACCGTGAGGAGGATCATCTTCAGGCGATCAGCCAGAATGTCAGCTGTATCATCGTGGGGCTGAATATCGTGGTTTCCGAGAAGGTTATAAAGCTTGCTCATGAGAAGAATATCGTGATCATCCGGTCTCCGTATGATACGTTTAATATTGCGCGTCTGATCAATCAGAGTATTCCGGTCAGTTTTGTTATGAAGCGGGATAACATGGTTACGTTTAATACCGAGGATTTTACGGATGATATCCAGGATGTTATGATCAAAAACCGTCACAGGGCGTTTCCGGTGATCAATCCTCATGGTAAGTGTATCGGTACGATCTCCAGACGTAATTTTCTGGATATGCATAAAAAGAAAGTGGTTCTTGTGGATCATAATGAGGTGGATCAGGCTGTTGATAATATCGAGAAGGCGGAGATCCTTGAGATCATCGATCATCATAAGCTGGGTACCTTGCAGACTATGACGCCGGTTGCTTTTCGTAATGAGCCGGTGGGATGTACGGGCACGATCCTTTATGAGATCTACGGAGAGCAGAGACTGGAGATCCCGGAAAAGATCGCGGGGCTTCTCTGTGCGGCTATTATTTCGGATACATTGATGTTCCGTTCACCGACCTGTACGCAGACGGATAAGATCGCTGCCAGTGCTCTTGCGCTGATCGCGGGGATCAAGATCGAGGAGTTTGCCCGAGAGATGTTTTCTGCGGGAAGTAATCTGAAGGATAAGTCTCCGGAGGAGATTTTTTATCAGGATTACAAGAAGTTTATCGGTGAGGGTAATGTTTCCTTTGGTGTGGGTCAGATCAGTTCCATGGACAGCGAGGAGCTTAAGGAGATCAAGGAGAAGCTGATGCCGTTTATGGTGAGTGAGTGTGGCCGTCATGATATCACGAGAGTTTATTTTATGCTGACGAATATCCTGGAGGAGTCTACAGAGCTTCTGTTTTACGGTGAGGGCAGCCAGCAGATGGCGGAGATCGCTTTTGAGCGGAAACCGGATGGAGATACCTTCAGTCTGCCGGGTGTGGTTTCCAGAAAGAAGCAGCTGATCCCGGCTATGATGGAGGCTGCTCAGCTGATGAACAGCGATTATGCATAAGAGGTGACGGAAAATGGCGAAACAGTTATGGAAGCCGGGGAACATGATCTATCCACTGCCGGCTGTAATGGTGAGTGTTACCGATGGTGAGGGGCATGATAATATCATAACGGTTGCGTGGACGGGTACGGTGTGTACCAATCCGGCGATGGCTTATATTTCTGTCCGACCTTCCCGTTATTCCTATGATATGATCCGGAAAACGGGTGAATTTGTGATCAATCTGACAACGGAGAAGCTGGCGTTTGCAACGGATTTCTGCGGGGTCCGTTCGGGACGTGATGTGGACAAGTTCCGGAAGCTGAACCTTACGAAAGAGAAAGCGCAGTTTGTTTCTGCACCGATGATCGGGGAGGCTCCGGTTTCGATCGAGTGCAGGGTGCGTGAGGTGAAGGAGCTGGGGTCTCATGATATGTTTCTTGCTGATGTGCTTGCGGTCCATGCGGATGAAGCTTATATGGATAAAAACAACAGGTTTCGTCTTAATGATGCGGGTCTTCTGGTTTATTCCCATGGGGAGTATCTGGCGGGTGGCCGGAAGGTGGGAACCTTCGGCTACAGCGTAAAGAAGAAGCAGCAGAAGAAGCAGATGCAGAAGAAGTTGGATAAGAAATCAGACAGGGAATCAGACAGCGAAGCAGAGATGGCAGAGATGGCGGGGAAGTTGAAGACGTCAGGAAAGCCAGGGATGTCAGGGAAGTTGAAAACGTCAGGAAAGCCAGGGATGTCAGGGAAGTTGAAGACGTCGGGGAAGCCAGGGATGTCAGGAAAGTTGAAGACGTCAGGAAAGCCAGGGATGTCAGGGAAATTAAAGACGTCGGGAAAGGCAGGGAGAGAGAAACGGTAGGTTCTGCGGAGCCGTAACGTTTGTTGAGGTTTGGCAGCTGTCATGCTAAAATGAAAGGATACAGTATGAATAATATTACACTGATAGGAATGCCTGGTGCGGGGAAGAGCAGCATCGGTGTCGTACTTGCGAAGGTACTTGGGTACCAGTTTATTGACTCAGATCTTCTGATCCAGAAGGCGGAGAAGAGGAATTTGAGTAAGATTATTGCAGATGAGGGTACGGAGGGCTTCAAGGCGATCGAGAATCGTGTGAATGCTTCGATCCAGGTGGAGAATACGGTGATCGCTACCGGTGGAAGTGTGGTTTACTGCGATGAGGCTATGCAGCATCTGAAGTCTGAGGGTGTTGTGGTGTATCTTAAGATCTCGTTGGAGCTTCTTTCCAGGCGTCTTGGTAATCTTAAGGGACGTGGTGTTGTGCTCAAGGAGGGGCAGACGCTGGCGAGTCTTTATGATGAGCGTGTTCCTTTGTATGAGAAATATGCGGACATTGTGGTGGATGAAGAGGATAAGGATCTGGAGGGGAGTCTCCAGGTTGTGCTTGAGGCACTGAAGAACAGGGGAGATAAGGCGTAACTGTTGGCTTGTGGAAACGGTTTGCTGGAGTGTTTCGGGTCAGAGGTTGTGACAGGTTTTCGTCATAAATTGTTTACAAATCTGAAATATGTGTTATAATATACAACTGACCTAAAAAACGGTATTGCGGAACGTTTGTTCCTGCAGTAAATTCAGAGAAAGTTTCTGCTCATAGAGGAGTAAATAATAGAGGTGTGTTATGGAACAGTATGTGATTAAAGGCGGCAATCCTCTGGTTGGAGAAGTGGATATTGCGGGTGCTAAGAATGCTGCGCTTGCGATATTGTCAGCAGCCATTATGACTGATGAAACTATATTGATCGAGAATCTGCCAGATGTAAGGGACATCAATGTTCTGCTTGAGGCGATCTCCGAGATCGGGGCTCAGGTTGAGCGTATTGATAAGTCTACTGTAAAGATCAACGGTTCTACTATCGGCAATCTCAGCGTGGATTATGAGTTTATCAAGAAGATCCGTGCTTCTTATTATCTTCTGGGTGCTTTGCTTGGTAAGTATTATACAATCCCATTTTCTAATACGCAAGTTCTTTATTCGACAGAAAAGCCGTTAAATATGTACAATTTGCCTAATTTTTATTATTTTTTATTCCCCGGCCCAGAAACAGGATAGATTATTTTTATTCCCTGTGTTAAAATAAACCCACGGCAATGAGTGCAGCGGTTACAGGAGGAGCCTTATTTTTTGCCAACCGTGATTGGCTGCCATAAGGAGGATATAAACATATGACAAAACAGGAATTTCAGAAACTGACCGAAGATCATGTCCTGCTGCTGGATGGTGCTACCGGCTCCAACCTGATGAAGGCCGGCATGCCGCGTGGTGTCTGCACAGAGAGCTGGGTGCTTGAGCACAAGGATGTGATCCAGTCTCTGCAGAAGGCATACATCGAGGCGGGAAGCCATATCATCTATGCACCTACCTTCGGAGGAAACCGCATTAACCTCACTATGCACGGACTGGAGGATCAGATTGAACAGATCAATCATACCCTGGCAGGCTATTCAAAGGAGATCGCACCGGAGGGTGTTTTCGTAGCAGGTGATATCACCACCACAGGCAAGATGATGGCACCGGCCGGTGATATGACTTACGAAAAAGCCTTTGAAGTCTATCAGGAACAGATCGGCTATCTCCGTGATGCAGGTGTGGACCTGATCGTAGCGGAAACCATGATCAATATCGAGGAGACACTGGCTGCTGTAGACGCCTGCCAGAGTGTCTGCGAGCTTCCTATCATCTGTACCATGACTGTAGAAGCAGACGGAAGTATCTTCAGCGGCGGGAATGCCATAGAGGCTGCCATGTCCCTGGAAGCTGCAGGTGCAGACGCTGTCGGCATCAACTGCTCGGTTGGCCCGGACCAGCTGGTATCGGTTATCCGCAATATCAAAGAGAACGTTTCCATTCCGGTCATTGCCAAACCCAATGCGGGAATGCCTCAGATCGATGATCTTGGAAATGCAGTTTACAGCATGACCCCTGCGGATTTTGCAGGTTATATGAAGGTGCTGGTGGACAACGGTGCTTCCGTGATCGGCGGATGCTGTGGTACCACACCGGAGTTTATTTCGGAAACCGCCCAGGTGCTTGGACTTCGATAACTTTAACCGGAACAGATATGCTTCCACGCACTGCTTCAATTGAGAACAGCAATAAGCCGTGAGTGAAAGATTCCGTCAAAAATATCCTGAGGATCCTATGTGAGATATCAACATAGAAATTCTCAGGATTTTTATTTTTCCGGATATTATTTCTCTTTTACTGCTTCTTCCGGCCGGTTTGCCTCATCCGCATAGGAGCTGCGGATCGCTTTTCGCACTGGAAGTACACAGGCAGGAACAACGGAAAGGCCGTCCACTCCCATCTGGATAAAAGCTTCTGTAAGATTGGAATCTGCTGCCAGCTCTCCGCATATGTAAACTTCACATCCTGACTTATGTCCTGCCTCTGTTACCATGCGGATCATCTTTACAAGCGCCGGATGATGATCATTGTATTTATCCTTCAAAAGAAGATTCTGCCGGTCCATAGCCAGGGTATACTGGGTCAGGTCATTGGTTCCAAGGCTCAGAAAATCCACACGTTTTCCAAGTTCTTCACTGATCATGACCGCTGCCGGTGTTTCGATCATAATTCCGGTACGGATGTTTTTGTAAGGAATGTTCTTCTCATCCAGGCTCTTTTTTACCTCACGGATCAGCTTCTCGATCTCATCCAGCTCTTCCTCGGACGTGATCATCGGATACATCAGGTTGATATTTCCATAGGCACTTGCACGGTAAATAGCCCGAAGCTGCGCTTTAAACATTTTTTTGCGATCAAGGCAGAGGCGGATGCCGCGGTTTCCCATCATAGGATTGACCTCATCAGGAATTGCCATATATTCTGCCTGACGGTCTGCCCCCAGGTCCACGGTACGGATCACTGCCGGACGTTCATCCATATCCTCGGCTACTTTTTTATAGGCACGGAACAGCTCATTCTCTCTTGGATAATTCTCTCTTCCGAGATACTGGAATTCACTTCGAAGTAGGCCGATACCTGCTGCTCCGTAATAAAGAACCGTATTCAGATCATCCAGATTTCCGATGTTTGCCAGAAGCTTGATCTCCTTGCCATCGGCTGTGATATCCTTCTGGTTCCGAAGTCTCAAAAGTTCTTCCCGCTCTTCCTTATCTGCTGCATGACGGATCTCATATTCCTTAAGAAGCTCCGGCTCCGGATCGATATACAGTGTTCCTGTATACCCATCTACAATAGCCATATGGCCATCCCATTCTTTCTGTATCTCCACCTCGACCAGGGTGGGGACTTCCATGGATTTTGCCATGATCGATACATGGGAAATAACAGACCCCTGATGCATGACTACCGCCAGAAGACTGGCTTTGTTCATCTCCAGAAGTTCATTGGGGGAAAGCTGCTCTGCTGCAAGGATCACCGGCTCATCTCCCAGATTGATCCGTGCATGGGAGCCACCCATGGCGCCGATCAGCAGCTCGGAGATCTCCCTGATATTTTCGATCTGTTCTTTGACAGCCTCGTCCTCCAGCTTGCGGAACACATTGGCAAGCTCATCCCTGGTTGTCTGGACTGCGTAAGCTGCACTGACCTTTTCTGTCGTGATCATGCTTTCCACGGCCCGCTGGAAGCTGCCGCCACTTAAGAGCTTCAGCTGACGTTTCAAGGTCAGCTCCTGCTCTTTGGGGAGGGGTGCTCCGTTTTTATACATATGCTGGATCTGGTTCTTTACCGCTGTTCTTGCATTATCCAGACGATCCAGCTCCTTTTTTACATTGTCTACCATGGACTGACGGATCTGATATTCGCCTCTGTGGTAATACAGTATTTTTCCAATGGCTATTCCGGAAAAAGCGGATGTGCCTTTGTATATCTCCACCTGAAAAACCCCCTTACTGGTCCGTCTGCTTAATCGCAGGCAGCTTTAAACTCTGTCCAGATCTTATTGTATTCCTGCTCTGCTTCCTGGCTTACATTCTGTACGATCTCACCCTTTGTCACGCTGTCCGGAACAACCAGGCTCTCGTCTACCAGATCATCTGCTGCCTTGTTTGTATTGTAGTATCCGATATAGTTGATGCACTGTGCAGATACTTCCGGCTCCAGGATATAATTGATAAATTCATTGGCAGCCTTCGCATTCGGTGCTTCACTTGGCACAAACATTCCCATAATACCAAATCCAAGACCTTCCTCCGGATAAACCACCTTAAGATCCGGATTATCCTTCAGTGCCTGTGTTACCTGTGATGTATAAAGAAATGCCACACTTGCCTCTCCGTTGAGAAGGGCATTCTGTGTATTGTCATCCTGGATCATACGAATGTTCGGTGCCAGCTCTTTCAGCTTCTCACCTGTCTTGTCGATCACGGCTACATCTTCTTCGTTCATGCTCTCCCCCATGGAAAGCTGTGTGATGCCACAGATCACGCGGTAATTACCTACGATGGCAATGCTGTCCTCCAGAGACTTATCCCAGAGATCCTTGTATCCTTTAATGTCGATATCTACCTGATCCGGATCATAAACGATCAGTGGGATTCCTGCTCCGTAAGGTACTGTATATTCGTCATCCGGATCATAAAACTGTCCCTGATAAAGGGGGTTGATGTTCTTAAAATTGGAAACGGTATCCTTGTCGATCTTCTGGACAAGTCCCTCTTTTACCGCGCTGTCGATAATGTAATCATCTGCAATTACCACATCGTAATCGCCGCCCTTTGCCTGGGAAAGCTTCTCAAGCATGGTCTCATCGGTATCAAAGTTGGAATATACCACCTTGGTCCCTGTTTCTTTTTCAAAATCATCCAGCACTTCCTGCGGAAACATTCCGTCCCATGTATAAAGTACCAGTTCATCCTTATCCTTTGCACTGACACTGACACCTGTTATCATAGATGTTCCAAGTACCGCACATAACATGATCGCTGCTGCTTTTTTTGATTTCATAGAACCTCCTTCATGTCTCTCTCTGACGTCTTGTTATTTTGCTTTTACCTTTGTCCAAAGCTCCGCGAATTTCTGCTTGATCTTTGGCTTCTGGTATCCGAAGATCTCATTCTTTGGATTGTCGATCTGCGGAATATAGGAAGAAATTCCCTCATAAGTTCCGTTCTTCATCTCCTCGAATGCACTCTTTACAGTAGAAGTATATCCTACTTCTTCGGTATTGGAAAGAGCATTTTCATCATCCAGCATAAAATTGATGAACTCATGAGCCAGATCTACTTCATTACAGTCCTTGGTGATGACCATGGCATCATACCAGGTATTGGTTCCCTGCTGCGGAGTATAATAGCCAAGCTCCGGATTTTCGCTGATAATATAGGAAGCATCTCCGGAATAAACAACCGCCATTGCCTTGTTTCCTGAGATCATGTTGTCGATCACATCATCACCTGCATAGATCGGATCCATGGTATCTCTCTGCCGGATCAGCCACTCATAAGCCTGCTGGATCTCATCAAGATTTTTTGTGTTCATGGAATACCCCAGCGCTTTCAGGGCGATCATAAAGGAATCCCTTTCGGAATCATACATATAAAGATCTCCCTTATATTTTTCATCGCAGAGAATATTCCAGCCCTCTTTGTCAAGATCCTCCTGAGAGACTACATTCTTATTATAAAGGATTCCTACAGTTCCCCAGAAATACGGACAGGAATAACGATTTCCCGGATCATAGTCCTTATTCTGTACCTCGGGAAGAAGATTTTTGCTGTTTGGGATTTTTTTCCAGTCAAGGGCCTGAAGATATTCCTCCTTGATCAGTCTTTCGATCATATAATCTGACGGAACCAGAACATCGTAGGTTTCACCACTGGCCAGCTTGGTGTACATCATCTCATTGGACTCGAAGGTTTCATATACAACAGTACAGTTATACTGCTTCTCAAATTTGTCCAGAAGACTCAGGTCCATATATTCTCCGGCATTATATACACGAAGCACGTGGTTTCCCTGGCTTACGAGCGTCCACTTTCCCAATACCAGAACAACCGCAGCAGCTGTGACAACCGCAACGATCCTTCTTTTTTTCGGATCCATTTTTTTCACGGTGGAGGCCTGAAGCTTCGGCATGATCAGATTTGCAAAAAGAAGCACCAGTACAATGACCACGATCACAATAGTAGAAAGGGCGTTGATGGTGGGATTGATGCGCTTTGTCATATTATATACAACAATGGATATATTTTTTACTCCGTTTCCGGAAACAAAGTAGGAAATTACGAAATCGTCAAAGGACATGGTAAAGGCCAGGAGCGCTCCCGCAAAAATCCCTTCTTTGATCATGGGCACGATAACCTTGGTAAGTGCCTGATATGGCGTTGCACCAAGATCCATGGCTGCATTGGCAAGGTTCGGATCCAGGCTTCGTACCTTCGGATATACACTGGTGATCACATAGGGCGTACAGAATGCGATATGTGCCAGCAGCATGGTCAAATAGCCTTTCGTCATTCCCAGCGAAGAAAACAGCAGCATCAGACCAATCGCGGTTACGATCTCCGGATTCAGAATTGGAAAGTTATTGATGGTAAGGACCATCTCCTTCAGCACCTTTCTGGATTTTGAAAGTCCGATGGCTGTGATGGTTCCCAGCACTGTAGAAATAACAGTTGCCAGGATTGCCACTGTGACCGAAACATAAACTGCCTTACTGATCTCCATGTTGTTTATCAGCTCTCCGTACCAGCGCAGGGAAAATCCTGTAAATCTGGTCAGGGACTTGGATGAGTTAAAGGAAAAGATCATGGTCACAAGGATCGGCAGGTAAAAAAATGCCAGACACAGCACTACATATAATTTTGAAAATATGGTATTTTTTCTTTTCATCTCCTGCCTCCTTTAATCGTCCTGAGTATCCATCTTCTTCATCAGGCTCATAAAGATCAGGATGATCACTGCCAAGATCAGAGAGATGGCACTTCCGAAGTTCCAGTCACCTACAGAAATAAACTGTGACTCGATGAGATTACCGATCAGCATGTACTGGCCGCCGCCGAGAAGCTTCGGAATAACGAAGGTTGATATGGACAGAAGGAATACCATCATGATACCATTGACCACACCTGGCATGGAAAGCTTCCAGGTGATCCTCCAGAAGGTCTGGAATGGATTGGCACCAAGGTCGTTGGCCGCTTCGATCAGTGACTTGTCCATTTTACTTAAGGATGTATGGATCGGAATGATCATAAAGGGCATAAAGTTACAGACAAGGCCCACGATAACGGAAAAATCTGGCCTCATCATAATCCTGATACATTCCAACACCAACACCTGCCAGAATCGCTGC
>OIXR01002220.1_pt1 | contig 11178 bp, 10 predicted proteins | sample 1587831 | NCBI WGS metagenome assembly OIXR01 (sample SAMN03283263) | human gut metagenome | biome: human-associated habitat; material: feces | host: Homo sapiens | place: USA | collected 2013
TGGTCAAGGGCTCCACCTATCTGGAGGAGCTGGCCCGCACCGGCATCGTGGTGTTCGATAAGACCGGCACCCTGACCCAGGGTACCTTTAAGGTGACCGGCATCCACCCGGCAAACGGCGTCAGCGAGGAGCAGCTGGTGGAAGCCGCTGCTCTGGCCGAGAGCTGGTCCAAGCACCCCATCTCCCTGAGCATCAAAGCCGCCTACGGCAAGGAGATCGACACCTCCCGCGTGACCGACGTGGAGGAGCTTGGCGGCCACGGCGTGACCGCCAAGGTGGACGGCAAGCCCGTTGCCGCCGGCAACGCCCGTCTGATGGAGCGGCTGGGCCTTTCTGCCCCCGCCGTGAGCGAGACCGGCACCATCGTGCACATTGCCATCGACGGCAGATACGCCGGTTACCTGCTCATCGCCGACGTGGTCAAACCCCACAGTGCCGAGGCCATCCGGGCCCTGAAGGCCGCCGGAGTGCGCAAGACCGTCATGCTCACCGGCGACGCCGAGCCGGTGGCCAAGGCCGTTTCTGCCCAGCTGGGTCTGGACGAATACCACGCCGGTCTGCTGCCCGGCGACAAGGTGGACCAGATCGAAACACTCATCGCCGCCAAGAAGTCCAAGGAGAATCTGGCCTTTGTGGGCGACGGCATCAACGACGCCCCGGTGCTGTCCCGCGCCGATGTGGGCATCGCCATGGGTGCCCTGGGCTCCGACGCCGCCATTGAAGCCGCCGACGTGGTGCTGATGGACGATGACCCGGCCAAGATCGCACTGGCCATGCGCATCGCCCGCCGCACCCTGCGCATCGTGTACGAGAACATCGTGTTCGCGTTGGCGGTCAAGTTTGCCTGCCTGCTGCTGGGTGCCATCGGTATGGCCAGCATGTGGACAGCCATTTTTGCCGACGTGGGCGTCATGGTCATTGCCGTGCTCAACGCCACCCGCGCCCTGTACACCAAAGATCTTGTCAAGAAGAGCCACCCGTAACGCTGCTGCTTTCCATAAAAAATGCCTGACCGCCAACGACAGCGGTCAGGCATTTTTGTGTTTTCCGGGGTTCAGATGTCCCACAGCTCCGGGGCAGAGGTGGACACTGCCGAGGCACCGGCCCGCATGGCGGCCATGACGTCGGCCTTGTCCCGCAGCAGACCGCCCGCGATCACCGGCACCCGGGTGCGGGTACTGATCTCGGTGATGACCCGGGGCATGATGCCGGGCAGGATCTCCACAAAGTCCGGCTTGCCCTGTTCCAGCTGGCCGGAAAGATTGTTCAGGGAAAGGGAGTCCAGGATGAACGCCCGCTGGATGGTCAGCAGGCCCTGATGGCGCGCCCGCCGGATCAGGGACGGGTGGGTGGAAATGATACCATCCGGGTGGCACAGCGCAATGAGGGAATTCACGGCAACTTCCCGCGCCGAAAGGCCGTCCACAAGGTCGATGTGCACGACGGCCAGCTTTCCGGCCGCGTGGATGCGCCGGACCAGCTCCCCCACATTGAGCAGGGTGCTCGCCAGCAGAAAGACCGTGCTGCAGGGCGAGGCCAGGGCGGCCGTCAGAGCGTCATCCGTCTTGACGGCTGCGATCACCGGCTCGTCCAGCAGAGTTTCAGCAAGTGGATGCATCGGGCAGGACTCCTTTTCTCTCAGATGGTTCTCATTATCGCACAAAGGGGCCGCACTGTAAAGTGCAGCCCCAGTCTGCGGTTGTGCTTATGCCTGGAAATAGATCGCGGTGTTGGCCACGGTCATCATGGTCATCAGGATGGTATTCAGGAAGGCCGCAACGTACACGCTGCCGGTCTTTTTGTACAGGTACTTGGCCAGGCAGGATGCAATGGCCAGCGAGGGCACCAGCGCAAACAGCAGGATGCCGCCAAGGGCCTGTCCCGGGTAGAAGGCAACGCCGGTACGGAACAGGGTGCCGTACTGCAGCACCAGCCAGAGGAGGATGCCGCCCATGTTGGTCAGAGCAGCCAGCAGGTAGCCCCAGCCGCCCTGCAGCTTTTCGCTGCTGGTGTTGGAGATGGCGGCGGCACCGCTGACAAAGTAGTACACAAAGAAGAACGGCATATACTTGACCGCCGCCGGGATGGCGCTGGCTTCAAAGGTCTTGAAGGCGAAAGTCCAGATGCGGAAGTCGGTCTTGAAGATGGCATCCACGGCAAACAGGCAGGCGTAGGCGATCACGCTCACCAGCAGTGCCACGCAGAAGGCTGCAGCCACAGACACCGGCTTTGCGGCAATGCCGTACTGTTCCAGCGTGATGCCCTTCTGCTTGCGGCCGCCGAACAGGTAGACGCAGACCATGGTCACGATGGAGATGCAGGCGCAGATGAGAGCCCAGGTCACGATGCTGTTGACGGTGGGGCCCTGCCAGGTGGCATTGGTCTCGAAGATGTTCTTGGTCACCAGCACACGCAGGACGATGGAAGCGATCAGGACGCACACCGAGCCGGACAGCCAGGTCTTGCGGTCGTCCTCGGTGCTGCGGGCTGCCAGAACGATGCCCACCACCGACAGGAGCAGGGCAATGTCACTGGCGTAGCGCATCCAGCGGATGGGCTCTGCGGTCAGACTGCCGTCGTATACGGCGGGGAAGATGATGGCCGGGATCAGCATACCCACCACGAACAGGCTGATCGTGCCAAGCTTGCCGGACAGGGTGCCGACGGCCGGGGTGGGTGCTGCGACGGCCTGCTTTGCATTGGACAGGAAGGGCAGCTTCATCAGCAGCAGGGCAAGAGGTGCCAGCATGAGCAGGAAGCCCACCAGAGCGACCAGCTCAAAGACTTCTTTCCAGTACCAGATCTGGCTGGTGGAAGCAATGTTCTGCACCAGACCGGACTGGTCGGCAAATGCAGTGGCGTAGAACTCGATGGCATCCTTGGTGGAAGCCTTGGAGAAGTGGTTCCAGGGGTGGATCTCACGCGGCTGGTAAATGATGCGCTGGCCGCCGTCCGAGCCGGTGTACCAGGTGTCAGCCTGCGGAGCTTCCTGCTCCAGCAGGGTCTTGCCAGCGGTGGTGGCAACATAGTCCTTGTGGTAGACGGTGCCGCTCTTCGTGGGAGGCTCGTCGGCCGCAAAGAAGAACTCGTCGTACTGGCCGCAGATCTTGCCGATGGTGCGTCCGCCGAAGGTGGCAACTGCAGCCTCTTCGTCCAGGCTCAGGTAGGAGGTCCAGGAGTAATCGGCACCCATGCTCAAACCGGCCTTGATGATGCGGTAACCGGCGGCAGCGTAGTTCTGCTCATCCAGATAGATGGCCATCTCGGAGGAGAAGCCGCCCATGGAGTGGCCGCTGACCGCGATCTGACCGTTGCCCTGTGCATCCTTGGCAACGTAGTCCTGGCTGTACATGTACTGTGCGGCATCCCACAGCGAAGTGGGCCAGAAGTTGAAGAAGCCGCCGGTATTGTCGGCGTTCCCGTGGGAATGGCCGTGGTCATACATATCCAGTGCCAGCACGACATAGCCGCGGCGGGACATCTCGATGGCGGTCTCGTCCTGCATCTCGGCACTGTTCAGGTAGCCGTGGGTGGTCACGATGGTGGGGTGCGGGTTGGAGGCGTCCACGCCCTTGGGCATGTACAACAGGCCCGAAAGGGTGCCGGAGTCGGTATCAAAGGAAATGCGGGAGACCTTGACCTTGTAGAATGAGGTGTTGAACATCTGGGCAAAAATGCTGCCCAGCAGCATCAACGCCACAGCGATCGCCAGCACAACGACCGTGCGCGAACGCTTTTCGGTGGCCTTTGCGGTGCTTTTCATGGGGATCCTCCTTCTTTTTTCAGAGACATGCCCGGCGGCTGCACTTCCAGAACCAGCCCCCGGAACAGATGTGAACGGGCGGACAAGGGGTGCGATGGGAACAAAAAATGGGGACGCACTGCGGTCGTGTGGCACAGTGCATCCCCATCTCAATTCTCTTGGGATGCTTTCAGTATACCATTTCTCAACGGTTTGTCAACAGACAATTCACAAATTCGTGATTTTTTGTTGGAAGTAGTCAAAGTCCAGACAAATTCTTTTAATGCTCTGCCCAGTCACTGCTGCGGCCCACGGCCTTGTGCCAGCCGGACAGCAGCCGTGCGCGCTCGGCCTCCGGCATAGCGGGGGTAAAGGTCATGTTGCAGTGCCACAGGCTGCGGATCTCGTCCCGGTCCTTCCACACACCGGTGGCAAGGCCGGCCAGATAGGCAGCGCCCAGGGCCGTGGTCTCCCGGATGGCCGGGCGCAGAACGTCCTTGTTCAGGATGTCGGCCTGGAACTGCATCAGGAACTGGTCGCGGGAAGCACCGCCGTCCACCTTCAGGGAGGTGATGGGCACACCGGTGTCCTTTTCCATGGCGGCCACAAGGTCGGCGCTCTGGTAGGCGATGGACTCCTCCGCCGCCCGGATGATGTGGTTCTGGGTGGTGCCGCGGGTGATGCCTACAATGGCACCGCGGGCGTACATATCCCAATAGGGCGCGCCGAGACCGGTGAAGGCGGGCACGATGTAGATGCCGCCATTGTCCGGCACCTTCTGGGCATAGTATTCGGCGTCACGGCTCTCCTGGATCATCCGCAGGCCATCGCGCACCCACTGGATGACGGCACCGCCCACAAAGACACTTCCCTCCAGGGCATACTCCACCTTGCCGTTCAGGCTGATGCCGATGGTGGAGATCAGGCCGTTCTGGCTGCGGCAGATGGTGTCACCGGTGTTCATCAGCAAGAAGCAGCCGGTGCCGTAGGTGTTCTTGGCCTCACCCTTGGCAAAGCACCCCTGCCCGAACAGTGCAGCCTGCTGGTCCCCGGCAATGCCGGCCACCGGCACCTGCACCCCGCACAGGTCGGTGGTGCCGTAGACCTCGCTGGAATCCGCCACGCGGGGCAGGATGCAGCGGGGGATATCCAGCGCTTTGAGCAGGGTGTCATCCCAGTCCAGGGTGCGGATGTTGTAGAGCATGGTGCGGCTGGCGTTGGTGCGGTCGGTCACATGGACTTTGCCGCCGGTGAGCTTCCACACCAGCCAGGTGTCCACAGTGCCGAACAGGATCTCGCCCGCCTCGGCCCGCTCCCGCGCGCCGGGCACGTTATCCAGGATCCACTTGATCTTGGTGGCGGAAAAATAGGCATCCGGCATCAGGCCGGTATTCTCGCGGATGTATTCCGTCATGCCGGGCTGCTGCACCAGCTCGTCCACCAGCGGGGCGGTGCGGCGGCACTGCCAGACGATGGCATTGTAGATGGGGCGGCCGGTGGCCTTTTCCCACAGGATGGTGGTCTCGCGCTGGTTGGTGATGCCGATGGCGGCAATGTCATGGACATCCACGCCGCTCTGGGCCACCACCTCGTTCATGACCCCGTACTGGGTGGACCAGATCTCCATGGGGTTGTGCTCCACCCAGCCCTGCTGCGGGTAGATCTGCTCAAACTCCCGCTGCTGCACCGCGATGATGTTCTGCTCGTTGTCAAACAGGATGGCGCGGCTGCTGGTGGTTCCCTGGTCCAGTGCAAGAACATACTTTGTCGACATGGTTCAACGACCTCCGTTTCGCTCAGGGGCGGTTTTACAGGTCCCGTGTGGCTACGACATCCACACCGGTGCCGCAGACGTCGGTCAGCACGACCTGCCCGGTGCGGATGGGTGTGTGCAGCGTGACGCCGTCCAGCGCAGCCATGACCTGCATGATCTTTTCTTTGGGCACCGCCTGCGCGGTCTTGACCGGGCAGCGCGGATAGCGCCCGCCCTCGGCCCGCACCGTACTGGTCAGGATACGGGTGGGGTGGGTCAGTTCTTCCTTGCCATAGGCGGCACCGTTGGGGCAGGCATTGCCGGTTACATTATAATCGTTTTCCGGGTCCACCTGCAAGTGGCAGCCACGGGGGCAGCAGATACAAATGATCTCACACTTTTTGTTCATTTTGCTACGACCTCCTCTACTGCAACGGTCAGCGGGCCGTCGGCCTTTGCCAGCAGGACCCCGGGCAGGGTGATGTGCTCCATCTCGCCGGGTGCCATCCGCTGGCGCTTGAACCGGGCCAGCTGCTTCTCCCCGCAGGTGATGGTGATCTGGCTGGGGCCGTAATTCTGCCGCACCCGGAACGAGATCTCCACACCCTTGTCCACGTCCGCCGGGCGCACCCGCTGGGGGACGGTATAGCCCACGCCATTGCCCGGGACAAGGTCCAGCACGGCCGCGTCCGGGGTCTCACCGTGGAGCACATAGGCGGCGGCTGCGGCTCCGGCCCGGTCGCTCTCGCCGGAAACAAAGTCCACTAGATCGTGCACATGCACCACGTTGCCGCAGGCAAACACGCCGGGAATGCCGGTCTCCATGTTCTCGTAGACCACGGCTCCCTTGGTGTGGGGGTCCATCGGGATGCCGGCCTGCCGGGTCAGCTCGTTTTCCGGGATCAGGCCCACACTGAGCAGAATGGTGTCTACGTCAAACTCCATCTCGGTGCCCGGAATGGGGCGGCGGTTCTCGTCCACCTTGGCCACAATGGCCTTTTCCACCCGGGTATCGCCCTGAATGTCCACGATGGTGTGGGACAGGTACAGCGGGATGTCAAAATCCTGCAGGCACTGCACAATGTTGCGGGTCAGGCCGCCGGAATAGGGCATGACCTCCACGCAGGCCAGTACCTTGGCCCCTTCCAGCGTCATCCGCCGGGCCATGATCAGGCCGATGTCGCCGCTGCCCAGAATGAGCACCCGTTTGCCTACCAGATAGCCCTCCATGTTGACATAGCGCTGGGCGGCACCGGCGGTGTAGATGCCGGCCGGGCGGGTGCCCGGGATGCCGATGGCCCCGCGGGTGCGCTCCCGGCAGCCCATGCAGAGGATGACGCTCTTTGCTTCGAGGATCTGGTAGCCCTTCTCCTTGCTGACACAGTGGATCTTTTTATCCGGCGTGACCTCCAGCACCATGGTGCCCAGCTCCACCCGGACGCCGGTGGAGCGCAGCATTTCAATGTAGCGCCCGGCGTACTCCGGGCCGGTGAGCTGCTCGCCGAAACGGTGCAGCCCGAAGCCGTTGTGGATGCACTGGTTCAGGATGCCGCCCAGTTCGTTGTCACGCTCCAAAATCAGAATATCGCGCAGGCCGTGCTGCCATGCGCTGTAGGCTGCGGCAAGGCCTGCAGGGCCGCCGCCGACGATGACCAGATCAATCATGGTTGGTTCCCTCCTGCTTGGTTTCGCACAGTAAGACGTTGCTGCCTGCCTTGTCCTGCAGGACGTCCAGCGGGTCGATGCCCCGCGTCCGGCTGATGAGCTCCAGCACCCGGGGCCCGCAGAAGCCGCCCTGACAGCGGCCCATCCCGGCGTTGCAGCGGCGCTTGACGCCGTCGATGGTGGTGGCCGGGATCTCGGTGTGCAGGGCGTCCAGGATCTCGCCCTCGGTGATGGTCTCGCAGCGGCAGATCACCCGGCCGTAGGCGGGGTTCCGGGCAATGAGCTTTGCCTTTTCTTCCGGCGGCAGCTCCTTGAACCGCACCCGGGTGCGGCCGTCCCGGTAATCCGTTTTGGCCGCAGGCAGATCCCCGTGGCCTTCCAGAATGCGGACCACCTCTTTGGCAACGGCCGGTGCGCTGGACAGGCCCGGCGATTTCATACCGGCCAGGTCGATGAAGCCGGGTGCACCTTCCGCCTCGCCGATGACGAAATCCCCGGTGTCCACATTGGCGCGGACGCCTGCAAAGTTGCGGATGGACTCGCCGAAGCGGATGTCCGGCACGCTGCGGCGTGCGGCCGCGCTGACAAAGGCCAGCCCGGCGGCGGTGCAGGCGGTGTTGTCGCCCGCCACCGGCTCGGCATTGGGTCCGACGATCAGGTTGCCGTGAACGGTAGGTGCCACCAGCACGCCCTTGCCGTTTTCGTTGGGGCACTGGAAGATGACATGCTGCACCCGCGTGCCTTCCGATTTGTCCAGAAGGTAATATTCGCCGCGGGTGGGCTGGATGGTGAACCGGTGCGGAGCGGCCATGTCGTGCACGGCATCGGCCCGGATGCCGGCGGCGTTGACAACGTAGCGGGCCTCCACCACGCCGGACGGCGTGGTCAGCGCCCAGCCGGACGCGGTTTTCTGAATGCCGGTGACCGGGCTGCTGAGGTGGAGTTCCACCCCGTTGCGCACCGCCACCTCCGCCATGGCCAGCGCATATTCCCACGGGCTGACGATGGCCGCGCTGGGTGCATACAGCGCTCCGGCCACCTCCGGCGAAAGACCGGGCTCCATGGCCCGTGTTTCTTCTGCCGACAGCAGCCGGATGCCCGGCACCCCGTTGGCAAGGCCGTTTTCGTACAGCTTCTGCAGATGCGGCAGCTCCGCCGGGCTGAGGGCCAGCACCAGACTGCCGCACTGCCGGTACGGCACATCCAGCCGGGCGCAGATCTCTTTGGCCAGTACAACGCCCTCCACATTGAGCCGTGCCATCCGGGTGCCCGGCTCGGGGTCGTACCCAGCGTGCAGAATGGCACTGTTGGCCTTGGTGGTGCAGTCGGCCACATCGTTCTCGGCCTCAAAAATTGCAGTGTGCAGCGGATAATGCGAGAGCTCATAGGCGGCAGCCGCGCCAACGACACCGCAGCCGATGATTGCTACATCCAGCATAAAAACCTCCTGATCTTCTGCCTGTCACAGCATGCTCGTTTGCGTAGCGGGAACAAAAAAGAGCAGAGCAAACAAAAGGGAACAGGCTCCCTCTTGTTTGTTCTGCTCGCTTCTCTGAACAAACACTTGATGGCTTTATGATAATGCAGATTGCACAAGATGTCAAGCGTTTGTGGAAAATAAATGCATCTTTCGTGTCGGAACGGTTCAGGACTTGCGCAGCAGGTCGGTGAACCAGGCGCTGACCTGACGGTAGATCTCCGGGTCTGTGACCGACAGGTCGAACGGATAGGTCCCGTCCCCGGCCAGCACGGCACAGGCCGCCCGGACCTTCTGCATAGCCTGCGGATCAAAAGCCTTATCCCGCCGCCCGGAAAGGCAGTTCATCAGGACGTCATCCTTCCAGCTCAGCAAGAACTCAAATGCTTCTGTGTTGTTCATTCCAAAATTTCTCCTGTTCCATTGCCCGACATGGTTTCTGTTCCCATTGTAAGGGTTTCTTCCGGTGGATGTCAACCGGTTTTGTGTCAATTCTCCCATACAGAAATGCAGGAAGTCCCTGCAGAGCGTGCCGCACATCCGGGCTTCTTGTCTCTCCGCCCGAATATGCTATAATGGAAGCAGCCAATCTCCTCACGCCTTTTTCTCATGCCGATCAATGGGAGGTATTTTTTCGATGAACTATAAAACCGGAAGGGCCCTCGGGCAGGTTTTGTTTCTTCTGAGCATTTTCCTGCTGTGCATCGCCGTTTTCTTTTCTCTTCCAGAGATCCTCGTCCCGATCCTTGTGATCGCCGGCATCCTGGCGGCCCTGGCAGGCCTGATCGTCTATTTTCTGTTTTGGCGATGTCCTTTCTGCCACAAAAATCTTCCCACAAAATCAATGTACGACGTTGATTTTTGCCCGAGCTGTGGAAAAAGGCTCCCGTGAAAAGGCACCTTTGCCGAAACCGGGAACGCTTTTCGCTCCTCATCTGCTCTATCTTGGCCGCAAGCAGTTCCACAGCGTAAAACATCAGCGCACTGTCTCTGTGTCAAGAAAAGCCAAGGCATCCCTGTACAAAAAGGTACGGATGGATTGGCTCTTCTCTTTTTCGACACCGTCGAGCTCTTTTATTCTAATTCTCGCATATCAAAATTTTTTCAGGAGGCCGTAGCCGTGACCGCAAAGCAAGTTCAAATCGGAGATAGACCCTGCCGCATTTACGGCGAAGCCCATACAGAATACCTGCTTCTCCAAATGACCGGCGAGCATGAGCTTCAAAGCATGGATAACGAAGTGGCTGCTATTGCACAAAGCAGCCGGAACTTTCTGCTTGCCACAGTTCCGGTAAAAAGCTGGAACGATGAACTTTCCCCGTGGAAATCTCCTGCAGTGTGGGGCAAAGAAATTTTCGGCGGCAAGGCGGCGGGCACGCTGCGCTTTCTGACAGGGCAGGTGATCCCCACCCTGAAACAGCAGTTTGCACTGCCGGGAAACGTCCGGATCATTCTGGGCGGCTACTCGCTGGCCGGACTGTTTGCTCTGTGGGCATCCACACAGACAGCTCTGTTTTCCGGTGTTGCGGCTGCTTCGCCTTCCGTATGGTTTCCGGGATGGATGGAGTTTGAACAGCAGAACCCCATTCAGGCGCAGTGCATTTATCTGAGCCTTGGCGACCGGGAAGAGCGCACAAGGAACGCAACTATGGCTGCTGTGGGAGATAACATCCGTGCCCTGCACCGTGAACTTGCCGGACGCGGCAAGAACTGCACCCTTGAATGGAACAACGGCGGGCATTTCAAGGATACCGACCTGCGCACGGCAAAGGCGTTTCGATGGGCGATGGAGGAACAAGCATGACGATTTTGATTGATGCAGATGGCTGCCCCGTTGTTGACCTAACTTTGAAGATTGCAAAGCAGTTCGGCATCCCGGTCGTCATCCTGTGCGACACCTCGCACCAGATCGAGCGTGAGGGTGCGCAGACGCTGGTATTTGACAAGGGTGCTGACAGTGTGGACTTTGCGCTGGTCAACCGGGTAAAGCCGGGTGATCTTGTCGTGACACAGGACTACAGACTGGCGAGTATGTGCCTTGCCCGGTGTGCCAGAGTGCTGAACCAAAACGGCTTGGAGTACACCGCCGACAACATGGATGCCCTCATGCTGCGGCGGTACGAAAACAAAAAGCTCCTTCGTGCCGGCAAGCACCCGAAAGGGAGTGCGAAACGGACAAAGGAGCAGGATGTGAAATTTTCAGAAACACTGAAAAAGATTTTGAATTGCAAACTTTGATTGATTTTCATAGGATGCTTCGGGGAAGGCCGGCAAAGCCCGGTCTTTTTTCATGCCTGCGCGTTGAGAAATGGAATATATTTCCAAAGGCAGACTTATCAGGCTCACCATGTAGGCCTACGAAGCCCACGCATTTCACAATTGGGTGCGTTATACTATACAAGAGCAAGGAGGGGCCTGCGGACCGCCGCCCTGTTCTCATCCTCACCATCTTAGTCGCAAAAAAGGCACCAGCTTGAGCCGGTGCCTTTTGTTGGCGGAGATGGTGGGATTCGAACCCACGTGCCCGGTTAAGGACAAAAC
>OIXR01002228.1_pt1 | contig 11145 bp, 8 predicted proteins | sample 1587831 | NCBI WGS metagenome assembly OIXR01 (sample SAMN03283263) | human gut metagenome | biome: human-associated habitat; material: feces | host: Homo sapiens | place: USA | collected 2013
CGCCCAGGTCATGGGTGATGTAGATAACGGACATGCCCAGCTCCTTCTGCAGGTCGCGGATCAGCTGCAGGATCTGTGCCTGAATGGTCACGTCCAGCGCAGTGGTGGGCTCGTCGCAGATCAGGATCTGCGGGCGGCAGGCCGCTGCAATGGCAATGACGACACGCTGACGCATACCGCCGGAGAACTCGTGGGGGTACTGCTCGTACCGACGCTCGGGGTCGGGGATACCCACCTTGCCCAGCATCTCGATGGCAGCCTTTTTGGCTTCCTCGCCCTTCAGACCCTGGTGATGCTCAATGCTCTCCTGGATCTGCTTGCCGATCTTCTTCAGCGGGTTCAGGCTGGTCATAGGATCCTGCATGACCATGGCGATCTTCTTGCCGCGGACACCCAGCCAATCCTTCTCGGTGAACTTGGTCATATCGCGGCCTTCAAACATGATGGAGCCGCCGGTGATCTTACCGTTGGCATCCAGCATACCCACAAAGTTCTTGGTGAATACGGACTTGCCCGAGCCGGACTCGCCCACGATGGCAAGGGTCTCGCCTTCGTACAGGTCCAGCGAGCACTTGCGGATGGCGTTCAGCTTGCGGCCGCGCAGGCTGAAAGTGATCTCCACGTCTTTGGCAGAGATAATCGGTTGTCTATCCATTTACGTCTCTCTCTCCAATCTATCAAACGTGGTTGCGCGGATCAGCCGCATCCGACAAAGCGTTGCCCATGATATAGAAAGAAATGGAAATGATGGACACGATGGATGCAGGGAAAACCAGCAGGTACGGATAATCCAGGAAGAAGCCGCGCACCTTGCTCAGGATCAGGCCCAGAGAAGGCGTGTCGATGCCCAGGCCCAGGCCCAGGTAGGACAGCGTGGATTCCAGATTGATGGTGCCCGGGATGGACAGTGCCATACGCAGGATGATAACGGAGACCAGATACGGCAGGATGTTCTTGGTCAGCACGCGCCACAGCGGGGTGCCCAGGCAGCGGGACGCGAGGTTGTACTCGCGGTCACGGAACATGAACACCATGTTGCGGACACGGCGTGCCATAGAAAGCCAGTTGATGGCGATCATGGAGATGGCCATGATCCAGAAGCTCTGGCCCACCATCAGGGCGATCAGGGTCATATAGATGATATAGGGCACGTTGTCGATCAGGTTGTACAGCTCCGTGAAGAAGCGGTCCAGGCTGCGCACATAGCCCCAGATCAGGCCGAAGATCACGCCCACGATGCTCTCGCCCACGGCGACCACCAGAGCCAGACGGATGGACACCTGGGTGGCATACCACACCTGGCACCAGTAGTCACGGCCCAGGTTGTCGGTACCGAACCAGTACTCACTGTTGGGCCTGATGAAAGCCTTGCTGGAATCAGAGATCAGGCTGGTGTAGTGATACTTGCCGATGCTCAGCGCAACGAAGGAGAACACCGTCAGCGCCAGGAACAGGATCAGGCAGAAGACAGCAACCTTCTGCTTGAGGAAGTTCTGGATGACAGAACCCCAATAGGAATAGTTGGAGTAGCCGATGCGCTCAGCTTCTTCCGGGGAATAATCCACAAAGTAGAACAGTTCTTCGGGCTTCTTGCCCTCAAAATCCGATGCCTTAGCCATCAGCGAGCCTCCTCCTTTCCGGTCAGAGTAATACGGGGGTCAACCACCATCATCAGCACATCGCCCAGGAACACACCCACGATGCCCAGCACAGCGTAGAGGATGACCAGCGTCTGCACAACGTTCAGGTCATAGCGCTGGATGGCATCCGTCAGCAGGGGGCCCATGCCGGGAACGGAGAAGAACCGTTCCATCAGCAGGGAGCCGCCCACCGTCAGCAGGATGGACTGGGGGATATACTGCACCATGGGAACCATGGCGTTGCGCAGAACATGCTTAAACATGATCTCGCGGGAGCTCAGGCCCTTGACACGGGCCAGCTTGATATAGTCGCGGGTCAGCTCATCCACCATGTAGCGGCGGGTCCACAGGGCATAGCCTGCAATGGATGCCAGCGAAAGGCAGGTGATGGGCAGCACGCTGGAAGCACTCACATTGCGGGTGGAATACAGCGTGGGGAATCCCAGGTACTTGGAACCAAAGACCAGCACCAGAGAATACGACACCAGCGACGGGACCGCGTTGACGAACACGGTGTAGGCCGTGCCGATCCAGTCGAATACCTTGTCCTTGAATGCCGCCTGCAGGATGCCCATCAGCACACCGACCACCAGAGAGATGGCGGACGCCGTGAGGCCCAGACGCATGGAGACACCAAACTTTTTACCAATGACCTTGACCACCGTGGCACCGTTCTGGATGCGGCGGGAAGTGCCGAAATCCAGATGCAGCAGGTTGTTATAGAACTTGACCAGCTGGGTGGGGATGGGATCAGTCAGGCCAGCTGCTTCCAGAGCGGCGGTCTTCTGCTGATCGGTAAACTTCATGAGCTGTTCCTCAGTGAAGTAGTAGTCCGTCGGCAGGCAGCGCATCATCAGGAAAACTGCTGTTGCGATCAGAAAGATTGTGACAAGCGACTGGAGCAGCCGCTTAACCGTGTATTTTAACATGTTATCGAACCCTTAACTTTTATTTCTACCCTTTCGGGCGGGGAAACGGGGAACTTAAGCCTTGGTAGCTGCGTCGAATGCAGCGGCGAACTCCTCGTACTGCTCGGTGGTGTAAGCCTCTTCGCTGGTCTCCCAGTTGACAGCCTTGTAGTTGCAGGGACCATACATAGCGTTGATCTTGCTGTACTCGTTGGCGTGGGTCAGAGTCCAGGAAACATCGAAGTAGCAGGGGCAGGCCAGAACGTTGTTCAGCATGCTGGCCTCAGCCTTTGCGAAGGCAGCGTAGCGGGCATCGGTATCATCAACGATGGCCTTTGCGGTGTTGACCAGATCGGTGAACTCCTCGTAGCAGGCCACCAGATCCTTCTGCCAGTCAGCGGGGCCGGCCTCCACGATCTTGGCGATGTTGGAGTAGTACCAGCTGTAGTAGGCGTTGTCGTCGTGCAGGATCTCCTGACCAACGAAGTTGACGGGATCGCCGTAGTCAGCGCCCCAGCCGTTGATGACGAAGCTCTGCAGCTGAGGATTACGGACTTCCTGGGTGATGGAAGAAACGTAGGTCTTGATGTCCAGCACAATGAAGTCATCGCCGAAGCTGTCGGTGAAGCACTGCTTCAGCACGGTTGTATTGTCCAGAGCGGAGGTGGAACCGGCGATGATGTAGTAAGCAGCGTGGACGGGGAAGGTGACACCGATGGCGCTCAGCTCGTCCATGGCCTGCTTCTTCAGGTCAGCAATGTCGCCGTTGTTGGAACGCAGGCGGATCATGGTCTTGCCGTCGTAAGCCTCGCCGTCGAAACCCATCTCCTTGGCAACCAGGGTGGAGTACTCCTGGCCCTGGGTGTTGTAGCAGACACCGGGCATGGTGTAGCAGTCGTTCTCGCACTTCAGGGGGTTGATCTTGTTGGTACGTGCATACCAGTTGGTCAGATTCAGGCCCTTGTAGAAGCACTGACGGAAAGCGGTGTTGGCGATAGCCTTGTTCCAGTTGTCGTCGGGGGTGCCGTCCTCGTTGTTCTTCTGGTAGTTGAAGTGCATCTGGTAGCTGAACTTCTTGGGACGCTTCTCACACAGCTGAGCATTGTACTCGCTGTTGGGATCGGCCTGGATGGTGGTCAGGGTGCTCTCGCCCACATCCATCTCGTCCAGCTCACGGTTCTGATACAGCTGGAAGGTGACGGTGCCGTCGCTGATCATGGTGACGGTGAAGCGGTCGAAGCGGGACACATCGTTTGCACCAAAGTAGTTGGGGTTGGGGATGTAGCTCTTGGTGTTCTGGCTGATGAACTCCTCCACCACATAGGGACCATTGTACCACATGTTGGTGTAATCGCAGGCACGGAAGCCCTCAACACCCAGCTCGTTGATCAGATCCTCAGAGGCGGGGTAGAAGCTGGTGTAGGCAGCAACGGTATCGAAGTAGGGGCAGGGATCCTTGCAGGTGAAGACCAGGGTGTAATCGTCCGGAGCCTCAACGCCCACGCCTGCATCCAGCATATCCTGGTAGGTCAGGTCGGCAGCGGCATCGCCCATATCGCTGGTCTTCTGATAGTAATCAGCAGCACCGGTCAGGGTCTCGTTGGGCATGGAGGTGTTGTTGGCCTGGTTCTTGGCTGCGTTCAGCACCCACTCCAGACCCACGAGGAAGTCCTTGCTGGTCAGGTGAGCCTTGACCTCGCCGTTCACATCCACCCAGTCCACATCGTCGCGGAGGTTGAAGGTCCAAACGGAAGAGTCCTCATTGTGGCTCCACTCCTTGGCCACGGAAGGCACAGCCTTGCCGTAGCAGTCAAAGCTCAGCAGACCTTCCCACAGGTTGGTGGTGACATTCATGTCGGAAGCCATCTGGCTGTACAGCATGTTCCAGCTCTCCAGCTCACGGTTGGTGCTCTCCCAGGAGATGAACTCCTTCAGCGGGGTAGCGCCGGTGGTGTTGGGAGCGCTGGTAGCACCAGAGGAAGCGGCGGTGGAGCTGCTGCCAGAGTTGCCGCCGCAGGCGGCCAGAATGCCGGCGGCACCAACGACACCGGAAGCCTTCAGAAAGCTGCGGCGGCTGATTGCATGAGACTCGTAGTTGTTGTTCATTGTGTTTTCCTCCCTATAATAATTCCGTGCTTCAGTGCATGGTGCAGGGCGGGATGTCCTGCTGTTTTCCCACTATTCTGCGGAGGTTTTTTGAATCCTGTATTGCCAGGGAATACAAAAGAGCGCAGAAACAAACCCCTCTGTCTGCACCTGTGCTCCTCCCGCAAAACCTTAACACGTCATATATTGTATCATTGAAATAAAAAGATGTCAATGGAACACACACAGCTTTTTCTTCAAAAAGCAAAGTCTGCCGCGCAAAAACGATGAAATATATTTGCTTTTACATGGTAAAGCGTGCAGGAAATTTAACAGACCATGCTGCGGACAAAACAACCGGAATTGTTCTTGTCAAAAAGACACCGTATTTTCTGCTTTATATTCTAAAAGAGCAGGCGCTCCACGCTTTGCGAAGAGCTCCTGCTTTTGGAAAACCGAATTATTAAAACAAGTCACCGGGCCAGAGCGTTCTGGATCTTTGCAAAATCCTCCAGCGTCAGGGCCTCAGGACGGATGCGGGCATCGAAACCGGCGGCTTCAATGGCAGCGGTCACAGCATCCTTGGGCATCCCCAGGCCGCTGGCAATGGCATTGGCTGCAGTCTTGCGCCGCTGGCCAAAGGCCGCGCGCACAAGGGCAAAGTAGCCCTCCTCGTCCTCCACCTGCACGGCGGGAGTGGGGCGGATCTCCATCCGCACCACAGCGCTGGTCACCTTGGGGGCCGGGTAAAAGCTGCCCGGGGCGGCGGTGAACATCATCTTAGAGGTCGCGTAATAGCTCACCGCACAGCTGATGGCGCTGGAGGCCCGGGTGCCCGGGGCGGCAGCCAGACGATCGGCAGCTTCTTTCTGCACCATCACAGTCAGGCTCTCGATGGGCAGGCGGTCACCCAGCAGCTTCATCACAATGGGGCTTGTAATATAGTAGGGCAGGTTGGCGCAGACTGCCACCGGCATCCCGGGGAACTCCTGCGCGATCAGGGCTTTCAGGTCTACCTTGAGCACATCCTGCAGCACCAGCTTGAAATTGTCCACACCGGCCATGGTCTCGGCCAGCAGGGGCGGCAGGCGCTCGTCCACCTCGATGGAGACCACCTTTGCCGCCCGCTTTGCCAGCTCCCGGGTCAGCACGCCGATGCCGGGGCCGATCTCAAGCACACCGTAGCGCTTGTCCACGCCGCTGGCATCCACGATCTTGGGGGGCAGGCCGGGGTTGACGATAAAGTTCTGGCCAAAGCCCTTGGAAAGGGCAAAATCATATTTTTCGCACAGGGCGCGCACATAAGACAGGTCGGTCAGTTCGGGCATGGCTCTATCCTTTCTTTTCCAAAATAACCCTCTCAGTCTCGCTTCGCTCGCCAGCTCCCCCAAAGGGAGAGCTTTTGACAAAACCGCAAACTTTGCATGAATTGCCAAGACCTCGCCCTTCGGGAGAGGTGGCAGCGCGTCAGCGCTGACGGAGAGGGTTGTTCTCTTATTCTTGACTACTGGATGCAGTGCTCTCCCCTGCTGCTTCACTTTCGGCGGGCGCAGTCTCTGCCGGAGTGCTCTCGGCAGATGCAGCTTCAGCATCCCCTTCCGCCACGCTCTCAGCGGCGGCACTGTCGGCAGCTTCACTGGAGGCCGCTTCGTTGACACCGCTCACGGTGGTGGTGCCGCTCATCTGCTGGGCAGTGCTCACGGCACGCTGGATCTGGGGATCGTTCTCCACAGTGTAATCATAGTATGCGGTCTGTTCGTCCGCAGTCAGGGGGCGCTCCACATCCACGGTCAGGCCGGTGCCGTCAAAGCAGCTGCCGTCACCGCAGACCAGCTTTGCCACGGTAACCACCACGGCACTGCCATCGGACAGGCGCTGGGGACTGCTCTGGATGGTGCCCTTGCCCTGCGTGGTGGTGCCCACCAGACGGGCACCATTCAGGGTGCGCAGGCTGCTGGCAAAGAGCTCCGCCGCGCTGGCGGTGCTGCCGTTGACCAGGCAGACAACGGGCAGGTCGATCCGGGACTCGCTGGTGCTGGTGCCCAGCAGGGTCTGGGTGCCGTTCTTGTCCTCAGCAAAGGCCAGCGTGCCCTCCGGGGCGATCAGGTCGATGCACTGAATGGCATCGTCCAGCAGGCCGCCGCCGTTATCACGCAGGTCAAACACCAGGCTGCCTGCGCCGTTGGCGCTCAGGCTGCGGATGGCGTAATCCAGCTCGCTGGGGGTGGTGGAATCAAACTGGCGGATCCGGATGTAGCCCACATTGCCCTGCACCATCTGGTAATCCACGGTGGTGGAACTGTAGCCGGAGTGGGTCAGGTCAGCGGTGTGCTCGGCGGCCTCGCTGTCCAGCCAGGTCACATTGACGGTGGTGCCGCTCTCGCCGCGCAGGCGGGTCTGGATGGCATCCACGCTGCTCATGCTCTTGACATCGGTGCCGTCCACAGCGGTGATGTAGTTGCCGACCTGAATGCCTGCCTCCTTGGCGGGGGATTCATCGTAGACCTTGATGACCTTGGCATAGCCGGACTGATCCACAGCCAGCTCCACGCCAATGCCGATCAGGGTGCCGTTCTGGGTGTTCATCAGCTCCGTATAGGCGGTGGCGCTGAAATAGCGGGCGTACTTATCGCCGGTGCCCAGCAGGTAGCCAGCCGTCAGGCGGTCGTAGAGGGTGGTCTCGTCGATGGGATAGTAATCGTTGCTGCGGACATAGCGGTCCACCTCAGCGATCTTGTTGTACATGCTTTCCTTTTCCTTCACGCTGGAAACGGTGCTGTCAAACAGGCGCATCGCCACCAGCATGGTAATGGAAAAGGTAACGGTCATGGCCAGGATGACGATGCTGACCGCCATGCCGACCGATATCTTACGGTTCATCTTCTTCCCTCCTCTGTCAGACCAGCAGCATCATAACCACGCTGCCCAGCATGGAAAGTGCAAAGATCCCTGCCAGGATCAGACAGCCCACGCGCAGGATGCGCTTGCGTTTTTCTTCCTTCATAAGCCCTGACGGCCTCCTTTGATACAATGCAGATTATTTCATGGGGATATAACCACGGGGGTTGACGGCATTGGCCTTGGAGCCGCCCTTCCAGACCTCCAAATGGAGGTGGTTGCCGGTAGAGTTGCCCGTGCTGCCCACATAACCGATGACCTCACCCTGCTGGACATACTTGCCCGCCGAGGTGGCGACCGACCGCATGTGGCCGTACAGGGTGCTGTACTGGTTGCCATCGGACATTTTGCCGTGGTAGATGATGACATAGTTGCCGTAGCCGCCGCTGGACCAGCCCGCCACCTGCACATAACCGCTGGCGGCTGCATAGATGGGCGTGCCGCCCGGGGCGGCAAAGTCGGTACCGGCGTGGAGCTTGTTGACCCCCGTAACGGGGTTCTTGCGCCAGCCGTACTCACTGGAAATGCGGCTGTAGCTCTTCAGCGGGCAGATAAAGCCGGTAAAGCTCAGCTGAGGCTGGCTGGAAGCCGCCTGCGCAATGAGTTTCTGGATCTGCTTCTTGACGGCCTCGTAGTTCAGCTCGTCCGACTCGATGGCGGCCTGTGCGGCAGCCTGGGCCTTCTTGGCATCAGCCGCCGACATCTGGGCCGCCGAGATGCTGCTGTTCAGCTCGCTCTGCTTGGACTGCATCTGGCTGTTCTGGCTGTCCAGCTCTTTCTTCTGGCTCTGCAGGTCAGCCTTCTGGCTCACCAGCTCGGCACGGTCGCTTTCCAGCGCGGTCTTGTCGGCTTCCAGCCCGGCCTTGGCGGTTTTCATGTTGTCCATGATCTCGGTGTCCTTCACCGAGATGTCCTGCATGACCTCGTTGAAGGTCAGCAGTTCATACAGGTCGTTCACCGCGCTGAGCATGGCCACGCTGCCGCCGTCCCGCAGCTCCTGCATGGCGGCCATGTGCTTTTTGAAGTCGCTCCACTGGTCCTGGATCTCCAGCTCCTTTTCCGCGATCTCCGTTTCCTTTTCGGCGATCTCGGTCTCCTTGGCGCTGATCTCCTGTTCCTTCTGGCCGATGCTGTTCTGCACCGAGGCGATCTGCCCGCTGAGCACACTGATCTGATCCTGAATGACGCTGACGCGCTCCTTCAGTTCGCTTTCCAGCGCCTTGGCGGCAGCTTCTTTCTTTTTGGCATCGTTCAGTTCCTGTTCATGCAGCTTGATGGACTGCGACAGCTTGTTCAGCTTGTTCTGCAGGCTGGACATACTGCTGCTGCCCGTGGCCGCCGAAGCCGGGTATACCGTGGCCGTGACCAGCAGGCAGATGCAGGCCAGGCACAGGCTCACCGCACGCACCACGCGGGTGCGGGGGCTTTCCGGCCGGGCATGACGGGCTTTGTGGCCCGGTGCGCGGAGCCGGAAAGGTTTTGCGTGCATTGCTTTTTTCATGGACGTCTCCTTTCGGTCAGACATTCAGATGCTTGCGGATGGAGAACATGCTGCCCAGGCCGCCCACCAGAGCGCCGCCCGCCAGGCTGTAGATCACGACGGTGGGCCAGACGTTGGCCACCGGCACCAGGGCATGGCCCATGATCATCTGCCACAGGCCTCCCAGGGTGCTGGCAGCACTGACGGTATAGGAGTAGGCGGCAAGGCTCACGCCCGCCGTCAGGGCGCCGGAGATCAGGCCCATGGCCAGGCCCTCGACCACAAAGGGCAGGGTGACCAGCGCATTGGTGGCACCCACATACTTCATGATCTCGATCTCACGCCGACGGGCAAACACGCTCAGGCGGATGGTGCTGCCCACGGTGATGATGCTGACGATCATCAGCACCAGTACAATGAGCCGCCCGCCCTTGGTGACCGCCTGCTGCACTTCCACGAACACGTTGGTCATCTCCACCGGAGCAGCCACGCTGTACACCCCGGGGATGGCCTGCATCTTTTTGCTCATGGCAGCCATCTGGCTCAGGTCCGAAATGGTGACCCGGTAGTTTGCCTTAAAGGGGTTGTCGCTCTCGAACTCGTCCCACAGGGAGGAATAGTCCTCCATATAGCCCCGGTAGATGTTCAGCACGTCCTGTTTGGACACATACTGCACCCCACTGACCCCCGGCATGGTAGAGAGCTTTTCTCCCACCTGGGTGGCGGTGGCGTCGTCGCAGTCAGGGTCCAGGTACACCACGGTCTCGTTCTGGCTGCCCAGATAGCTGACCATGCTGTCCACGTTCACCTCTGCCAGACTGGCAAAGCTGTTCAGGGTCATGCAGACACTCAGGGACGCGATGCAGGCAATGGTCATGGCCCAGTGCTTGCCCAGATTGCGCAGGCCGCGCCGGGTCAGAAAGAAAAAGGTCGAGATCCTCATACCGTCGCCGCCTCCTTTTCCTTCGTTTCATCGTTTTGCTCGTCCGGTTCGTCGTCCACCGGTTCGGTGAGCTCCTTCCAGGCGTTCAGCTCGGCAGAGCGGGCCGCAATGGCCTCCGGGTCTGCCGGGATATCCGAGATGATGCGGCCATTTTTCAGGGTGACCACCCGCTGATGGAAGCGGTGCACCAGCTCGTGCTCATGGGTGACCACCAGCACGGTGATGCCCGTCTGGCTCACCCGCTCCAGCAGCTCCATCATTTCCAGGCTCAGCTCCGGGTCGATGTTGCCGGTGGGCTCGTCGGCGATCACCAGTTTGGGGCTGTGGGCCAGCGCACGGGCCACGGCCACGCGCTGCTGCTCACCGCCGGACAGGGTGTCCGGGTAGACCTTGGCCTTATCCTCCAGATGCACCAGCTCCAGCATGTATTCCACCCGCTCCCGGATGACGCTGCGCTTGACGTTGGTCACATGCATGGCAAAGGCGATGTTCTCGTACACCGTCATGGAAGGGATGAGGCGGAAGTCCTGGAAGATGATGCCCATCTGACGGCGCAGGTAGGGCACCTTGCGGCGGCGCAGGTGGGCAACATCCTTGCCCAGCACCGTCACCTTGCCGGAGGTGGGCAGCTCCTCGCGCAGGATGAGCTTGAGCAGCGTGGATTTGCCGGCACCGGAATGGCCCAGCAGAAAGACGAATTCGCCGTCGTCCACATGGAGGTTGATGTCCTCCAGGGCCAGGCGTCCGCCCTTTTTGTACTCTTTGGAGACGTGTTCAAAATTAATCATGGAACGCTTTTACTCCTGACATCAAAGTTTTTTGATGGTCAAGACCCCTGCAGCCTGTTCTGCCTGCAAGGGGTCATTTCCACAGGCAAAAAGAACCGGCCAGCATCGGGGTCGAGCGGCCGGTTCCGGTGCCGGACAGGGAACCCTGTGCGGCGGTTGCATCAATATTTGGCCGGGTTGTTGGACAAGTACTTTTTGACCATCAGCGCTACCTTAAAGACGATAGCGTCGTCGAACTCACGCAGGTCCAAGCCGGTCAGCTTTTTGATCTTTTCCAGACGATACACCAGCGTGTTGCGGTGCACGAACAGACCGCGGCTGGTTTCCGAAACGTTCAGGTTGTTCTCAAAGAAGCGCTGGATGGTGAACAGGGTCTCCTGATCCAGGCTCTCGATGCTGCCCT
>OIXR01002250.1_pt1 | contig 11058 bp, 24 predicted proteins | sample 1587831 | NCBI WGS metagenome assembly OIXR01 (sample SAMN03283263) | human gut metagenome | biome: human-associated habitat; material: feces | host: Homo sapiens | place: USA | collected 2013
TGCTCTTCGGTGCTCACGCGAGTGTAGATGCAATACTTTTTCATGTGCTATAAATATGGTTTACAACATAGGGAAGGCACTCCTCGAATGACTGCATTTCGGCGCATTTGTCGTCTTTGTGGGGGCAACCGAGGCATTTCCCTTGCCGGGCGTAATTCTCCATCACAATGCGCCGAAAATCGTCTTCTGTAAGACCGTCGTCATAATCGGCATCCCTGACTACCATCAGGCATGTGAGGTGTGCCTTCCATGTGTATATCTCACCGTTGTCCTTGATGGTTTGGATATTGTATTTCTCCCCCTTTTTGATCTTGCCGGAGCAGAAATTACAGACGTGATCCTTTCGCGCGACGACGTTGTTATAAGCAAGCACTTCCATCCTTCTCTCTGGCTACGGCTTGCATCGCCGCGATCTTCATGCCGTTGATCTTCTGGTGTTGCATTCCGAGTTCGATTCCGATGATAATGAGTAGTTGATCTCGGCGGTTCGGTTTCACTCCGATGTTCTTCTCCAAAACGTCCAGAATGATCTCGGAGGCTTCGGTCATAAGCGCGATGCGGTTGTTTTTCTTCTCGAAGGCTTTTTTCGCCTCCTCTATTTCGTTCCACATCTCCGCCCACTTCTCCTCGTCAAAGTAGTCGCCGAGCATAGCCTCAACGAAGTTCATGTTCTTGTGATCCCAGCGTGCCGTAGCAAGCCAGTCGAAATTCTTTTTCATGTTATTCGAATATTTGAAGTACAGCCACCGCGGTGGACATATTGGTGATGCCCGTGATACGGGCTCGGCATTTGGAGCCGTAGGGGATGTAGACACAACTATCGGGCATACATGTGATACGGGCTATCGTCCCGTTAGGGAGTTCCGCCATAGGCCACTTCTTCGTATCGTCGAAGGGGTTCCGGATGGCCGTGACGAGAATCTCGGAGCCGACGCGGTACGGCCCGTCGCCGGAGTCTCCCTCAAACTCATGCGAGCCCATAACCGAGGGTGCGGCGGGGGGGGGTGGTACTTTTTTCTCTTTGCGTGGCCGAAGAATGTTCTGGCCCATTGCGATGCTGACGAAATGGCCAGCCTTTTTCGCGTTGTCGAAATCTCTGATGAACCACCAGATACCCAGCACCCGGACGTAGGCGGCCCATTTACCATTGTGAAGTCTTCTCTCGAATTTCATAGTTTTAATTCAGTAATTTATTAAGCATTAGCGGCTCAGTTGCGCGGAGCCGTACCGCGGTTATTTGTGTTTGTGCTGTTCCGAGACGTAATACGCCCCGATGACATACTTGTCCATAGCGATATAGCTTTTCGATCTGGGCTTCGGTGAGAGTTTTTCCGTAGAACGATCCCGAGAACAGAATCCAGTCGTGGTGTACCTTCACCCAGCCATTCTCTTCCAGCCAGCGATCCGGATTCCGCATCTCTTTGACTGGAATCTTTTTGAACGCGAGCAACCGTTCGGCGATGTTGAGGTGGAGCAGGTTTTCCGTGCTCCCGTTGAGGCCGTAGAAGTCGCCATCGGGCGACAGCCACCCGGCGTCGTACCCCTCCGTGATCTCCACGGGCTCCAACTCGGTTTTGTGGTACTCTTCTATTTTCATTTCGTTCTCCATAAACTCCGACAGCCGTTGCTTCTGGAAATCCTGCTTCCGGATCGAGGCTTCCACCTCCGGATCGGAGCACATGAGGGAATCAAGGATCGTGTGCATGCTGAGAATGGGGTCGGGAAGGATCACTCGGGACATGTTCAGCGCATCGCACATCCACACGATAACCTCGTACACTTCGCTAACCTTCACGAAGAAGTTCTTCGCCCCTTCTACTGTCCCCTTGATCTCTTCGACCACATTGGAACGAGGATAATCGAGAAGGCCCGCATCTTTGTCGCCGGATAGGTAGCTAATAAGTTCGGGATAGCGCACCGAGAACTCAAACTTGCCGCCAGCGTCCGCAATGGTCTGCCGGAGCCGTTCGAGAACCCCTACCCATTCCTTCGCTTCCTCCTCCAGATGGATGCGCTGTTCTCTGATCCAGTCATTGAACTTTCCTCCGGCTCCGGGCGTGCCCGTTACCTCCTGCGTCGCCTCGTCTTCGCCGAGGATGATCTTGCCGTCCAAAATATCGACAGCCATACCCTCAGTGCACCCCGGCAATGATTGGGTGATAATTTCGACGGCCGCCATCGGACTGAGTTTCTCCGTCAACCTCTCCCATGCTATGCGCTGGAGCATCTGGCCGAAGCCCTTACCTATCGTGAATGTTAATCCTCCTTCCATGACGCAAAGATAAATGTTTAATTTTTAATTTGCAAGTTAAAACTCCCTTATTATAATACCTTTTCCTTTACGACACCCTTACGACGACGCCCTTGTGTCGGTCGTCGTCCCGGTTGAAGGACATGAAGTGCGCATCGTTGATCTCCAGCCCAATGATTTCGTCGATCTCGTCGGCCAGCGCATATTTGAACTCGTAATCGCTGTCGCTAACTTCGTCGCCCAAAGTGAATTTGTGCTCTGAGAAGGACATCGAGTCTGCGTCCCACCACTTCGCCACGAAGCGGCGGCTGAGCAGTTCGTTGTTGTTGATGTAGCTTAAAAACGTTGCCATAATTTACTCGATTCTTGTGATGTAACCGACCGTCCGGTTGTCATCGGGGTTATACATAAAGGTGATGCCGCCTCCGGGCAACATGTAGATCAGTTCGTCGATGTGGGTCTCGATGTACTTGCGCATCATCGGATCGTGGCATGGCTCCGAGAGTTTGAAATCGTACTTTACGCTGACCCTCTCCTTCGGTTCGTTGTAGAAGGCGACAAATTTCCGGTCTTCCACAACGGCCTCAACAATGGATTTCCGGGGCAGTATCGGGATTGTTGTCTCCGGCCATATCACTCCGAGTTCGTTGCCGCCTACGTCGGTTATCGTGGCGGGATTGTCGCCGGATAGCCGAACCCAGCCGTCCAGCGGTCTGGTTTTGGCGAACACGATCTTTCCAACCACGGCCCAAAGTTCTCCGGACTGGTTGAACCCCAGCAAGCGGTCGGGCCTGCTGGGATGGAAGTGCATGATTTCTCCGTTGAATTTCATTGTTTCAGTTTTTTGAATGGCCCTGATTCGTTCTCTACATGGTCGATTCTGAAAGGGTAGCCCTTCTTTCCGCTCCGTAAAAACCGAAGCCGGACGTTGTGGGTAGGGATCAGAAATACCGTGTCGTCTTCGATCTCGTTTACCCGCATCACTACCTCGTCGGGTAGGTACATATATCTGTCTCCTATCTTCATGGCTATCCTCGTTTAAACGTTCCGTTTTCTTTTGTGGCTTCCTCCTCGATGTATTTCACCGGGAAGGGGTATCTCCCATTATCATCAAAATACCCGCTCATGCTTTTACTTGCCGGGTCCTCTGGTCTCAAATACGCCGCAAAATACCCTTTCCACTTCTCCACGATCTCTTCGACCCGGAGCCGGGTGTTGGTTACGGTGTGAATGTAAGTGTCTCCGATTTTCATTTTTTTCCGTCGTAGTTGCCGAAGAGTTCCGACCCGAAGGTCAGGAACGCGACGGCATAGATTAAAATTGTCAGCATATTTTTTAAAATTGAATGTTCCAGATGTCGATGTCTTCGGAGCAGTGGGTCTGCGTCATCTTGCCGCCCAAAAACTCCACGGCCTGCATATAGGGCCCCGTGCCTACGCCTCCCTGCCAGTAGCGGCCATAGTCGCCGATGCAGAAGGCAACCGGAATGCCTACCCACTTGCCATTACCGCGCGGCGTGTAGTACCGCCCCATCTTCTCCGCCCGCCGCCGGACTTTGGCCGGGGTCAGTCGCCAGATCATGCCCTTGAAGAAGGCATTGAAGACATAGGAGAGGGCCTGCGAATGCTTGTCATACCCGCAACCGCTCACGACGGGGGAGGTGAAGTAGTGCCACTCTCCGTTCTTGTCTCTACCTTTGCCTCGGCGGTGCAGGTCGATCCCCATGTGCGGTTTTTTCGCCATCTTACGACGATTTCAGCGTATTTCACATCCATCTGGGACTTCTCCTCCGCTTCTTTCTCTTTACGCCTCAAATCGGCCTTAAATTTGTCCAGCGCGGCCCGGATAACCGCATCGCTCTTGATTCCGGTGAGTTTGCGGACGCTGGGGACCGTCAGGCGGCGGCCCTCGATGTTCAGCGTCTTGATCGCTTGATTCAGTGTCATAGTTTTGTTAGTTTAAATGTGTAGTACTTATCGAAGGTCACGGTCGCGGTGTTGCCTTCAATGCTCAGTTCGTAATGATGCGACACTTCGCCATATTGCATGGCCTCCTCGTAGTCTTTTGCTATCACGGGACCGGGAAATATTCGTTGGCGGCAGAAGTAGTCCAAATACCGCCGCCACGCAATCTCGGGCAGGAACTCGTCCGGGCTCTGGATAGCGAGGTTCGAAAGGAATCCCTCGTAATTGTTGCCCCAAGTCTTGCCGAAGATCGGAGTGTCCGTTCTTGGATTCACCGCCGTGAAGCCCTCCAATTTCCAGCCCGGAATCGTGAGGTAGCGGTCGATGATTCTGTACCCTTGCCAGACTTCTACACGCTTGCAGAAGTCCACGTTCGTTCGCCGCTCGATGATTCGTTTCATCGCCGCTCGTATTTCGGGAACCGCCCGGCGTGCGTGATGATGTAGGGGATGTTGATGTCCTCGATGACGTCGAACTTTACCCACGTCCGCAGGTTTTCGCTGAGCCAGTAGACCCGCGCCCGTTTCTTCTCGTTGTCGATCTCGACGACCTCTCCGATCCGGCCGACAACATAATCCCCTTTGCTCCGGACAACTTTCTGCCCGATCTCTACATGTTGCATAGTATTGAATTTAAAATTTCGTTTGCTTCTTTCTCTTCGGCCGCCCGAACAGCGGCACGGTATTCGGGCCATTTTCGGTCGGCGAAGTCCTGCACGGTCTCCGCCACCTTGTCGATACCCTTGTAAATTTCCTTCGTCTTGTTGAGGCTCACCCGGTTCCCGAAACACTTGAAGCACTTCATCTGTAAATCTTGCGTGTTTCGAAATGCCGGGATGTACTCCTCGATGTGTCGCTCGTTCCCTACCTCGACGTAACCGAAGCGGTCGCTGTCGCGGTAGAAGTGCAGGAACTTGAAACGCCAGTTGTAGTTACTTGCTCGGATGTCGGTGCACTCTTCCGGCAATGTAATGAACCTTTTCATGGCATAAGATAGTTTGCCGCGAGGATCATCTCCTCCATGATGCAGGAATCGCCGTTGTCCTTCAAAAACGCTTCGACGGCCGCCTCTTCGATCTCGGAGTGCTCCCACGATTCGGAGCGGATCATATTGATTCGGTTGAGTTTCAGCGGCAAATACTCCCCCTCCTTGGTCCGGGGTTGATTGACATCCTTTACCCGGAGACGCTCGAAACGCTTCTCGATCTTGTTGTGCCGCATGAAGGTAATGCGGTGGGAGTCTATGCACGTCCACGCCCCCAGATCGGGCTGAAATTTGTAGCAGAATCCTCCGGTCGGCTCTTTGAAGACTTCGACCTTTGCGTTCGCTCGTTTCGCTACTGTGACCGCATAGGGAACCCACGAAGCCCCCTTGCAGGTCACGAAATGTTCCGTCGCCGCGTACACTTCGATACCGACGTACCGCATTCGTTCAACTATGAACTCCTGCTCGTTTTTAGAAAATGTCATGGTAGTAAATTTTGAGTTTGGTTCCTCCTTTGTTGGTAAGGTCGGGGAATATGGCCGTCAACACCACCATTTCCTCGGTTTTGGGGGCTGATTCGAGGTCATACACGAGGTTTACATTCATCTCCGTGTCTACCTCGATGCGGGGGATCGGAATTTATTGATTCTTCAACACGCGATCCAAAATTTCGCTTATGACGTGCTCCACTTTCCGAACACTTTGCATGCGTCCGTCGATCTTGTTCACAACGTCGCTAAAAGATTCTATTCTCATACTCTTTGGAATTGGCCGAGGCTGGCGATGTATTGAATGTCGCAGATCGGCGTGATAAGTTCGTAAATCGGTTCATACCAGTTGTTTCCGGTCGCGTAGAAGCCGTTGAAGGTGAAACGGGCCCCGTGCATCTTCGCCCACTCCAACGCCTTTTCCTCCGGATTCGTGAAGGGGTTGTTCTTGCGCTCGGCACCCCTCGGCGTCCGGTACTTATCCCACAACCCCGCGAACCCCTTTTGCGCTTGGTCGTAGCTGACCGGGATAGGGTTCTCGATCTGGATTCGCTCGCCCCGGTTCTGTCGCCGCTTCAAGGTGGCAATTTCGTTTTCGTTGATCCAGCCCCGCGCTTCGGCGGCGGCAATGATCTTCTCAGTCGTCTGTTTCATCTTTCAGTTCGTTATTAAGTTCGATTAATTCCTCGAATGTCTTGATGTTGTCGAGGACCCAATCCCCGATCTCGCTCCACTTTTTGTTGAGGAGCGCGTGAGAAATACGGCTCGTAAGCGTTCCGATACTCCCCTCGATGTGCTTCACGGCCTCCTCCCGAGTATCGAAGAGGTGGCCGTCGTTGGTCTCGTATTTAGCGATCCTTTTCATAGATGTCGTTGTAAAGTTCGTCGATCAACAAATCCAGCCCGTACACTTGGAAGACAAAACCCCCGCCGAATACTCGGCCGCGGTACCGTCTCCCTCCGTGCTTGTTCGCCATCCGGCGGGCCGATTCCATTTTATCGCAATGGTCGCCGGGGTGGTCCTCGTGGACCAGATCGAGGAAGTGAATGATGAAACGCGGGTTTCCGTAAACGTCGCGCGTCGTGTACATGCCGCCGCTTTTAACGGTTCGGCGATACTCTTCTCGTGTCATGTTTTTCTGCTCTTATTTCGAAACCGCTCCGGTAAATCGTTTCCTCGCCTTCTGCCATTCGGTAGTCGGCGGCTCCTACTTGCGTACCGTTCACAAAATAGGAGACATAGCCGTGCCCGGTGCGGGCCTTCAAATCGCTTACGGCCTCGCGGATGCTTGTGTATGCCTTCATACTACTACCATATATCCGAGCCGGGTTCGAATCCATCCGCGTTGGCTCTTAGGCGCGGCGGCCAAAATATCCTTCATGTCTTGTTCGTCGATCCGGACCACTCCGTTAACGAGCGATTTTCCTGCCGCCCGGTCGAAAATCCGGTACTTCTTCGGGTCCACCGTGATGACATAGTTCCCGGTGTCGATGGTGAAGTGATCGCGCCCAAACTCCAGCGATTCGCGGCCGAAGTCCGCCTGCCAGCGGCTTTTACCGATGTCGTATACAAATACCATTTTCGTAAAATTCAAATTCGTTATTCTCCGCGAAGTCCGCAAAATATTCTTGGCTTTGCGTATATTTGACGTCTTCACAGCACGCCGAGAAAAAGGCGGTCAGACACTCGTTAACCACGTCGCCGAAGTCCTTTCCGTCTGTCGGTTGTTTCGCCGGGCCACCGCTCCTAACCTCCGTTCGATCTCGAAGCACTCCCGGTCCAACTCCCGCCACCGCTCCCGTATTTGTTTCATAGTTTTATAACTCTTTCCGTTTGCAAATCCGTAACGCTTCCGGCCTTAGTTTGGAGGTGGAACCCGCTGTGATACCGGACCCGAACCGGGACCCGGAACGCCTTGAAAAAGCCGTTCATATAGCATTGGTACATGCGATCCGGCCGCGTACACCTCCGAACCACCAAAACGTTCAAATGATGGTCCCAGCGGGCAATTTCGCGCCCCCGGTACACTACAATCCAATCGCCATAGTAGCACCGCACCGGACCTGATTCTATGCGGTTTCTAAGTGCGTCAATAATTAGTTGATGTGTCATAGAAAATAATCGTTTAATACCCGTGCGCAGGCCTCCGGGCTGTCGATAAAAATATTCTCGCCCTCCTCGGGAATGTACCATGCAGTTCCCGCCGCCGGGAAGCGGTCGAAGCGCCCCGGACGCGCCCCAGTTTCGCAAAGCGCTGACATGTAGTTCGTTGCAAGGTTAACCACTTTTCGCATACCGGGATCGCCATTAACAACCCCGGTATTATTGCAAGCCAGACACCGGCCCCGTTCGCACTCCGGGCATGCTATTTTCTTTTTCATAGCTACACAAATTTAACTTGTCCGTTATATTCCAGCGTTACCGCTTCTTGCTTCATCTCGTCGCGTATTTCCACCGCGAGCGCGTAAACCTCTTCGAAGTGCTCCCCGAAGGATTCCGGGGTGCAAAAAGCGTACACGATTGTCACGTTCTCGACCACAAGCACACCCGAGTTCGACACCCAGCCACCGACCGCCGGGGTCGAAGTACAGCCCCCGAACCACTTCGAAAAGGCCGTCATCACCTTGTTTACAACGACTTTATTGTCGCACGGCTGGTTAACGTCGGTTGTGCTGGGAACATAGATTGCGACCTTTGCGTTAAGGTCAAATTTGAAGTTTTTCATATTTCACTTGTTACGATTAATGACATAATAAGAGCCCCTATAAAGCAAGCCCAAAAGAAAATCGAAGCGGCCCGGCGGCTATTCCATTTCATAAATAAAAATAAATTGGTTTTCAGTCTGGACACACGCTACCGGGGTGTCCTTGATTTTGGCAATAAGATCGCGCCCATCCTCGGAATCGCTCCAAACGGCCACCATGTCGGAGCCGTTCGGGATGGTTCCGAAAAGAAGCGAACCCCCGAAATTCGCCGCGTCGATTTGGGCGTTTTCGGTGAAAAGGGTGTACACGTCATTACTGATGCCCAATTCTGCAATAGCCGAAAGAAAATCAAATGCTTTCATAATAGTATAGTTTAATGGTTTAGAGGTCCGGCGCGGTAAACGAACCGCAGGCGTTACCGCCTCAATTCTGAATTAATCCGGACCAAATATCACAACCTCTTTCGCTCTCCCGGACGCGGGTCGTTTGCGTCCTTTCTTGCCCCGGTGACTGGTGTAATGCCTATGCCGGTATCTCTCGCGGTAGTCTGTATTTCAGTTCCGCGGCCCTTTCGTACAATCACACGCGGGCAACGCTCGGGGTTATTCGGGTCCCTATCCCTACCGGGCCTTTTCTGTCGTAACGTGACGGGTGCGGGCCGGGAATGTGTAGGGCGGCAAGGGCTTCGATAGTGTTAGTATCGCGGTTTAGCGAAATGCCGTTTTCAATTCCTCGTGTGTTGCGGATGCGTGCCCGGACAAGTTCGAGAAGTGGAACGAGTGCCGGAGCGAGGCGGGCGGAAAACCATTTGAAAGAACGTGAACCCGTTTGGGTGGGTTGCTGGTGCAAAGATAAAACGCGATTTTCGAATATGCAATAGCACTTAGTAAAAATAATCTAATTTGAACAGCATTCGCTGTTACGACCCCGATTTTGTGGAAGATATGAACAATTTGAGGTAGTGCCGTGATTTTAGGCAAGGTTCAACGCTTGAATATGCCGTATTTCGCACGGAAACGCCCCAAATTTCGACGATCCCCAAAAGACGGACCCGGAGGAGATCGACGAAATCGGTGAACGTCAGCAACTTACAACGGAAGCGAAACGGGGGCTGTTTTATCGCGTTGAACTTTTGAACGGGCACGAGTACTGGACAAGAGGAGAAACGCCGCCAAATCGACGGAAACGGGGCAAAGCGGGCAAGCGTCGCGGCGGTGGATGTGCGGAGAATTCGGGGCCGCGGATTATTGAACAAAAACGGTCAAAACTCCGAGGTCATTTATTAGAATATTCCAAAATGCCCGAAAATGCCTAAAAATGGAAACACGGCGATTATAGGTGATTTTAGGAGGTTTGCGGCGGGTGGTGTTTCCTTTTTATGGCGGCAAAGTTTCGTTTTGTTACTTTTCGTGTACCAAAATGTAACAAATCGAAAGCAATAATTTATTGTAAAAAGTGTATAAAATATAGCAAATTTGGACAAACCCTTGATAATCAAGGTGTTGTGCATAACTCCTTGATTATCAGGGGTTTAGAGGGGGTCAAAATGGTCGTTTTCACCGTTTTGCATTTGTTTTCAAGGGTTTGCAAAAAGGCTCCAGAATTCGACCTAACTAACGTTATATAAATTGTAACGGCTCTAAAAAGCGATTGCGGGCCGTGTAAACAAAAACGATCAAATCAGCACTGTGCGCATTGTAGCCGCAATTTTATGGCTATTTGTGTGCTGACTTACAGCGCGAACCGATCCGGGGGCGGGGGCCCGCATAGGGGCGGGGGGGGGTCCATCGCGGCCCCCGGTCCAAAAAGTGGACTCTGATGTATTAATTTTTTTTTTTAAAAAATTAGTAAAAATTTTTAATAATTATAACTCGTTTATTATCAGCAATTTACGTTTTTTTTATGTTTAAACATTATTTAAAATATTTTAAAAACGTAAAAAAAAACTCCCGAGACACTGAAAAGAAAAATCCAATTCAACAATCGCATCAAACTTGCTGATATACAGAGCATTACTATCGAATATACCTCATTATCCTTTTAACTCCGTATTTTTAGTGAAAAAAAAACTTCAAAATATTTTTCTGTATAGTTACCTGTATAGTTACTCATAACTTGCTCTGTATCAGCTATTTACAAAAATATAAATTGGAATATTTTAATAAATGGCCTCGGACAAAAAACTAAAGTCCCTATTATCAGTACTTTAGCTTATTGGAATTATTTTCCAAAAAAAAAAAAAAAGTTTTGCACCCCATTTTTACGGAGATACCCAGAAAATGACAACTTTTTTTTTGAGGGCACACCAGATCAGCCAGTTCGATGCGCTTATTGAACTGGATTTTTTTTTGCAAGGTCTCGGGAGTTTTTTTTTTATTTCTTAAAAAAATTTAAAAATACTACTTTCGTTTTGTTACACTTTCCCGAAATTCCGACTTGGGTGAAAAAAAATATCCAATTTGCTTGCACATGTAAAAAACGTTTCTTACATTTGCAGAAGTTAAACATTAAACATCATGTCTATACCTTTAAATAAAGAAGTTTTCGAGGAGTACATGGAGGCATGCCTCATCTCTCCGACCCCTCGTGTCTGCATGGCACCGGGTACGGTCACGCTCTTGGGCTTGATGGAGTCCTTCAAGTCTTGGTGCGATGCGAAGAAGAA
>OIXR01002261.1_pt1 | contig 11023 bp, 10 predicted proteins | sample 1587831 | NCBI WGS metagenome assembly OIXR01 (sample SAMN03283263) | human gut metagenome | biome: human-associated habitat; material: feces | host: Homo sapiens | place: USA | collected 2013
GAATCTTAAAAAAAGTGTGGTACTGGATTGTAATTGGTATGGCATTTTTTGTTTCAATGAGTTTTGTACATATGGGGGAGATCATCGGCATTAATCTTTCGTTTGTGCAGCTCTTCGGATGGTTCACGCTGGCAACATATTTGATTAATGAAATCCGTAGCATCTTGGAAAACCTGGTAGAAATGAATGTGAAGGTACCGCAGTTTTTAATTGCAGGGCTGGATATCACACAGAAATTACTGGATACCAAAACAGAAGTTACAGATTCAAAATAATATATGATGGTAGGTTGTCTCTGAATAATTAGAGGCGGCTTACCATCAACAGCGAAAATAGCATTCCCTCTTATTTTTTCCGTATGTAGGTTACAATTGAAACATTTATGATTACCTCAGAATGGAGGTGATCGTTGTGAAAGAAAAATATTTGCTATCTATTAAAGAAACTTCTGATTTATTTGGTATAGGACAGCATCGATTAAGAGAACTGGTTCGGGATGATTACGAATGTAAATATCATTTGATGATTGGACGCGTTATACGGATTAAACGAGAACCATTTGAAAAATTTATAAGCAAAGTTGAGCAGATATAAATTATCGACATCGTGCTTCGAATGTGATATCATCTAAGAGTATTCGTTCGAGGCACCTTTTTTATGGAGGGCTGAGAATATGGCAAATAAAACAGTATCAGAAAAAAATAAACCTACACGAAAGAAGTTACGTGCTAATGAGTATTACAATCCCAAAACAAAACGGTATGAGTATCACTATAAAGATGCTTTAGGGAAAGAACGAGTGATTAGCTCATATAGACTGGACGTAACAGATCAGTTGCCAAAAGGTAAACGGAGCGGAAAGAGCTTGCGTGAAAAGGAGGCAGAATTAAACACACAGCTTGAAAATCATATTAACATTGATGGGGCAAAACTTACTTTACTTGAGGTCATAGGGCGATATTTAGAAAACCTTTATAATAGGAAAGAATTAAGTCCAAATACTAAAATGGGTTATAATGTAACTGTAAATACATTAAAAGAATACCGTCTTGGACATATGGAGATAGGTAAGATCAAACCAGAGCATTGTGAAGACTGGTTATCTGACATGAAAAAGAAATATAGAGGGTCATCTATACAATCGCAAATCAGCCTTATAAAGAGAACATTTGAGTATGCTATTGACTACGATTATATTGTGAAGAATCCGTTTAGAAGAATTACGACTGACAGAAGCGATAGTAAACAGATGGAAGCGCTGACTATACAAGATATGAACAGGTTTTTGGAGTTTTGTTCAACAGATGCACATAGTAAACACTGCTATGATATGATTTATATTTTGTTTTGGACAGGCATGAGAGTGTCCGAATTATGTGGGCTTACTTTGGACGATATAGACTTGAATAAGAGGATGATACGTGTTGAAAAACAGTTATTATGTCTGAATCATAAACATGTAGTGCGAAAACCTAAAACATCAAATGGAATAAGATTCATTCCTATGACAGATGGTGTGTACAATAGTTTTGAACGTGTACTGAAAAATCGATATTTAAAAGGTGATATCGAACCGGTTTGCTATGATGAGAGGGGTAATGCATACGAAGGGTTTGTGTTCTTGGCAACAAGAAGCCGTAAAACAATTGTTAGGGCTCATGTTGAGGAATATTTGCAGAATTGCATTAAACGTTTCAATATTGTAAATCCAGATACACCAATTCGGAAGTTTGAACCTCATATTTGCAGACATACTTTTGCAACTAATATGCAGACGCTTACGCCAAAGACACTTCAATATATTTTGGGGCATGGTAATATTAGTACAACAATGAACAACTACGTAGATGCGAAGCCTGGAGCGCAGCAATTGACAGAGATCAATGAGCTGGCAAATACTATGGTAGCTATTTAGTATAATTTTTAGTATACTAAATACGTACTAAATAATCTGAGTAATAAAAAGGAACAAGATGCACCAAAGAGCAACGAAATGTAATTTGGCTGATAGCTGGAAACCGCATGGTTGCTGGATATTTTAAGAAATAGCGGGAGATGAATAAAAATGATAGCGATCATTGACTATGATGCAGGCAATTTAAAAAGCGTACAAAAGGCACTTGACTTTTTACATCAGGAATGCGTGATAACGAGGGATTTTCATGAAATCCGTCAGGCAGACAAGGTGATCTTACCGGGGGTTGGTTCTTTCGGTGAGGCGATGGTCCAGTTAAAAAAATATGAACTGGATAAAGTGATACAGGAAGTGGCGGAGGAGAAAAAGCCATTTCTTGGCATCTGCCTTGGTCTGCAGCTTTTATTTGAGGGCAGTGAGGAAAGCAGCGGAGTGGAAGGTCTGCATTTGTTAGATGGGCAGATTCTGCGTATACCAGATACAGAGGGATTAAAAATACCGCATATCGGATGGAATTCACTGGATCTATGGAATAATGGAAGGCTCTTTGCAGGATTGCCGGAGCATCCATATGTTTATTTTGTTCATTCTTATTATCTGAAAGCAAAAGATGACAGAATTGTGAAAGCAACTACGGAATATGGCACACATATTCATGCTTCCGTGGAACAGGACAATATCTTTGCATGTCAGTTCCACCCGGAAAAGAGCAGTACAGTCGGACTTAAGATACTAGAAAATTTTGCCGGGATTTAAGACAGGAGGATAAAAATGTTTACAAAACGAATTATTCCGTGTCTGGATGTGAATAACGGACGTGTGGTAAAGGGTGTTAATTTCGTAAATTTAAGGGATGCAGGAGATCCGGTTGAGATCGCAGCGGCTTATGATAAGGCGGGGGCAGATGAACTGGTATTTCTCGATATCACAGCAACCTCAGATGCCAGAGAGACGGTCGTGGATATGGTGCGCAAAGTGGCAGAAAAAGTGTTTATTCCATTTACTGTAGGCGGCGGTATTCGTACTGTGGATGATTTCAAGGCATTACTCCGTGAGGGTGCGGACAAGATATCGATTAATTCTTCTGCAATCAACCGTCCGGAACTCATCAGTGAGGCGGCAGATAAGTTTGGCAGCCAGTGCGTGGTGGTAGCGATCGATGCAAGAAAGCGTGCAGACGGTTCGGGTTGGAATATTTACAAGAACGGTGGACGTATTGATGTCGGAATTGATGCTGTGGAATGGGCAATGAAAGCGGACCGGCTTGGCGCAGGAGAAATTCTTCTGACCAGTATGGATTGTGATGGAACCAAGGCAGGTTATGATCTTGAACTGACCCGTATGATCGCAGAAAATGTTTCTATTCCGGTGATCGCTTCCGGTGGAGCGGGGACGAAAGAGCATTTTTACGATGCGCTGACGGAGGGAAAAGCGGATGCAGCGCTTGCTGCTTCTTTATTCCATTACAAAGAACTTGAGATCTGTGATCTGAAAGATTATCTGGCAGAACGCGGTGTCTCTGTCAGAAGATAATAAGAGGGTAAATATCATGGCAATGATTACGAATGACTGGCTCCCGGCAATTCAGGGAGAGTTTAAAAAGCCATATTACAGGGAACTATTTCAATTTGTAAAAGAAGAATACAGCAGGGCGGTCATTTATCCGCCGGCAGATGATATCTTCAATGCGATGCATTTTACACCACTTAGTGAGGTAAAAGTACTGATCTTAGGACAGGATCCGTATCACAATGAGAATCAGGCACATGGTCTGAGCTTTTCCGTACTGCCATCACAGAAGGAGATCCCGCCATCTCTGCAGAATATTTACAAAGAGCTTCAGGATGATCTGGGATGCTATATTCCGAACAACGGATATTTAAAAAAATGGGCGGATCAGGGCGTACTGCTTTTAAACACGGTGCTGACTGTCCGTGCACATCAGGCGAATTCCCATCAGGGAAGAGGCTGGGAGCAGTTTACGGATGCAATCATACAGGCAGTCAATGCACAGGACCGGCCAATCGTATATATGTTGTGGGGAAGACCGGCACAGAGCAAGATACCGATGCTGACAAATCCGAAGCATCTGATTTTAAAAGCGCCACATCCAAGCCCACTTTCTGCATACAGAGGTTTTTTTGGATGCAGACATTTCAGTCAGGCAAATGATTTCTTAAAAGCAAATGGGATCGAGCCGATCGACTGGCAGATCGAAAACCTGTAAGTTCCCATAAATGAGGAGTGCCCAGACACCTTTCGGCGCCTGGGCTATTATGAAAAAATTTATCTTATATGCTTTGTTATCCGGAAGTCTTATCTCTTCCTTGACTGTATTTAAAGTATACCAACCAATTATGAACAAATTATGAACATGATGTGAAAACTTGGTGAATTTTACGAAAAAGTACAGAAACCAAAAAAGAAACTGTACAAATTGCATAAAAATGCGCAAACCATGAAAACACAGTATTCATGGGGTTTTGGTTGTAACCGGGGAATAAACATGGTAAAATAGGGACAGTTGAAAAGGGAAACTGTTCACATGAGGGACGAAATATGTTTGGAGGAAGATGGATGGATACTTTTATGGATAAACTTGCACAAAAGCTGAATGCCCAGGAAATGATCAAGGCGAATTCCGCGGCTGATGCCGAAGAGATGGATCAGCTGAAAAGCCAGCTGCGGGAATACGACGAGTGCCTGGCACAGATGCAGCAGGTCAATAAGGAACTGAAAGCGATCAATCAGGAGATGGAGAAGCTGATGTCCGAGACCATTGCTCCGGAAGTGACGAAGCTTTCCGAGGAAGGCGTGGCTGCCCTGCAGAAGCTGCAGCAGGAGAACACAGAGAAGCTGGAAGCTCTGGGACAGCAGTATACTGCCAAACTGGAAGAACTGCAGCAGAGTACCGAGGTGTTGGACGAGCTTCAGAAGCATGTGGATGAGAAACTGAGCACTACGGAAGAGAATGTACATAAGGAATGCGTAAAGGTATACCGTAATGTACAGGCGGTTGTGGTAGAAGAGAACGAGAAGCAGACCGAAGCCATCGCAGCAAAAGTAAAGGAAAACCTTGGCGGTAAATTGAACGGTGTGCTGGGAGTATCCATTGCGGCAGTAGTTCTGACGGTTGCGGATATTGTTCTTCATGTATTGAGCATTTTGCACATTTTCTGAAAAGGCAGATAAAGTATTCATTTAAGAATGCTGAAATTGATAAGAAAGTAACGGAAATGAGGTTTTACGGAAATGGGAAAACAACTTTGGAAGCCGGGAAATATGCTGTATCCCCTGCCGGTTGTCATGGTGAGCCTGGCTGACCGGGACGGCCGCCCCAATATTATCACGCTGGCCTGGGTAGGAACCGTATGTACCAATCCGCCCATGGTGTCGATCTCCGTACGCCCCGAGAGATATTCCTATCCGATCCTGAAGGAGACCGGAGAATTCGTGATCAATCTGACCACGAAGGAGCTGGCATTTGCCACAGATTACTGTGGCGTGAAAAGCGGACGGGACGTGGATAAATTCAAAGAAATGGGACTGACTCCCATTCCGGCATCTGAGGTGAAAGCACCGATGATAAAAGAGAGTCCGGTGAACATTGAATGTAAGGTGCGACAGATCCTGCCGCTGGGATCCCATGATATGTTCCTGGCGGATGTGGTGGCAGTACATGCCGATGAAAAATATATGGATGAGAAGCATAAATTCCACCTGGAGCAGGCGGAACCCATCATCTATTCCCACGGTTCCTATTTCGGCTGTGGCGAATTGCTGGGAACCTTCGGATATAGTGTAAAGAAGCGATGAGTAACACAGGTAAAAAATTACTTGACGTTTGCCCTCCGTTTCGGTATCATAAGTCATAAATAAGAACATGGTAAATTTTACTACGAAGAAGTAGCATCAGACGGGAGTCTGATGCTTTTTTTATGCGGTGGCGGGAAAATATCTGCCGGGTACCGCAATCATGGGAAAGTCCGGGTGAAGCATATGACACAGATCGATAAAAACATAGCATTCAATCTGAAAAGAATCCGCAAATCCAAAAATATGAGTCTGGATATGCTGGCGGAGCGTACCGGTGTCAGCAAAAGCATGCTGGGACAGATCGAGAGAGGAGAATCCAATCCCACGGTGTCCACTATCGGGAAGATCGTGGAGGGATTGAGGGTACCTTTTGAACAGTTGATTTATAATAGGAAAGAAATCATGGTGGTGCCGTCTCCGGAAGAGGCTCCGGTATGCAAGGCAAAGGAAGGGGAATACCGGATCTATGTGATGCTGCCCTACGATGCCGGAAGAAATTTCGAGATCTATCAGGGCGAGCTGACCAGAAATGCCCGGATGGAAAGCGAATCCCACGGGGAGCAGACCTGGGAATACCTGACGGTGGTATCCGGGGAGGTCGAACTGATTCTGGAAGATTCCAGTTTTCTGGTGAAGACAGGTGGTTCTCTCTATTTTGCCTGTGACAGGAAACATGTCTATCACAATGTGGGTGAGACCAAGGCGGTACTCAACATGATCATTACCACGCAGCGTTAGAGAAAACGCCCCCGCTTGATGGCATCCTTGCCATATTTTGCCCGGATATTATCCAGTGCGGCATCCAGCTTCTGCTGTTTCTCGGAACGGGGATCCGGAAAATCAAACAGGCTGAGCTGAACCGGTTCGTCTTCCGGCACCAGCTTGGAAGTGCGGATCCCCAGAAGCCGTATGGGAGTAGAATCCCATAATTCGTCGAATAATGCACAGGCATCTTCGTACAGGAGATTCACGGAAGCCGTGGGAATGTCTATCGGCATTTGGTGAGAAACGTTCCGGAAATCACTGTACCGGATCTCCGTGCAGATCTGTCCTGCCAACTGGTGGGAGGCCCGTAGACGCCTGCCCACGGATTCACACAGAGACAGCAATACTTTACAGGCTTCCTCTTTGGTGGTGGCATCGCTGCTTAAAGTGGTGGAGTTGCCGATCCCTTTTGCCTTGGAAGGAGCCAGGACTACTGTGGAATCGTCGATGCCGTTGGCATACTGCCACAGACAACGACCGTGACTTTTTAAATGTGCTTCCAGGATCGCAGGATCCGTCTTTGCCAGATCCCCGATCGTGAGAATACCTAATTTGTGGAGAGTCTCCGCACTGGAATGTCCGCAGGTGAACAGGGCGGAAACAGGCAGCGGCCACATTTTCTGCGCTATTTCCCGCTGATACAAGGTGTGAGTCTTATCCGGTTTCTCAAAATCAGAGGCCATCTTAGCCAGAACCTTTCGATCCGAAATTCCCACATTTACCGTAAATTTAAATTTTTCAAAAACAGAGTGACGAATGAAAGCAGCGGCTTCCTCGGGAGAGGCGTAGTTCGCCGCAATGGGAGTATAGTCCATATAACATTCATCGATGCTGACCTGTTCGATGTCGGGGCAGATACCCGCCAGATGTTCCATAAGCATCTGGCTTTTCAGACGGTACATATTATGATCCGGAGAAGCCATGACCAGATGCGGACATTTGCGCAGGGCATTAACCACCGGTTCACCGGTAGTGATGCCGAAAGCCTTGGCGGGAATGGATTTGGCCAGCACCACACCGTGTCTGGTGGAGGTGTCACCGCCTACGATGGAAGGGATCGTGCGCAGATCCACAGGATCCCCCTGTTCCAGACGGGCCAGCGCCGTCCAGCTTAAAAAAGCGGAATTGACATCAATATGAAAAATGACCGGTTCCCTCATGGCGTCTCCTTTCCGGATCAGACCGTTTTATTTACCTCCAGTATAGCATAGATCGGTTCGGGAGAAAACAAAAAAATCGAACAGACATTCTTTCTTTACAAGGCATATAAATGCTGATAGAATCTATATGTTACAAAGTTATTACAGTAAGACAGGTATACAGAATGCCCGAAGGGGGCATACTGTTTTCTGATACGATAGATCGAGAAGGAATTCATGAAGAAACTGACATCTTACTCGAAAAGAGTAAAATATACATATGTGAAAACAACGCTGGCCACTCTTTTTGTGAGCCTCTTTTTCCTCAAAGGGTATGCAGCGTTTGAAAAGACCGGAGAGAATTACTTCCACGTGTTCCTGAACGGCAATGAGATCGGAACGGTGGGCGAAGCAGACAGAGCGGAGCAACTTCTGCAGGAAGCCAGAAGGAATATCGCTTCCCAGAGTGATGATATGATCTTTATGGACGCAGATTTAAAGCTGGTCGGTGAAGAAGTGCTGTGGGGAACACTGGACAATGAGGACAATCTGCTGGCGGCCATGGAACGGGAACTGGAGAGCAGTATTCGTGAGACTTCCCACAGATCCTATACAATGAAAGTAAATGAATATATGGTCAACCTGTCCAGCGTGGAGGATGTGGAGTCTCTGCTGCAGGCAGCAGTGGACAAATACGACAGTGAAGACAAATTCAGCGTGGAACTGACTCACGATGCACAGAAGGAATTCAATGTTCTTACCACCGAGGTAGTCAATAAACAGGAACTGACCGCTCAGGAAGAACAGAAGGAAGAATCCATCTATGCAGGCGGTGTACAGTCCGTACTGGATCAGGCGGGCTCCCAGGCAGACCAGCAGGGGGAAAAAGATTTCGAAGACTATGATCTTGGGCTGATGACCATGGACTTTGCGGAAAAGGTGGAAATCGTAGAGACCTATCTTCCGGAAAGCATGCTGACTCCGCTGGATCAGGCAATCGAGGATGTGATCAAGGATCAGGAGACCCCCGGAGAATATGAAGTAGTCAGCGGAGATACCCTGTCGGAGATTTCGATTAAAGTAAATATTCCGATGGATCAGATCATCGCCATGAACAGCGAGACACTGACCGATGAAAATTCTACGATCCGCGTAGGGGACAAGCTGATCATTACCGTGCCGCAGCCGGAGCTGTCCGTGGAGCGCATGGAGCAGAATTATTATGAAGAAATCTATGATGCAGATGTAATTTATGTGGACAACGATTCCTGGTATACGACCCAGACCAAGATTTTGCAGCAACCCTCCGCCGGTTTCCGTCGGGTAGTGGCGGATGTATCTTATCTGAATGACAGAGAGGTCACCAGGGATATTCTGAAGGAAGAAGTGGTCATGGAGGCAGTTCCCAAGATTGTGGAACGAGGCACCAAGATTCCTCCGACCTATATCAAGCCTATTTCCGGGGGACGTCTGAGTTCCAATTTCGGACGCAGAAAGTCACCTACCAAGGGTGCCAGCAGCTACCATAAGGGTGTGGACTGGTCGGTTCCTACCGGAACTGCGGTATTTGCATCCTGCGGCGGTACAGTGGCCAGAGCCGGATGGGGAAGTGGATACGGTTATTGTGTCTATATCAACCATGAAGACGGCAGACAGACCCGATACGGACATCTGAGCAAGGTGCTCGTCAAGGTCGGCCAGACGGTAAAACAGGGAGAACGTATTGCACTGAGCGGTAATACCGGCGTAAGTACGGGACCTCATCTTCACTTTGAGATCCTCATTAATGGCAGCCAGGTGAACCCGTTGAAGTACCTGAATTAGGGCGTTGTATTTACAAATGTGCGAAAATGTGGTATAAGTGCATAAGAAGGTTTTTCTGATCTGAGAATGACAGAGGTAAGAAACAATGGAACAATACGCAATTAAAGGCGGTAATCCATTAGTCGGTGAAGTTGAAATAGGAGGTGCCAAGAATGCGGCACTTCCTATTCTTGCTGCTTCCGTGATGACGGATGAGACTGTTTATATAGAAAATATGCCGGATGTAAGAGATACGAATGTCCTTTTGAGCGCCATGGAGAACATCGGCGTGATCGTAAAGAGAACCGACCGTCACAAAGTGACTCTCAATGCATCCAACATCAGTGAACTTGTAGTAGAAGATGAAAATATCAAGAAGATCAGAGCGTCCTACTATCTGATCGGTGCTTTGTTAGGTAAATACAAGCATGCGGAAGTGGCACTTCCCGGTGGATGTGATATCGGCTGCCGTGCCATTGACCAGCATATTAAGGGCTTCCGTGCTCTGGGCGCGGACGTGAAGATCGAGCATGGCCTGATCAAGACACAGGCGGAGCATCTGCGCGGCAGCCATATTTATATGGATGTGGTCAGTGTCGGCGCTACCATCAATATCATGATGGCTGCGGTAATGGCGGAAGGCACCACGATTATCGAGAACTCTGCCAAGGAGCCTCATGTGGTGGATCTGGCGAACTTCCTGAACAGCATGGGAGCCAATATCAAGGGTGCCGGTACGGATGTGATCCGTATCCGTGGTGTTGAGACGCTTCATCGTACGGAGTATTCGATCATTCCGGACCAGATCGAGGCTGGTACGTTTATGTTTGCTGCTGCGGCTACTCGTGGTGATGTTACTGTCCGTAATGTTATTCCTAAGCATCTTGAGGCTACTACGGCTAAGCTTGAGGAGATCGGATGTGAGGTTGAGGAGTTTGATGATGCGGTTCGTGTCCGTGCGCCGCATGTTCTTCATCGTACGCATGTGAAGACGTTGCCTTATCCTGGTTATCCTACGGATATGCAGCCGCAGATCGCGGTTACTTTGGCTTTGGCTGAGGGTACGAGTATTGTTACTGAGAGTATTTTTGAGAACCGGTTTAAGTATGCGGATGAGCTTTCCCGGATGGGTGCCAATATTAAGGTGGAGGGGAACTCTGCTATTATTGATGGTGTGAGGAAGCTTACGGGGGCGCGTGTGAGTGCGCCGGATCTTCGTGCGGGGGCTGCGCTTGTTATTGCGGGGCTGGCTGCTGAGGGTGTTACGGTTGTTGATGATATTGTTTATATCCAGCGTGGGTATGAGAATTTTGAGGAGAAGCTCAGGAGTCTTGGGGCTGAGATTGAGAGGGTTTCCAGTGAGAAGGAGATTCAGAAGTTTCGGCTGCGTGTTGGGTGATGACTGATAACGATTAATGATAATTGGATATTTGAGTTTTGGGAGAGTTCCTGGGTGTTTGGGCCTGGGGGCTCTTTTTTTGTGTGGGGGAGGGAGGAATGGGGGGAGGGACGAACGGACAGTCTGCCAGCGGGGCGGCTGCATGGTCGTGCCTGGTGCGGTCGTTTCGCCGGGTCATACTAAGCG
>OIXR01002279.1_pt1 | contig 10926 bp, 9 predicted proteins | sample 1587831 | NCBI WGS metagenome assembly OIXR01 (sample SAMN03283263) | human gut metagenome | biome: human-associated habitat; material: feces | host: Homo sapiens | place: USA | collected 2013
GCCAGGTCGGCCAACAATTGACCGGACAGTTTACTGAAATTGATGACAAAATTCAAAGGATTCTGTATCTCGTGTGCAATGCCTGCACTCAACAAACCCAATGATCCCAGCTTTTCCTGCTCTTTGAGCCGTGCTTCCAACTCTTCAATTCGTTTCTCTTGTGAAATGTTTTTTTCCATAATCAATCTGTTCTATGTTTATTTATACTGACTTTTCCTCCCACAATGGCAGAGTGATAGTGAATTCTGTCAATTCATCTTTTTCAGAACGTACTGCTATCTGCCCATGGTGATTTAATATGATTTCCTTACTCAGATACAAACCGATACCTGCTGCCTCTCCGGTTGTTTTGGTAGTAAAGAACGGATCGAAGATTTTATCCAGAATACTCTGCTCGATCCCCACTCCATTGTCATATAGGCGAATGACTGCCTGTCCGTCCTTACTTTCCAATGCCAGGCCAATCTCTGCCGGATAGGCTTTCTTACCGTATTTTTTGGCTATGGCATACATACCATTGTTAAGAAGACTCATAATGGTTTTTCCCAGTTGTTCGGCATTCCCGTCAATAAACAACGGATTATCGGGCAAGGAAGTACGAACCGCAATGTGCATAGCCGTAATCTCCTTCTGATAATAACTGCTCAATAGCTCCATGTCTTTCCGGCATAAACCGATTAATTCTGTTTTTTCCAGTTGCCTGTTACGGTCTCTCAGGATTTCTTCCATGGCCTTCAGTACACGAGTGGTGTTACTTCCATGTTCCTCAATCTTTTCCAGATTATCTCTCATCATGTTGATGACATCTACCGAATCCAAGTAGGTATCTTCATCCAAAAGTTCTTTTACACTCTCCAGATTCTGATATAGGTCCTTCAGTAATCCTGAGGTCAGGTGGGAAAAATTATTAATGTAATTCAACGGATTCAGAATACGGTCAATCAACCCTTGAGTCAGTTTACCTACAGTAGCCATTTTTTCTTGTCGAACCAATTCATCTTGTGCCTGGCCCAGCTCCTTCAATGCTTTTTCCAATTTTAAGGACTTTTCCTCAATTTCATTTTTTTGTTGTACCAACTGTTTGGTACGTTGGCCGACAAGGGCCTCTAACCTCTCCTTCTCTTTCAGCAAACTGCGCATTCTCCATTTAAACAATAAGAACAACAGCATTCCAAAAGCAACGGTATATAGGATCAGACAATACCATTGCAAATAAAAAGGAGGCAATAACGAAAAGCGGAATTGTTTCATTTCACTCTCTGTGCCGTAAATATCACGGGCCCGGACACAAAACGTATACGTACCCGACGAAAGGTTGGCATACTCTTTCACAGTCCCGGAATCCCACGAACTCCATTCCGGATCATAACCGACCAGGCGATATCTATACTCATTGGAACCGGTGAAACAGGGCGCATCGGTAGCAAATGAAAAACGAATGGAACGTACATCATTCCCCAAACGAGGTACTGTACTATTTATCTGCCAGTCCGCTCCCCCGGACTCTTCCGGCAGATCTCCTCCCCAATAGACAGAATCACGGTTCAGACAAACTTCACGAAGATAGATGCAGGGAGCAACCGGAGTAAATGTCCGGGCCTTTTCAAGGTCCATCCGAATTAAACCAAAATCACCGCCGAACCATGCCGCCCTGTCTTCTTCAATATAAATCACCCTCACGACATAATTCCGAATGGCATACAGGCATTGGTTGAATTTCTCCGTATCAATTTGCGAATGATGTACCTGTACCTCTTTTCCTTTCAGATTTGTCTGCCAATGACAGCCATCGTTGTCCGTATACTCGGTCATTACTTCTTCACTCTCTCTGTCTTGAAGTACAAAAGAGCTTTCGCCCTCTTCCCGCAAATAGATTTCTCCGTACAACGTTTTAGCCCATACAGAACGATCTTTCTTCACTTCCAGACGAACGACTTTTTCGACATCGGAAATTTTCTTTATCCGTTCCTCATCTGCCGAATATTGATAAATCCCATCCATAGTGCCCATCAGAAGGTTCGTATGCCCAATGAATGCCAATGAATAAGCTGCCATATCTGTGAGTTTTTCCGAATGATTATAATCCCGGATCACATACACACCATCGCCGGACGCTGCATATAATTCTCCTTGTGGAGAAAGACACAGTTGCCAACATGCTTGCGAAATTCCCTGAACAGGAACAAAAGTGTTTTGCTTCAATACGTATAATCCCTGTAAGGTCCCGGTATATATCATTCCTTTGTAAGAGACAGCCGATATTACCTCTCCCTTCAGACCTTCACCAGAGGTATAACGGCTGAACAAAGAGGGAATAAAAACATGAAACACACCGTTATCCGTAGCTCCCCAGAGATTGCCACGCCCATCGGCCGCAATACCCGAAACAGCGTTACTGCATAAGCCATTTCTCTCAGTTACGGAAAACCGTTCTTTTTTCCCACTGTCATCCATTATTAATCCATGGGCAGAGTTTATCGAGATTGTTTCTCCTCCGGGTAGAGAAAACGCCCGATTCATTGAGACTGAGGATTGATTTCTCCACTTTTCCTGCAATTGGGCCGGAAGTACCTGAACCGGTGTCAAAATGGAATCTGACTGAACCGTATAATATCTTCCTGATGTAGCTTTCAGATAAATGCGTTTATCTATTTCTGCCATATCTTCCAATTCGCCCAAAGAGTCTGTGTCCAGATCGGAAAGAAGGGTTCTCAACGTAATACATCCGCGTCCATCACGCTCTATCCGTCCGAACACGTTATATCCTCCCACCCATATCCTACCTTCCGAATCACGAAACAAACGGGTGACACGGGAAAAGCCCGGTGTATAAATAGTTTCCCAACGGTTATAGTCATAATGAAGGATACCTTCGAAATTAGCAAAATAGACATTTCCACAACTGTCGCAAACGACATCGAAATTACGATTATGCGCCTGATAAACCGAAGCCGGATAGTTTACAAAAAACGGGACACCCTCTTGTGAATTTGCATATACCGAGCAAAGACACATTATCAAAAAGACTATCTTTTTCATGGCTGATACGTTTTTAGGTAATAGGATTCAAATGGAATTTGCTTACCGATATAATACTCCCATTCTTCTCGAGTAAAATCACGCTGTAACCCCTGACGGACAACAGCAGCCATGTGATCGGGTGAAATAGGCACCCGATACAACCGCCCCTGTTCGTCTCCCATAAAGACAGATGTACCGTCCGGATGAAAGCAAAAAGTATGAATCCAACCGGGGCTTGTCACAATAACAGCCGACTCGGTCTTTCCTTTACGAAGATCCCACAGACGCAGCGTACAATCGTAACTACTCGAAAACAGTTTGTTCCCTTTCCGGGAAATAGCAGTAACCGCAGCCTGATGCCCTATCAACTTCTGCCGGATATTTCCATTCTTATCACAAATCAGGATGACTCCTTCACGACAGCCAATGGCATATCTTTCATTGGTAAGAGGACAGAATGCAGTAACCACACTATTCTCGGGCAAGCTGTCTATAAATCTGAGAAATGTACCATCCGACGAAAGTAAAGCTACTGTCCCATTCTTAAAAAAAAACATAGAGATAGCCTTCCATTTGACCGACACAAGTTATCGAATGTTCCGGCTGAAAATAAGGTTGTATCTCATGGTTGATACAGTCAAAAGAATAAATACCGGTTGTGGAAACTGCCAATACCAAGTTAGAGGCAATCGAAATCAATTGCCGATATTCTCCTTTAGGCAAAAAGCGGGTAACGATACCGGCGGAATCCGTGGAGATAAGCTGCCCGCAGTATGACAAGGCATACATCTGTGAATCGGACCGCAACAGCACATCCCGAAAATCATAACAGGGATCATTCAACAGTAATTCGGAGGTATAGGTCTGCCCATTTTCCGATTTCCAACGTATCATCTCACCGTACTTGCCGACAGTGACCAATCCCGGCAGAGGATTCCGACCGGCTCTTGCTTTTTCCTCGCCTCCGGATAACAGTTTGATCCCGGTAACAGCTCCTTTATGCCCGAACCAAAGCTGATCTTGCCTGCAAGACAAAGACAATGCATTGAAAACAGCCGGATGATATACATCGCCATCATATCGCTTGGTAAACCACCAGGCGGTATATGCCAATAGAGAAGCTAATTCCATGTTGCCCGACCGATATTGAGTAACAGAGAGTGTCCCCAATGAACGTCCCAAAGCCAGAAAAGCCAATGTATCGGCAACCCTCTTCGACTGTTCGGCCTGTAGTTGCCGTTCCATCGCCAGATTCTTTTGTTCATCTGCCATCCGATACGCTTTCTCAGCCTCCAATTGTGCAGCAAGCGCTCTTTCCCGTGCCAACTCTGCCTGCTGTTGCATTCGGTTGGCCTTTTGAGTTTGCGCAACGGCCTCCTGTCTTCTCTTTTCGGAAATATCCTTTTGTTGATAAGCAATCTCCTCCATTTGTTGACTGACCCGTTGTATAAGAACCGATTTCTTTTCTTTATCCCGGAATTCCTCCAGAGACAGAGCAAGACGCTCCCTGTCCGATGCCGAATGACGATATGCCCGGTATAGAACCAGACATACTGTCAAAAGTATACAAGGAACGGCAATGATCCAACGGATGATATTTTCGTTTAACTTGATCATGATACAGGTTCATCAGTGGGTTGCAGATATTTCTTTTTAATGGTCAACCGATTCTCCTTATTCACGTACGTATACGCTACGTCATCCATCATTTCACGTACCAGGAAAATGCCCAATCCTCCTATTTCACGTTGTTCTAACGGTAATGAAATATCAGGATCGGCTTTATCCAAAGGATTGAATGGAATACCACCATCTATAAACTCCAAAGTAATCTCTCCGTCTTCATCCCATAAGCACAGAGTCAGATAACCTTCTGCCTGCTGCGGATAAGCGTAATTGAGAATATTGACAATGATCTCCTCACTGACCAAACGGATGGCATAAGACAGGGAAGGATGTGAAGCAACTTCACGACTATGCATCAGCATACTAAGAATTTCATCTAACCTCCCATCGACAGGGCGAAACTGAAGTAACGTCATTGCTCAGGTAATTTTTAGGGTTGTGATAATTCATCGAGAGTCTGATAAAAACGAAAGAATTTATCGAATCCGGTCATGTGCATCACGTCTTTAACCTCTTGTGACACACCGACAAGGCAAACATCTCTACTTTTAGCTTTCGCCAGCTTAAAGGCATAAAGCATGACTCTCAATCCGGCACTGGATACATAAGAACAGCCGCTGAGATTTAATGCAACAGAATGTCCTTGCTCGATAAGAGCTACAATTTTTGCTTGTTCGTCACCGCTTGTATTTGAATCCAAGACAGAACCTACAAAATGAATTTCATACTTTTCCATCGTTCTTTTATTTTAATATTATTTGATTCGTTGAAGAGAAAGCAGGGTTATGTCATCGGACTGAGGATAGTCTCCGGAGAAAGTCTTAACAGACTGCAATACACTCGTAACAACCTCTTTTGCGGAACTACTTTCGTGCATAGACGCCAATATATCCTGTAAGTTACTTTCCGAGAATTGTTCCCGCTTGTCGTTAAAAGCCTCTGTGACACCATCCGTATACAGAAGTAAAGTGTCACCGATGCCGAACGTCAATGTATTACTCTCAAATTCAATATCATCGAACACGCCTACCACAAAATTAGAAGCGACAGGCAAGCATTCAACAGTCCGTCCGCCGCGAAGGAGATAAGGGGGATTATGCCCAGCATTGGTATAGTCCATCATGCCGGTTTTATAATGATAAATCCCATAAAAGACCGTAACAAACATAGAGTCCAGGCTCTCTTTACACAGTAACTTATTGGCATAAGTAAGGCATTCTGCCGATGAAACACCCCGAAGAGCAGTTGCACGGAGCAGGGTTCGACTAACCGCCATGAACAAGGATGCCGGCACCCCTTTCCCGGATACGTCAGCAATCACCAGCCCGATACGTTCATCGTCAATCTGGAAGAAATCATAAAAATCGCCACCTACATCTTTTGCCGGAGTCATGGAAGCATAAATATCAACCACTTCCGTCAGTTCCGGAAAAGGAGGAAAGGAACGGGGAAGAATCGTTTGCTGGATTTCTCCCGCAATGGCCAGGTCATTTTTGATAGATTCCAGTTGGTTGTGCTCCTGCTGTGACTCACGGATATAGCGAACCTGTTCGATCGCCTTTTCAATAGTCCGCGACAGATCATCCAAATCGATCGGTTTGGTTGCAAAATCAAACGCTCCCTTGTTCATAGCAGAACGTATGTTATCCATGTCTCCATAAGCAGAGACCATTATACACTTCATTGCCGGATTTTTCAGTTCATTGACCTTAGCCAATAGGGTCAACCCATCCATCTCCGGCATATTAATATCACTTAGGATGATATCGAAATCGGGAGTTTCCAGAAGTTTCTGTAAAGCTTCCAACCCGTTATGGGCAAAAGCGAACTCGTATTCACCTTTTCGTATTTGTCGCCTGAAGTACTGGGTAAGTAATACTTCTAAATCAAGTTCATCATCTACACTCAATATTTTTACTGCCATATCTATTGTTATTTATGAATTTCAACCGTTTGTTCTGACGTTTATGATGGCAAAAATAGAACGTGACCGCCCCGGTTACAATTTTATATTTTAAACAGGAAGAATGTTTTTCCGAATGGACGATATTGTCTTATAAGCATACAGGTATATTGCTTTCGTGGCTTAGAAGACAGCACCTGAAAGATTGATTTACACTCCTGAAAGAAACTATTCCGTATTCAGAATTTATATTTTTAAGATGGAACTTTTCTTCTCACTTTTGTCACCGTAAGCTTACAAAGAATAAATAGAAACGGCGGATTCCGAAAAGCCGAAGAAAGAGTAGGAACTTTTTACAAATCACTATTATGCTTATTATTTTAAAACAAGATGATAGTTGTCAAGTTGCACAAACGACATGTACAACAAACTCTTTAGAAATCCGATACAAAGATTATAGTGTACTGAAAAAAACTCTGGATTTGAACACAAAATCTATTAATAGCAATAGCTGTATAGAGTTAATTATTTACGGAACACACGGAAATGAAAAGGAAATTTGCAAACTAACCAAACCAGACATAAAAGATCTGAGCTATTTCTTCAAAGGAAAAGTTTGTAGATTAGTTCTTGATGCTTGCCATAGCGCCTGCCATATTTCACATTTCAAAGAGATGTTAACAGATGATGGAATCATATTATGTCATGTAGGTATCTGCCAAGTAAACAGCATCGAAACTAAAACAGGTAAAGACACCTATGAACGGTGGATAAATGGCAATAAGGAAGGATTAAAAGTATGGTCGGATGGAATCGTTCCAGCTATCTATACTCGAAAGAATAACACTTTAACTTACTACGAATGTAGCAAATTCGAAGTAGATATTAATCACCCTTTTACCGAAACTGAATTTAAGACTTATTGTCTGAATTTAAAATCAAAAGGAATTAAAATGGTAATTAAAAATCATTCTGATTTCGATAAAATCTAACTATCTTATATAAATCATATAACAATTAATATATCATGTGGGAATTAGAAAAAGCAGGCGGTAAGTTTGATAACTTTAACAGTAAGCAACAAAAAGCAATTCATGAATTAATAGATGGTTTAACAGAGATTCCAACTAAACCTAACAAAGACCAATATCGTGTCGACAATCAAAGTCAATACACTAAAATCGTAGGACGTACATATTATAATGGAGAATATGCGCTATATGCAATACAAAAGGGAAAAACAATGTATGCATCAATTGCATGTCCAGCTATTGGTCCGGACATATCCATTGATAATATTAAAGAAGGATTTAAATTAAGTTTAAAAGAAGGGAAAAGAGCCGTATGGACAAAAGTAAAGTAAATTTCTCAAAACCGATGCTGATTCAATCAGTAGCTTTCAAAGATGTATTCCTTCGCATGGATGGGAAGGGAATTAGCACAGCCTGTGGTGCCGGTGCAGGTAAAGTAAACTGTCAGAGAAGCATGGCTCCCACCGGAGCCTTTAAAGTACAAAAACAGACCGATGGTACATTTACTATCGAATCTTCAAAGTATCCCGGAGTATTTCTCCGTATGGACGGAAATGGCATTCACGCATTCGCAGGATCGGGTAGCGGTCGTGTAAACTGTCAGTTCGGAGCAAGTGCCTGGGAACGTTTCAAGTTACACGAACAAAGTGATGGTTCATATACAATCGAATCAGCAGCTTTTCCGAATGTATTTCTCCGCATGGACGGAAATAATCCATCCCGTAAAGAAGAAGATTTCGGAACGGTTAACTGCCAATATGGAGCAGAAGCCTACGAAAAGTTTTATCTGCAAAATATGCCTGAAATACAAAATGTAAAGGACATGTTTAATAAGATTACGAAGTAACGAAAAGCATGAATACATAAAAAAATCCGAAGCTATAGTTGAATCTATAGTTTCGGATTATATAAATAAGATCAGGATATTCCTATACGATCAGTCTTTCTTATCCAACGCCTCAAAACAAGAGTTTTTGCTCACAAACTCAGGGACAATATCTTTCATGGCAGCCACGATCTTCATCTGATCATAGGTATAGCTTACATCAATTAATTTCTGGATTCTCTCTTTCACTTCGTCATAATCATACTCACGCACAGTGGCAATCATAATCTTTTCGTGATAAGTAGGTTTGGTCAGCTCCTTCACATTGAGCAACTCTTCGTACAGTTTCTCACCATGACGCAAACCGGTAAACTCAATTTTCACATCCGTACGTCCCGAAAGACTGATCATCCGTTTTGCCAGATCGACAATCTTAACCGGTTTACCCATATCGAAGATGTAGATTTCCCCACCATTACCCATACTTCCTGCTTCCAGTACCAGACGACAAGCCTCCGGAATGGTCATGAAATAACGGATTATTTCGGGATGGGTCACTGTGACAGGTCCTCCACGCTGAATCTGATCGCGGAAACGGGGAATAACCGAACCGTTAGATCCTAATACATTACCGAAACGAGTGGTGATGAACTGTACCGAACGTGTGCCTTCCTTCTGTAATTTCTTGGCTAAGGACTGTACATAGATTTCACAAATACGCTTTGAACAACCCATAACATTTGTCGGATTAACGGCTTTATCCGTAGAAATCATTACGAATTTCTCTGAACCGAATTTAACAGCCAGATCGGCAAGCGTACGTGTACCCGATACATTAATCTGAATAGACTCCGAAACATTGTCTTCCATCATCGGCACATGCTTATAAGCCGCTGCATGGAAAATATATTGCGGTTGGTATTCCTTGAAGATATCTTCCATACGCGTAGCATTGGAAATATCCGCAATAATAGTCTCTGCATCAATGTCACGCCAACGATCCTGCAATTCCAGACGAATATCATGCAACGGAGTCTCCGCCTGATCTACCAGAATTAGCTTATAAGGATTGAAGGAAGCTACCTGACGCATTATTTCGCTACCGATAGAACCAGCGGCACCGGTAATCATTACGCGCTTTCCTTCAAGATGGGAAGCTACCTTATGAATATCTATTTCAATAGGATCGCGTTGCAGAAGATCTTCAATCTGAATTTCTTTCAACTGAGTACGGTTCAAAGTCTGTCCGCTCCACTCGCTCAAAGGAGGTGCAGTCATAAGCTTGATGTTGTGTGCCAGAAGACGATCGGCCATATCAGACTTCTTCAGTTCTTCCATTTTAGCCGGCGAAATAATAATTGTATGCACATCGCGGTCATTCAATACATCAATCAGAGACTCGTCATTCGGGAATACCTTTACGCCCATCATCACCTTATTAATCAGTTCCGGCTCATCCGCTATGAAACCACGCAGACGATAGTGATTACGCAGGTTGACGCGCAACGCTTTCGCAATGTTCACTCCCGCTTCCTTAGCACCATATATAAAGACATTGGCACTATGACTTCCATCAAAATTCAGAAGTTCATAGAACATCTTCACAACTATACGTGAGCAAGACATAATGGCAAAGCTAATGATATACGCCATAAACAGCACACTCACAGGTGCCAGACGAATATCCAGATAACTTGCCAAAAGCACACTCGAAATCATTAACAGTGCATAAGACACCGTCAATGAAACAAAAATGCGCATAATGTCTATAAACGAAGAAAAGCGCAATACGTTGGAATAGGTGCGGAACACCCTAAAGAAGACTAAGTTGACAATGACCGTCCATACAATCGTTTTGTCAATGGTAGAGGATTCCAGGAAAATACTCCGGAAATCATATCGAAGCGCATAAGCCAATAAGCTGGATACGACGATTATCAATACATCGATCAACAGAATAGTCCAAATCGGCAATACCTTTGCTGAAAGGTACCGATGAAAAATTTTATGTTTCATTTCGTTTGACAGTTTTGTTTTAGGCGAGGCAAAGATACATTATTTTTTATCAAATAGGACAAGAAAAAGATAAAAATGTGTGATAAAATTAAATGGTGGCAAAGTTACAGGTATAACTTTGCCACCATATTTACGACCTATAAAGCTCTGTTACATCAAATTACTGGCTAATTCACTTAATTGGCTACGTTCTCCTTTTAACAAATTTACGTGAGCAAAAAGGTTCTGATCTTTCATACGATCAATCATGTAAACCAAGCCATTGGACTGACTGTCGAGATAAGGTTGGTCTATCTGTTGGATATCACCGGTAAACACCATTTTCGTACCCTCACCCGCACGGGTTATGATGGTTTTGATCTCATGCGGAGTCAAGTTTTGTGCTTCATCAATAATGCAATAAGTTTCACTCAAACTACGTCCACGGATGAAAGCTAATGCTTCAATAACCAGTTGCTCACTTTTCTGCATATCTTCCAAACGTTTTACCTCTGTTGAGTTAG